>Ga0307379_10003920_pt1 | contig 21416 bp, 12 predicted proteins | sample UN2MG_FD_202237 | JGI IMG/M metagenome (GOLD analysis project Ga0307379, IMG submission 202237) | Soil microbial communities from Risofladan, Vaasa, Finland - UN-2 | ecosystem: Environmental > Terrestrial > Soil > Coastal area > Acid sulfate soil | place: Finland: Risofladan, Vaasa | collected... | reverse complement strand
CGTGGTCCTCATGGGCATATACCGCGACCGAGAGGCCGAAGAAGTCGTGCTGGCCATGTCCGCCCCAGCCGTCCCATTCCACGAGTGTGGCTTCGTGCGGCCACATGCCGGTGTTGACGTCGAAGCGGAAGACGTACGCCGCGCCGCTTTCGAAACCCTGATCTCCCTCAATGTGGTAGGCGGCTCCGACCAGGACAGTATCATTGGAGATGTCCACGGACATCCCGAAGAAGTCATCCTCCTCGCCGCCGGGGGGCAGCAGCTCATCTTCCTGGATCCACGGCGGCCCACGGAACACGTACGCCGAGCCGCAGGCGACGCCGCTGTGGCTGTGGCGGGCCGACCCGACGACGATGGCGTCGCCGTCAATAGCGACGGCTTCGCCGAAGTGTTCCCACGCTACGCCGTCGGACGCCAGTAATGTGGCTACTGCAAACCAAGAGGGGCCGTCGAACACCCACGCCGCGCCGGCGCCGTTGGCAGCGGTATCGTCCCCGGGCACCCCGACGACGATCGTCTCGCCAGAAATCGCCACCGACCAGCCGAAACAGTCCGCTCCCGCCATGCCGGGCTTCAGCAGTTTGGTATCTAGACTCCAGGAGCCATCGGTGTGCCGGAAGACGTACGCCGATCCGGTCATGGTCCCGGCATCACTGTCCCCTGGTGCTCCGACGACAATGGTGTCGCCGGAGACGCCCACGGACCAGCCGAATGTGTCGTTGATCTCGCCGTCCGGGGCCAGCAGCTTGTACTCGTGGACCCACGAGTCATCCCTCAGGTTGCCCGGCGTGCCGTTATCGTCGCGTCGGAAGATGTAGGCAGACCCGGAATTGTTCCCGTTGTCGTCGTCGCTGCAGGCGCCGATCACGGCGACGTCACCGTCAACAGCCACCGAGACGCCAAACGCGTCAGATGGCGCGCCGTCGAAGGCGAGCAGTTTGTCGATTTCTTCCGCCGGCAACTGCGCCTGAGCCGTCTCCAGGCTGACGCCGAGCATCACGGCGGCAGTGATCAAGGCCAACAGCGTGCGAGTTTTCATTCCGATCCTCATTTTGGCACCTCCTTGGATGCAAGGCAGCTTGGTGGCACGGGCAGCGTCCGTACGCACCTTTCCTCGACCAACATTCGTCCGTTTGAAGCAAAGCCCGTTCATGACTACGACCTCCTTCTTGAGAATTCCTGTTCCTGTCATTCGTCGGCGGCCCACGCGGCCTGCCAGGGTCTCATACGGTGGGGCAGCCGTCAGACGACGCGCTTTTTCGGGATTCTTATGGTTGCGAGGTGGGGCTCTGGTCGGAGAAGAGCGCATCCAGCCGCCACTGGGCCAACTCGTACTCGTTCATGGGGGTGCCAAACTCGGCGTCCGGGTCGAAGTCGAGGCCGGTCTGGACGCACTGCTCGAACCACTGGCGGGCGCCGGCGCGATCGCCGGCAAGCAGGCAAGTCTCGCCCGCGTAGTAGTAGGCCTCGCAGAGCTGTTCGAGGTTGTTTTGGGCAACGGCGGCGGCAACCAGCTCGTCGGGGCTGAGCTGACCAGCCAGGCAGCGGAAGATTTGGCGCAGCCAGGAGGGGTTCTCGACGTCGCGCCGGGCGGTATTCAGGAGGTCCTCCGCCTCACGCTGCCGGCCTTGCCGTGCGCACCGTAGCGCGCGTGTTGCGGGTCGAGCGTGGCGAAGCAGCGCGGGTGCCAGGCCTCGCCCGTGTCCGGTGCTGGGCCAGCCACGTTCAAGACAGCGGCGAGCGTCGTACGTGGCGGACGACTAGCCGCGGCTCGCGGCCCGAAGCGTGGAGTTGGCGGGCCGACTTCAACACCCGCGCATCGTCCGCGTCCTGGAGAGAGACACGGTCGGGAGCGGAGCGGTATTGCGCCATGGATTACGTGGACGGCGTCCCGCTGGGGCGCCAGCTCTCCACCGCCCAGCCCGATGTCCCCACGACGCCGGACCCATTTGTCACGGTCTGTGAGCCGGCCGAATACGCTCACGGTTGCCGAGAAGATGGCTGCGACGTCGGATCGGCCATTTCCATACGTTGCTCGAGTTCTGCAATCGCCGCGTCGCACTTAGCGATTTGAGTGTTCAACTCGGCGAAAGCCTCTGCATCAGATGGGGGCAGGATGCCGCGCTCGCGCATGTCATCGAAAACACGCAGGCTACGCATGTACGATGCGCGGGCGCTTCGCCAGTGTTCCAGCCGCTGCGGGGCAGGCGTGCCTGCTTGCGAACCCAAGGCCGCGTAAGCGGAGCCTGTTCTGTCGTGTGTCACCGCCGTATCGCGGCGATACCGCGCATTCGAAGGGTTGGCCGCCGAGAGGGCCTCGGTAATCTCGAGTGACTTGCCGTAACTGACCAGGGCCTCCTGGGCCTGCCCTGTAGCTGCCAGCGTTTTGCCGATTCGGTAATGGCATAAAGAAAGGCTCCGGCGGATGTCTGCGCTGGTCGGGTCGGCCGCCGACAAGGCCTCGAAAACCTCCAGTGACTTCCGGAAGCTGGCCAGGGCCTCCTCGGTTTGACCGGCTGCTTGCAGCATTCTACCGATTCGTTCATAGCCGATGGAGACATTCTTGCGCGCCCGCACGTCGGCTGGGTCGGCCGCCGACAAGGCCTCGAAAATCTCCAGTGACTTCCGGAAGCTGACGAAGGCCTCTTCGGTCTGCCTGGCTGATCGCTGCAGCATGCCGATACCGTCATAGGCGACGGCGACATCACGGCGGGCCTCAGCGTTCGTCGTGTCGGCCGCCAATACGGACTGACGAATCTCCAGTGACTTGCGCGCGTAGTCCAGGGCCTCCTCACTCCGGTCGCTCCGCGCCAGCAGCTTGGCGACGAGTAGATAGTTGACACCAAGTCCACGGCGGGCCCGCTTATTGGCTGGGTCTTCCGTCAACAAGCCCTCGTCAATCTCCAACGCCTTGCGGGCGCAGTCCAAGGCCTCCTCGTTCCGGTAATTATCATGCTGAAGATCAGCGATCCTGTTGTAGCTGGCAGAGAGGTCACGGCGGGCCTCCGCGTCAGTCGGGTTGGCGGCCAACAAAGCCTCGCGAATATCCAGCGCCTTACGGTAGCTGGCCAGGGCGGCGTCGCTCTGGCCGCTCACACGCTGCATGTCGCCGATGTAGTTGTGACAGGCGGAAAGGTCGCGGCGGGCCCGCGTATGATCGTGATAGGAATGGGTGGTGGATAGGTGCTCAAGGATCTCCAGCGCCTTGCGGTAGCTGGCGAAGGCCCCCTCTGTGTCCCCCAGATGTCCGCCGAAGTTGTAAGGATTGCCCTGAATGTCGCCCAGCTTGCAGTAGGCCCACGCCAGTTCGTGCTGGAGCGATTGGTCGTCGCCGGCCTCGCCGGCCAGTCTGTCCAGATACTCCAGGGCCGTCTCCACGAGGGACTCGCGTGCAGGCGTTGAGCCCGGCAGGTCCTTGATCTGGTCATGAAAGTCAAGCATGAAGGTATTGGCCAGCTTGCGGACGTCGTCGAAGCGACGTTTGGCCCGGGCCTCGGACGCAACCGCCCGCGCATAGAGCGTCGACGTCGCCACCAACCCGCCTACCAGCATCAGCGCCATGACAAGCCCGGCGGCCACCCGCCCTTTGTAAAGCCGCAGAGTCTTCTTGAGCACGTACCAGCCGCTGTTTCGCTTGGCTTCGATCGGCTCACCGGCCAGGTAGTGGCGAATATCGCGGGCCAGTTCGCCGGCGATCTGGTAGCGGTGCTGGGGCTCTTTGGCCAAGGCTTTCAGCACGATCGTTTCGACATCGTCGTTGATCTCCCGCCGGATCGCGCTGGGACGGGAGGGTTCGACCGTCATGATGTTCTCTAGCACGTCACGCATGCTCCCGGTCACCACGTACGGGAGCTTGTTTGTCAACATCTGATAGAGGATAACGCCGAGCGAATAGACGTCCGTGCGGACGTCGATCTTGCTCGGGCTGCCTTCCGCCTGCTCCGGGGACGCCCACGGCAGCGAGCCGACGAACTGCCCCGTCATCGTCATCTGCCAGGCTTCCGCGTCGCTCGCGGCCACCTTGGCCAGACCGAAGTCCAGAACGCACGGCTCGCCGTCGGCGTCGATGCGGATGTTGCTCGGCTTGAGGTCACGGTGGATGACGCCACGCAAGTGGGCCGCGTTCACCGCGTCGCAGATCTTGGCGAACAGCTTGAGCGTCTGGTCGATTGAGCGCTCACCCGCGGTCATGTGCACGTCCAGCGGTTGGCCCGAGACGTAGTCCATCACGTAGTAGAAGTGCCCGCCTGCTTCGCCACTGTCGTAGACGGTCACGACGCTGGGATGCTTGAGCTGGCCGAGGATCCGCACCTCCCGCTCGAAGCGCGCCCTGTTAACCCGACCGGCGAAGCGCCCTTCACGCATGACCTTGATGGCCACCTTGCGCTTGGTGGACGCTTGCACTGCCTTGTATACGACCCCCATGCCTCCGCGGCCGATCTCCTCGACGAGCTCGTACCCCTCCACAGCCGGCAGCTCGGCAGGCTGACGCGGGATCCCGCTGGCAACGGTGTTGACCGTCGGCGTGCAGGCCCGATCGATGAACGCCAGCCCCGCCAGGTGGGCGCGCAACTGGTCGGCGAACTCCGGATGCTTGGCGGCAAACTGCTCGGGTGTGAGATCCTCCCCAGCCTGCCGGCGCTCGAAGAACTCATTCACCAGGGCCGGAATGCCCGCCTTGGGCTCGGCGTCATCATGTGAGGAGCAGGGACTCATGCCCCATCTCCGCCGGCCGTCCGAGAATAGCCGGCCTACCCACCACCAAACCCGGATCGTAGCTGGCGAAGATAAGACCGGCAAACCGTCTCGCCCGCACCTGCGACAGAGTGTATCATGCATAGTATAGCAACCCCAGAACCCGCGTCTGCATCGACGCGGCGCGCGTCAGGGGCCAGGCATGTCGGAACAGAACGAGATCCAAGGCTGGATCGTGGCGGCCCAGCGCGGAGACCGCTTGGCGCTGGCCAAGCTACTGGCCGCGTACCATCCCTGGTTTCGGAAACAAGTTGAAAGCCGCATGGATGCGGCCATGAAGGCCAGGCTGGACCCGGACGACATCGTGCAGGAGGCGTACATGGACGTCGCCCGGCAGATCGGCGAGCTTGAAGATCATGGCCCCGGCTCGTTCGTCAACTGGGTACACGCCATTCTGAGTCAAAGGCTCGTCGATGCGCTGCGCGCCGCGCACTGCCAGGCGCGCGACATCAACCGGGAGGTGCCCGCAGCAATGGGCAGTGGTTCCAGCTCGTACATGAATCTGCTCGACCAGGTCTATGCCGATCCGGGCACACCAAGCCGGGTGGTCAGACGCGAGGAGGCTTTCAGCGCGCTATCGGTCAGCCTCGCGGGCCTCTCGGACTCCCATCGCCAAATCATTCAGTTGCGTTTTCTGGAGGGGCTTTCTGTAGCTGAGGTAGCGGCACGCTTAGGCAAGTCCGAGGCGGCTGTGGTCGCCCTCACTAAGCGGGCCCTGGAGGCCCTGCGCCAGTCCATGGACCGGCTGGGAGAATTCACGCACGGCGTGTGAGTTGAATCACGCTGCCCAACCACGTGAACAGGCACCGTGTGGAGGGAACCGAGCCGGCGCGTCCCGCGTCGGGCTACGGATAGACACCGCAGCCCCAGTCGGCCAGCAGGATGCCGAGGTCGGCCTGGTCGGTATCGTCGTCGCCGTCGAGATCCCCGCCGTCGTCGATTCCGAACGCGGCCAGCAGCAGGCCCAGGTCAGACTGGTCGGTGTCGTTGTCGTCGTCTAGATCACCCCGGCAGGTCTGGTAGGCGCGTACGTCGGTGCCGATGCCACATACGACCAAGACGCCGTCCTGGCCCAGCGCCGGACCGCCGATGTTGATGTTGGTTACCGGCACGGACCAGCGCTCCGTCAGGTCCGCGTTGAACGAATAGAGGCGGCCGGTCCCGAACGCCCCATTCGAGAAGAACACGCGCCCCTCGGCATCGATCGCCATGCGTGGTTTCGAGAAGCCGGAGATGACGCCCGCCGAGTCAAGCACCTCGCCGGTGTCCGGATCGAGTCGAACGAGTTCGTCGCCCGGCGCCATCATGTAGACCGACCCGTCCGGCCCGACGCCGAACTCCGACGACGTTGACCATCCCGCCGGAATGTGCCACTTCTCGATGAATTCGCTGCCGGTGTCTTCGAAGGCGTAGAAGTGATCGACAGAAGGGTTGTTCTGTGTTCGCGAAAGGTAGACGGAGCCGTCCGGCCCGGCCATGGGCGTGTTCTGAATCGTGAACCCGGACATCACCGGGCTGGAGTACATCTCGGCGCCGGTGGCCAGGTCGAAACGCTTGATCACATTCCCGCCGCCGGCCGCGTCCGCAACGTACACCGCGTCCGCATGGAGCGCCGCACCGCAGTTGCCGCTGACCGACGCGACCCGGCTGGCGTGCCAGACCGTGTGCCCGTCCTCCGCACTGATGCGCCAGATGTTGCGGAAGCTGGCCACGATCAGATCGCCGTCGGGCGCAAACACGACCCCGTCGTACGCCCCCGCGCTGATCTCATCCTCGGAAGGCGCGGGCCAGGCGAATTCGCCGGTGGCCACATCGAGCGCGTACATTCGCGCCCACACCGAGGCACCGTTGCCCGCACGCGAGGCGTAGACCTTGCCGTCGCGCGCGCCCGCGATCCAGGTGATCCAGTCACCGTCGTTGTACCTGATCTCCACCGCCCAGAGCTCTTCGCCGGTGTATAGATCCCTGGCGACGACGAAAGAATCGCCGGGCTGCTGGTAGGGCCACTTGGGTTGACGCACGATGAACACGCGACCTCCCTCGGTCACCGGCTGCCAGGCAATCAGCGACGGTCGGCCGCCCGACCAGCGCAGGTCGGCGTCATCCGGACCGATCTCGCTCGACAGTCCGTTGCGGCCGGCGTTGCCACCGGAGTTGTTCCAGTCGTCGGGGAGCCCGACCTGGACTGTGCCCAATAGCACCACGCCGACCACAAGGCACATGAGTCTCTTGTCTGCAAACATGCTTCCGCCTCCGTTCCCCGCTTCCTTCCGCGGCGCCCGCTACAACCTGCCGGCGTGCGACCAGCTTGGACAATTCGACGATACCGCCGCGACACCCGCCGCGCCAAGCGCTTTCGCAGATCGGAGCAGATTGGACCCGGTCTAGAGCGGGCTGATAACGTGCCCAAGGCGACGAAAGACGACGGCGGCCGGCCGCCTGGGCTTGGTGTGACAAACTCGTTCCGGTCGCCTCACGGTCCCCGCTTCGGCGTTAGCGAGAGGTCGTCGTGGTAAACTGAGGTCTAGCCGTCGGCGAACAAATCGACCGTGCCGATCTCGGGTGCGCCACCCGCGGTGGAGTGCGGCCATGCTGCTATGCTCCCTGTTCCCTCATGTAGGGGTGGGATAACCTATGCGGGGACTGCCTAAGGAGTAGCGGCCATGAAATACAAGACTGCGTTCCGGCTGGCGCTGAAGGCCATCGGAGTCTGGCTAGTCGCACAGACGATCGAATCCTTACCGTGGAGCGGGAGTCTCTACGTCGACGTTTGGCGTGATCCAACGAAGGCCTATACGTGGCAGTCGGCGATACCCGGAACGCTGAGCGACGTTTTGGGGATCGGCATCGGTCTCTACCTGTTCTTCGGCGCCAAGTGGCTTGTCAACCTCGCGATCCCCTCCAATCGTCCCTACTGCCACGAGTGCGGCTACGAGCTGACCGGCAACGTCAGCGGCGTGTGCCCGGAGTGCGGGACGGCAGGCCAAGTGCCGCCGGGGGCCTCAGAACCCCGCTCCTAGCACGCCGCCAGCACGCACCAGCCATGATCGCGGAGCGCTTACCCTCGCTGGCTGCGGCACTGGCGGACAAGCCGCCAGTGGCACCCGAGCCCGCACGGCTGACGCAACCGTGGGACGACCCGAACGATGTTCCTGCGTGGCGCTCCCGTCTGGTGTCATTCTGAGGCAGCGCAGCGACCGAAGAATCTCGGCGCGCACCCCCCAGATTAGCGGGACTCGCAGCCAGATCCTTCGCTGCGCTCAGGATGACGACGAACAGTCCGCTTGCATGGTCCACCTCTTTAGAGGTGGGGGACACGAATGTCTCGCCCGTTCGTGTCCCCCACGGCAGAAGCCGTGGGCCACCCAACCTACAGGACTAATTTGAGGCCTTTTTGCTCTTGTCCGGGAACGATGGCGGCGGCGGCAGGTCGGGCGGGTCTTCCCTGATTCGCTTCAGGACGTTCTCGATCGTCGCCTCCAACTGCGCGTCCTTGCCGCGCAGCACGTCACCCGGCATGTTCTGCACCTCGATGTCCGGCACCACGCCGTGGCCCTCGATCAGCCAGGTGCGGTCGAGGCCGTAGGGGCCGAACTGCGGCGGCGTGACACCGCCGCCGTCCATCAGGTCCTGGTGCGCCTCGATGCCGACCGCGCCGCCCCAAGTGCGCATGCCGATGATCGGGGCCAGGCCCTTGGTCTGGATCGCCTGAGCGAAATACTCGCCACAGGAACCGGTGTCTTCGTTGACGATCACGGCCAGGTGTCCGTGGAAAGCCCGCTCCGGGTCGCGGATGAACTTGCCCTCGCGTGGCTGCGTCAACGCCCAGAGCTTGCGCTCCAGGCGGTCGATGATCATGTCGGCGGTGAACCCGCCGCCGTTGTAGCGCTCGTCGAGGATGAACGCCTTCTTGTAGTGGTGCGGGAAGTAGACCTTGGCGAACTCGATCAGGCCGCCAGTCATCATATCCGGGATGTGCAGGTAGCCGACCTCACCGCCCGTGGCTTGATCCACGAACGCGCGGTTCTTCTCGACCCACTCGCGGTAGCGGATCCCGAACTCACTGCCGATGGTCTCCAGCCGATACCTCTTTGCATCCTCGGCCGAGGGCTTGTCGTTATAGGTCAGCGTGACGACCCTGCCACGCTTGTTCTGCAAGTGGCGGTAGACGTTGTCGGTCGTCTTGACTTCCTCACCGTCGATGGCGATCAGATAGTCGCCCTGCTTAATCGGACAGCCGGGCTCGTCCAGGGGCGAGCGGGCGCCGGGGTCACCCGGCGTGCCGGGAATAATGTGCGCGATGCGGTAATACTCTGCTCCGGGATCGACGGCGAAGTCCACACCGAGCATCCCGGTCGCCACACTCTTGGCCTCGTCGGTGATGTCGCCGCCACCGACGTAGGTGTGTCCGGCGTTGAGCTCGGCGATCATCTCGCCGATCAGATAGTTCAGATCGCTGCGGTTCCCGCAGAACGGCACAAACTTGCGGTACTTCTCGCGGATGGCCGGCCAGTCGACACCGTGCATGTTCTGGTCGTAGAACCAGTCGCGCTCGATCCGCCAGGCCTCGTCGAGCAGTTGCAGGAACTCCTGATTGCGATCGACGGCGATCCGAATGGCGCCCAGATCGACCTTGCCGTCGCCCACACTGGCGTTCTTGCCGACGTCCACCACGCCGTACGTGCTGCCGGAGCGGTAAATCAGCTTCTTTCCGTCGGCGCACTGGTGGTAGTTGGCAATCCCGCCGAGGACCTTGCTCGTCTTCTCGTCCTCCAGCTCGTAGTGGTACAGGTCGAGCCGCCCGCCGGTCTGGTCGGTGACGGTCTGGTACTTCGAGAACTCGGTCCCCTCCTTCTTGAGGTAGAGGAACCCCTTATCGGTGGCTTCCAGGCGGAAGTAGTTGCCGGCCGAGACACCCTCGGCGGCCAGAATCCGTCGCTGGATACCCTCGATGTCGATGGAGTCCTCTTCTTCGGCTTCTTCCGCTTCTTCCGCTTCTTCCTCCGCCTCTTCTCTCTCTTCCTCTTCCTCTTCCTCTGCCTCTTCAGCCTCCCCCTGGGCCTCTTCCTCGGCGACCTCTTCCTCGGGCTCTTCCTCTTCGACCTCTTCTTCTTCCACTTCCTCCTCGGAATCCTTCAGCGGGAAGGGCGTCGGCTCGTCGGCCTTGAGCAGGACGACGTACGGCCGGCACATGTCGAGGAAGATGTGGTTCTGGTCCACAAAGCCCATGATCGGGCTGAACGTCCGGTTCGACAGGAAGTACAGGTAGCGTCCCTTCGGGTCGAACGACGGGCTCCAGTCCTCCGTCAGGTCCGACGTGAGGCGATAAACCTCCTTCTTCTCCAGCGAGTACAGGAAGATCGCGTCATACAGGCTCTGTTCCATCTTGGTGTAGGCGATCCACTTGCTGTCCGGCGACCAGACGTAGTCCTGGATGCCCCAGCGCTCCCAGGCGTCGTCGTAATCCGCCTGATCCACGACGGTGATCTCACCCGTCTCCGCGTCCGCCAGGTTCAGCCGCATGAATTTGTCGCTGAATAGCAGGTATTTGCTGTCCGGCGACCAGACGAGCTGCATGCGGAAGCCCAGTCCGCCCTCGGTAAGCTGCTTCCACGGCTTCTCGCCCTTCTGATCAACCAGGTAGATTTCTTCCTCGCCGGTCTTGTCCGAGATGAACGCAATCCAGCGGCCGTTGGGCGACCAGACGGCGCTCTTCTCGCGCGAGGCTGTAGTATTGGTCAGATTGACCGGCTCGCCGTCTTCGGCCGGGAAGTTGATGATTTCACCGCGGGCTTCGATCAGCACGCGCTTTGCGCTGGGGGATAGCTGGAAGGAGCCGCTGCCGGGGCTAACGCCAACGTACTCCGGCCGCATGCGCACCAGGTCGCTGGGGATCTCGACCGGCACCATTCGCGTCTTGCCGCTCTTGAGATCGAGCAGGTGCAAAGTCTCGCCGTACTGATACACGATCTGGTCAATGCCGATGGACGGGTATTTGACGTCGTAGTCCTTGTACGACGTCATGGCGGTGACCTTGCCGGTCTTGACGTCGTACTTGTAGATGTTCAGCGTCCCATGCGCGCGGTCGGAGTTGAAGTAGATCGCGTCGCCGCGCCACATCGGGTAGTTGTCCGAGCCGGCCCAGTCGGTGATGGGCTTGTAGTCCATCTGTTCAAGGCTGCCCATCCAGATTTCCTGGGCGGTGCCGCCCTTGTGGCGTTTCCAGGTGCGCGATTCGCGGCTGATGCGGTTGTAGGCGATCATCTTGCCGTCGGGCGAGACGGCGGTCAGTCCCGCGCGGTCCACGGGCAGCTTCTCGGGCATCCCACCCTCGAGCGCCACGCGGTAGACCTCCTCGCCGCGGCTGGGCCACACGCGGTTCGAGCGGAACAGGACGCTCTTTCCGTCGGGCCACCAGCCGACCACGCGATCCATCGCCGGGTGGTAGGTCAGCCGCTGGGGCACGCCGCCGCGGGCATCCATGACATACACGTCCAGGTTGCCGTCGTACTCGGCGGTGAAGGCGATCCGCGTTCCGTCAGGCGAGAACTTGGCCCAGACCTCGGAGCCGGGGTCGTTGGTTACGCGGCGGGCGTCGCCGCCATCGCTGGACGCCAACCACAGGTCGCCCTCATAGGTGAAGACGATCTTGTCCTTATGAACGTCGGCCATACGCATCAGATGGCTTTTGGCCTGTGCAGCGCAGCCGACGCTGAGCACCACGATCGTGAGAATGGCCGCACGCTGTGTCAGATTCAGCATCGCGATTACCCGTCCTTTCGTCATGATTCCGCGTTACCCCGTGTCCACCCGGTGAGGCGTTCGACAGTATCCCAGACGGCGGGAACAGTCGCGGCCGGTCACAATCCGGGTGATTGCCAGTTCCCCGTTCAGCCGCGCCGGCCCTTGGCTGGCCGCCCGCGCCGGTAAGGCATGATACCGCCATGCCGCCGGCCGCAGCAACACACCCCTCCCTACCGCCTGAGCCGCAGTCAATCCGCCTTGGTCTTGAAATCCTTGCCGACCCACGGCTTGGCGAGGATAAGCAGAATCGTCGAGCAAATCGCGATGCAGCCGAAGACGAGCCACATGGTCTCGGTGTCCTTGGGGCCCTCTTCGGGGCAATAGTGGGCCATGACCTTGCCGGAGTATAGCAGCGGCACGAGCACCTTGGTCAGGAACCAGGGCAATTGCGCCACACCCATGTACATCCCGGTGCGTCCTTCCGGGGCGATCTCCGCGGCGTATTGCAGGAAGCGCGGCGACCACATGGCCTCGCCGACCGTCATGAGCACGACATAGCCGGACAGCGTCCAGAAGCTCGGCCCGATCGCCGGTAGAAAGGCCGGCACCGCCATGATCAACGTTCCCACGATCATCATGTTGTAGACTTTGCGCTTGTACGTTATTGCCGCGATGATTGGCGCGAAAATGAAGATCAGAAGCGGGTTCATATTCGAGAAGATCTCGAAGTAGTTGCCGATCCAACCCTCATACGTGCGCGAGATGTACTGCGGTAAGACAAACCAGTTGTACGTAAACAAGGTCTGAACCGGGATGAGCGCAAAGATGAAGAAGAAGAACTTGCCATCCGACAAGGGGTGCCTAGCAAGCCAGTGTCTGGCCGAAGGGATCACGACGCCGACGAGCGAAGCAACGATAATGACTCCCCCCAGCACGTACCGCCAGGGATCGGGAACAGTAAAGTAGAGCGCGACCAGAATCGCCACCAGCATGCCCCAGAAGTGCAACGGAACGCGCGCAGCCTGGGTCACTTCCGGCTCGGCGGGCGCTGTCTGGGGGGATTTCGGCTCGCCCGGTTTGTCCTTTTCCTTTTGAGCTTCGGCTTCCTTCAGCTTCGCCGTCTCTTCCTTGGCCGTCGCGATGGCCCTTTCGACGGTCTTTCGCGAGAGGATGAATACGGTTGCCAGTAAGGCAACGATGGTAAACCCCGTGTAGATCCAGAAGGTGCCGGGGATACCGAGGTTGAGGAAGTCCTCATCACGAAGCAGAAAAGCGAACGTAGGGAACCATCCGCCCAGGTTCATCAACGCATACAGCATCGCGAACGCCATGGTGGCTGTCTTGGGCGTGGTAAATTTTCGGACACCGGCATAGGCCGCCGGTTGATACATGCCGTAACCGATGATGACGAGAAGGATTCCGGCCATGGTCACCAGGTGTAGCGACGACCACAAACCCGCCGGCTGGAGGCCAAAGACGGTGGGCGCTCCTGAAATCAGGACACGGCCGACAAGCATAAAGAGAAACGCGCCGATGAGCGCTTTGCGAACGCCCCACTTGTCGGCCACAAAGCCCAAGAACACCATGGCGAGCGTGATGCCGGCAGTCAGTATCCCAACCATTTTGTGGGAGTAGTCGTCCGCGCCCTCCACGCCCTGGAAGATGAAAGATGAGAAATGGATCGTCAGGTAACCAAGCATGCCGAAGTAGACCATGCCCTCGATCACGTACGCGAGGTTGATGCCCCACAGGGCACGCGGGGCATGCACCAAGTCGATGAAGGGCTGGACGATCTCGCGGAACGGCCTTTTCTTCTCTTGGGGTGTGTCGCTCATGGCTAGTTGTCAGTTCTCAGTTGTCAGTTTTCAGTCAACGGCCGGTACGGGGCCCGGCCGCTACATTCCCTTCGTGCCTTCGTGCCTCGGTGCCTCCGTGCCTTCGTGCCTTCGTGCCTTCGTGCCTTCGTGCCTCTGTGCCTGTCAGGCTTTCTCCTTCCCCCAAAGCTGCGCCAACTCTACCAGCACCTTGACCGCACCCTCCATCTGCTCCAGACACGCGAACTCCAGCGGCGAGTGGAAGTTGTGCATGCCGGTCGAGAGGTTCGGCGTGGGCAGGCCCATCTCGCTCAGCCGCGAGCCGTCGGTCCCGCCCCGGATCGACTGGAACTTCGGCTCGATGCCGAGATTGCGGTAGGCCTGTTCGGCGATCTTGACGGCGCGTGGCTCTCTCTTCAGGTGCTCGACCATGTTGCGGTACTGCTTCTTCACCTCGACGTCGATCTTGACCTTGGGGAAATCGGCCATCACCGAGGCAGCGATGTCCTCGAGCCGCTTGGCCTGCTGAGCCAGGTCGGGTGTCTCGAAACTGCGCAGCAGGATCTTGATCGTGGCCTTGTCCACGGCACCCTCCAGGACGTACGGGTGCATGAACTGGTCCCGGTCCTTGGTCATCTCCGGCGACATTTCCTTGGGCATCCGCGCCAGGAACTCGCCCGCGTAGCGGATCGCGTTGACCATCTTGCCGTAGCCGAACCCGGGATGGATGTTGAAGCCCGTGACCGTGACCGTGGCCAGGTCGGCCGAGAACGTCTCATTCTCGATCCCGCCCGCGTCTTCACCGTCCAACGTGTAGGCGGCGGCCGCATCGATCTTCTTGATGCCTACCTTGTCGGTGCCGCGCCCGACCTCTTCGTCGCAGGTGAACACCACGCGGATGGGACCGTGCTTGATTTCGGGATGCCCCATCAGGTGGGCAGTGGCCGTCATGATCACGGCGATGCCGGCCTTATCGTCCGCCCCCAGCAGCGTCGTGCCGTCCGAAGTGATGACCGTCTTGCCCTTGAGCTCCTTGAGTTGCGGGAACTCGTCGACTTTGATGACCTTCGACTTATCGCCCGGCAGCACAACGTCCTTGCCGTCGTAGTTCTCGAGGATCTGCGGCTTGACATCTTTGCCCGGCGCTTCCGGCGAGGTGTCCTGGTGGGACAGCCAGGCGACGGTGGGAGCCCCGGCCAGGTTGCCGGGGATCGTGCCCATGACAATCCCGCCCTCGTGCGGGCCGACGTCCTCCAACTTCAGCGCTTTCATCTCCTCAAGCAGCAGCTTGCCCAGCTCGAGCTGGCCCGGCGAGCTGGGGTAGTCCTCGGTCTCCTCAACCGCGGTGGTCTCGAACTTCACGTAGCGACAGAAGCGATCCAGCAGTGTGTTCATCGTGTCTCTCCACACAGAAAAACCAGGGCAGGTCGAGCAGCGCGACATCTGCCGCAGATTCAATTGTCATTCCGAACGGAGCGAGGAATCTGGCTGATTCCGCGCGCTGGAGCCAGATTCCTCGGTCGCTCACCTTCGGCGGCTCCCTCGGAATGACACCGTTACCCTTCGCCCGCCACGGCGTCACTCCTCCAGCAGCTTCTCAAATTCGTCCACCAGCCGCTCGAACCGCCGCATGGTGGCTTCGATCGGGGCTGGTGTCGTCATGTCTACGCCGGCCTTCCGCAGAATCTCCAGCGGATAGTCCGCGGAGCCGGCCTGGAGAAATCCCAGATACGCCTCCAAGGCCCCCGGCCTCTCCGCGAGCACATCCTGCGCCAGAGCGGCGGCGGCACAATAGCTTACCGCGTAGTGGTACACGTAGAAGTTCAGGTAAAAGTGCGGGATGCGACCCCAGTACGGCGTATGCTCCGGGTCGCGAACCACCTCCGGCCCCCAATACTTGTGGAACGTGTCCACGTACAGCTTGCCGAGCCGCTCGGCGGTCAACGCCTCGCCGCGCTCGACCAGGGCGTGCGCCTCCGCCTCAAACTCCGCGAACATCACCTGTCGAAACACGGTGTTCCGCAGGGTGTCAATCGCGTGGTTGAGCAGCCGCAGCTTCTCGGCACGCGCCTCGGCATTCTTGAGCAAGTGGTCTTCCAGCAGGATTTCGTTGAAGATCGCCGCTACCTCAGCCACGAACCCGCTGTACTCGCCGTACACCTTCGGCTGGTGCTTGTGCGTGAAGTAGCTGTGCATGGAGTGGCCCATCTCGTGGGCGATGGTGGACGCCTCAGCGAGCGTCTTGTTGTAGTTGAGCAGGATGTACGGCTGCGTGTCGTAGGAGCCTGAAGAGTAGGCCCCGCTGCACTTGCCCCTGGTCTCGTACACGTCGATCCAGCGCGCGGCGAAGCCCTTCTCCATCGGCTCGCAATACTCTCGGCCGAACGGCTGCAACGCCGCGATGATCTCCGCGACGGCGTCGTCGTATTCGATCTCCTGATCGCCGCCTTCGGTCAGCGGCTGATACAGGTCGTACACGTGCAGCTCGTCCAGCCCGAGCACGCGTTTGCGCAGCGCCGCCCAGCGGCGCTGCAACGGTAGATTGGCGTTGATCGTGTCCACCAGGTTGGTGTACACGCTCAGCGGCAGATTGTCCGGGAACAGCGAGGCTTCCAACGCGCTCTCAAAACCGCGAGCGCGGGCAAAATAGATGTCGCGCTGGATCGCTCCGTTCAGCGTTGCCGCCAGCGTGTTTTCAAAGCGCTTGTACGCGGCCATCGTTCCCAGGAACGCGTCGCGCCGCAGCCGCCGGTCGGTGGAGCGGATGAACTTGTTGAAGCGCGCGGGGCTCAGCGTGACCTGGTTGCCCCGTTCGTCCTCGATCGTCGGCCAGGGCAGCTCGCCGTTCTTGAGGATGTTGTAGGTATCGTCCGGGCTGGCGGCCAGGTTGCCCGCCATCGCCAGCAGCTCCTCTTCCCGCGGCGCGAGCGTGTGGGGTCTGCGGCGAATGACGTTTTCCAGGTAGTGCTCGTAGACGCTGAGGTCCGGGTCCTCCCGGCACCACGACCGCAACGTGCCTTCGGAGAGCATCAGCAGCTTCGGCTCGATCCAGGCGGCGGCCTGCTCGAACGACGTCCACAGGCCGGTTGACCGATTCTTCAGGGCCAGCGCCTGGTTGTCGCGGGTGTCCTGATCGGAGAGTTGATGCGCGTAGACCCGCAGCTTGTCGGCCAGCCAGCGCACCTCCTCGCGCAGCGTGAGTGTTCTGAGCAGGGCTGCCGGCGACTCGAAGGGGACCGCCTTGCGTCGCTCGAGTTCTTCGAGCATCTTCTCGGCCCGGACGAAGTCGGCCTCCCAGGTCTGCACCTCGGGGTACATCGTCGCCAGATTCCATTTGTACGGCTCGGGAATCTGATCGCGGGTTGGGACCTCATCCTGGGCGACCGCCGTCAGGCAGGCGACGAACGTTGCCAACGCGGCGATCGGCCCGCGATGAAGCCGGTACCTGGGGCGCATGTGCGTCGCTCCTCTCGCAGGCGCGGGGGGCATCCATGGGGCGGTGAACGCCGCAGGGTCCGTCCTGGGCGGATCGCGGAAACGCTCAAGCTACCCGCCAGAGCCGATCTCAGCAAGCCACGGTTGCGTACCGCGGGCGGGCCGACGCGCTCCGGCCCCTCGATTGCCGGACGGAGGCTCGACAGCCGACAGACGGTCGGGATGGTCGCGGAATCGAGGTGGTGTCCCGGCTGTTCAGCGCAGGCGGTCGCGCAAGCCGGGTCTTTTCGCTGGACAGTGAGTTGAACCTTGCCTGGCGGGGTCAGGACGGCGCTGGCCCTGAACTGCTTACGCGCGGCTTATGGCTCGTCGAGCCGCTTGGGCGTTATTCGCGCCCGTAGCCGCCGCCCCGATGACCGCCGCCGCCGCCGCCCCGGTGCTCCGTCTTCGGTCGGGCCACGTTGACGTTGAGCGTGCGACCGTTGAGCTCGGTGCCGTTGATCGCTTCGATTGCGGCCTCGGCGGCTTCCTGATCGACCATCTCGACGAATCCGAACCCGCGGGACTGCCCCGTCATGCGGTCGGTGATGAGGTTGACGCGTTCGACGCTGCCGTGGGCTCCGAAGAGTTCCCTGAGCTGCTCCTCGGTGGCATCATAGGGAAGGTTGCCGACATAGATGTTCGTCATGACACAGGATCCTGGCGGACGACTGCTGCGAAAGCTCATGGAGGAGTGGTGGCGCCACCAGCAGAACGTTCCTACCAGAAGCCAGCCGACAGTCAATTATCGCCATTAGGCTAGCAACGTCGCGCAGGGCCCGCAAGTGCCCCCCGGGGGGGGTCTGATTGGCCCTTTTGCCGGGGCGTCGTCCGTCTGGGACTGCGGGGCGTCTCCGGGTGGCGGGAGCCGCGGGCGTTGCCCCGTCAGTAGCTCGGGCTTACTCCCGGGACGGAGCTGCCTTCATGGTGGAACCGGTACTCGTGGAAGAGCGTCTCCCCGGTCGGCGAGAGCAGCCGGGCGGTCAGGATATAGCGGCCGGGCTCCAGCGGCCCGCGCTCCAATTGCAGCGGAAAGACGTACCAGCGGGCCGGGCGGTCCCAGTACTGGGTGAACGTCTCGTCCGAGCTGATCTGGACCTTCCAGAACGCGACCCGTTTGCCCAGGCGGTCCGCGCTCGCCATCCGCATGCCGTGGAGCTCGAACTGGAACGTCCCGACCACCTTCACCGGATCGCCGAGCTTGTCCCGCACCGCCAGGATCACTTCGATTCCGTCGGCATTGCCGTCGCCGGCGAAACTGACCGGCTTGGTCAGGTAGCGCTGGATCTCGATCTGCTTGGGCATCATCAGCCGGACGAACGCGGTCAGTTCCGGATCGTCGAGCTGCACGTTGGCATGCTCCGTCTGGCACGCGCACACCCACAGCGGGCCGAGACACGCGGCCACGAGAAGTGCCGCTCGCCGGGAGAATGCTACGGTTTGTCGGCTGCTGGCGAATAACATCGGGCATCACCGTGATGTCGGGTTTCGCTTGCCTTCGGCCTATATAGCAGATGTTTCCCGCTTTGGCTACGGCGTTCCGGGCGGACTCGCTCGGAATGACAAGGACGTCGGCGTCCGTAGCTTACGGCGAAGCACCCCGGGCCGGCTCACGCCGCTGGGCGAACAGCCATTGCCAGAACTTCGGGTTGGCAAACGCGCGGTCCCAGACATTGTGGCTGCCGCCTTCGTACTCCGTGTAGGTCACGTTGCCGCCCGCTGCCTGGATGGCCGCGACCATCTCTCGCGACCGCTCCACCGGCACCCGCTTGTCGGCACTGCCGTGGAAGCACCAGATCGGGACGCTCGCAAGCTTGGCTGCTCCTTCCGTGTCGCCGAAGCCGCAGACGGGGACCAGGGCGGCGAACTGCCCCGGCAAGCGGGCGCCCATGTACCAGACTCCGGCCCCGCCCAGCGACAGCCCCGTCAGGTAAACCCGCTCAGGATCCAGGTGGTATTCCTGCGAGGTTTGTTCGACGCAGCGCAGGGCGAGTTCAGCCATCGGGCCGACCCAGCCCGTATTCGGGCGACACTGCGGCATGACGACCACGGCCGGAATCCAGTCCCGGTGCCGCCGAATCGCCCGAGCGATGCCGACATCGGTCTGCCGGAACCCGTCGCGGCCACGCTCTCCGGAGCCGTGCAGGAACAGAACCACCGGCCAGGGCTTCTGCGGGGTGTACTCCGGCGGGACGTAGACGCAGTAGGCGTGGGTCTCGTTTTCGAACTCGACGGTCTTGTAGAGGAACCCCGTCGCCGAGGTCGGCTCTGGTTCGGCCGGCCGACTCTGCGGTTCCTGTAGCGACAAGCTCAACCCAACCATCACAGCGATCCACCACGAAAGGGCCATTCAGTTTCTCCGCATCGAACCGGACCATAGTAAACCAGTGCCGCCGATTTGGCAGCACGGACGCTACTTGCTCCGGCGCTCCCGGCCCCCTACACTACCCGCCCCGATGGTCATCCGGCGCGATCGGCGGACGCGGGGTATTCTACGAATGCCCTCTCCGCAGCGTCGGGATGCCGTCGGCTGACGGGGTCCCGTGGTCTGATCGTTCTCGCCGCGCGACGGGTGGGTTCGGCGGCAGGACGGGACCGTGCGTTTGGCATAGGAACTGCCCGTCGAGCGGGCGGGGGCGGCGGTCGCCCGTGGAGGCGGCTCAGGCCGAGCGGCGAACCGTGGCTCCCATATCTGCGGTGGAGTTGCGCGCACAGGAGATACCGCATGGCAACCATGAAGGCCGTGGTCAAGACAAAGCCCGAGCTGGGCGCCGAGTTGCAGGACAAGCCGATTCCCAAGCCGCCCGAAGCGGACTGGCTCGTCGTCAAGGTCCGGGCCACCAGCATCTGCGGCACCGACGTCCACATCTACAAATGGGACCCCTGGTCCGATGCCCGCATCGGCAAAAAGGCCCTGCCCCAGATCCTGGGACACGAGGTGGCCGGCGAGGTGGTCGAGGTCGGCCAGCACTGCAAGCGGATCAAGCTGGGCGACTACATCTCCGCCGAAACCCACATCTACGACCCCGGCGACCTGACCAGCATGCTGGGCTCGTTCCACGTGGGCATGCACATGAAGATTCTCGGCGTCGATTTCGACGGCTGCTTCGCCGAATACTTCGCCCTGCCCGAGTCGATCTGCTGGCCCAATGATCCGTCCATCCCACCGGAAGTGGCCAGTATTCAGGAGCCACTGGGCAACGCGGCCTACGCCGTGCTCGGCGAAGATGCGGACGTCGCCGGAAAGACGATGGTCATCACCGGCGACGGGCCGATCAGCCTGTTCGCCATCGGCGTGGCCCGCGCGGTCGGCGTGGCCAAGATCATCCACTTCGGCAAGTACGACCTGAACATGGAGATCGCGCGTAAGATGGGGGCCGACCTCCAGATGAACACCAACCAAACGACCGGCAAGCAGCGGCTCGAATTCGTGCTCGACCACACGGGTGGCAACGGCGTCGATATCGCCCTCGAGATGGTCGGCTCGCAGAACTCGATCGAGGATTGTTTCGCGATGGTCCGCAAGGCCGGCCGGCTGACCGCCTTCGGCATCGCCGCCGAATCGCCCGTGCCGATCGACTACAACAACGGCATCGTCTTCAAGGGCTGCCAGATTCACGGGATCAACGGGCGGAAGATCTTCGACACGTGGTACCGCAACCGCAACCTGCTGGCGGGCGGGCGGCTCGATCCCACGCCGGTGATCACGAACGTTTTTACCCTGTCGGACTTCAAGGCGGGGTTTGACAAGATGATCGAGCGTCCGCGCAAGAGCGCGAAGATCGTGCTCTTCCCGGATGAGAAGGAGTATCAGGCCGCCCGCAAGCGGCTCGGCAAGTAACAGAGGCGTAGCAGGTAGGGCGGGCCATGCCCGCCGGTTCGATATAATCGCTGGAGGATTGTCGGGCATGGCCCGACCTACTCGGAACGCAACAGATCGGAGCGAGCAACATGTACGGCAAAATGAAAGACAACTTGCAGAAGGAGCTGGTCAACATCCGCGAGGCCGGCCTGTTCAAGGAAGAACGCTTCATCCTGACACCCCAGGCGGCGGACATCCGCGTCGAATACCCGGAAGGCAGCCCGCCGGCGAAGGTGATCAACTTCTGCGCCAACAACTACCTGGGCCTCTCGTCGCATCCCAAGGTGATCGAAGCGGCCCACAATGCCCTGAACACACACGGCTACGGGATGAGCAGCGTCCGCTTCATCTGCGGCACGCAGGACATCCACAAGCAGCTCGAGCACAAGATCTCCGAGTTCTTCCACACGGATGACACCATCCTGTACGCGGCCTGCTTCGACGCCAACGGCGGCGTGTTCGAGCCGCTGTTCGGCAAGGACGATGCCATCATCACCGACGCGCTCAACCACGCCTCGATCATCGACGGCATCCGCCTGTGCAAGGCCAGCCGCTACATCTACAAGACCAACGACATGGCCGACCTGGAAGCCAAGCTCAAGGAGACCCAGGGCGCCCGCTACCGCATCGTCGCCACCGACGGCGCCTTCAGCATGGACGGCACCATCGCCCAGCTCGACAAGATCGTCGCCCTGGCCGAGAAGTACGACGCCCTGACCATGGTGGACGACGCGCACTGCACCGGCGTGATCGGCAAGACCGGCCGC
>Ga0307379_10003919_pt1 | contig 21418 bp, 18 predicted proteins | sample UN2MG_FD_202237 | JGI IMG/M metagenome (GOLD analysis project Ga0307379, IMG submission 202237) | Soil microbial communities from Risofladan, Vaasa, Finland - UN-2 | ecosystem: Environmental > Terrestrial > Soil > Coastal area > Acid sulfate soil | place: Finland: Risofladan, Vaasa | collected... | reverse complement strand
TGGTCCTCCTTTTCAATTAATTTTGTAAATGAGCTGATGCTAACCCATCACGCTCGGTGAGGCCACTGACCTATTTATTCATGATGGCTTGGCGGTTCTCCGGTCCGTTTATTTTGGACAGCACTGCTGTAAATCCTGTTAATCCTGTCAAAAAAAGTATTTATAATTTCAGCGCGCCGGCCTGCGGCGTGAGGATCCATCAATCTTCTTCCCCCGGCGCGAAGCTGTACCCGATCTTGCGCGACTCGCCCGGGTTCAGGAACGAAAGCGGCGGCAATTGTTTTACCTCCTTGAAGAGCCGCTCCACCGACTGGTTCAGCTCCGCGTTGTCGGAGAGCTTGTAAAATTCGTACGACATGATGTTGCCGTCGCGGTCAACCTGCACCACCACGTCCACGTGCAGCCCCGCGTTGACCGGGATGCTCGGCCCATACCGCCACGCGTCCCGGAGCACCAGCCGCGCGTCCTCCGCCCAGGTCCGGAGCCGGAGGTCGCCTTCCATCCCCGCCATCGCCGCCGACCAGTCCGCGTCGCCCGCCGTGGCCCCGCCCGCCCCGCCTTCTCCGTCCTTGTTCTCGCCATGCATCATCTTGCGCGCCAGCTCGATGTCCTGCTGCGAGTCCGGACGCAGAGGCTCAGGAGGCGGATTGTTTTCAGGCGGCGCCGGCTCCGGCTTGGATTCCGGCTTTTTCGGTTCCGCGGGCTTCTTCTCGATCTCCTTGTTCAGCGCCACTACTTTCTCCGGCTTCTTCGGCTCGGGCTTTATTTCCGGCTTTTTCGCCTCCTTGGGTTTTTCCGGGGCCTGGGGTTTGGGCGTCGGCGCGGTCATCTTGGGCTTGGGCGGGAGGCCCGGCTTGCCCGGCTTGGGAGGCGGCCCGAAGAACTTTACGTTGATCACGTTCTCGTCCAAGCGGGGCCGTCCATGGAAATTTCCGGCCACCGCCACCGCGCAGAAGAATACGACGTGTATGAGCGCGGAGACGCCGACCGCGCGCAGGAACATCTTCCGGAACGCCGCGTCCGGCCCGGCCATGTCCATGAAGCCCGCGCTCATGGCGACTTGATCCTCTCCGGCTCCGTGACCAGGCCCATGCCCGCCACGTCGGCCTTGCGCGCCGCCGCCATCACCCTCACCACGAACCCATACGGCACGTCCTGGTCCGCCCGCAGATACACGTCCTTGCTCGAGCGGCTGACAAAGGCCTGCTCGAGCGTCGCCGCGACCTTGTCCTGAGGCGTCTCCACCTCGTTGATGTAAATTTTCCGGTCCTTGGTGATGGTCAGTACCAGCTCGTCGGTCTTGGCCGGGAGCGCCGCCACCGTGACCTGGGGCAGCTCCACTTTGACCCCCTGTTCCAACTGGTGCGCCGTAAGCATGAAGATGATCAGCAGCACCAGCATCACGTCAACCAGCGGAGTCACGTTGATCTCGGACATGGGCAGGTTGTTGCCGCCGCTCTGCATCGCCATCCCTCTTTCCTCCCTCAGCCCTCGTCCGGCCGCCGCCGCATCTGCCGCTTCTTCAAGTAATGCCGCTCGATGATGTTCATGAACTCGGACTGGAAATTGTCCAGCTCGACCTGGATCACCCGGAGGCCCGAAAGGAAATAGTTGTAGGCCACCACCGCCGGGATCGCCGCCGCCAGGCCCGCCGCCGTCGCGATCAGGGCCTCCGACACGCCTCGGCCCACCACGTCCAGCCCCGCGCCCTTCTGCACCCCGATCTGCTGGAACGCGCCCATGATCCCCCACACCGTCCCGAACAGCCCGATGAACGGCGCGGTCGAGCCGGTGGTCGCCAGGAAGCTCACGAACCGCGTCAGCCGGTTCATCTCCACCGACGCCGCCTGACGCAGGGCCCGCTCCACGTTTTCCATCCCCATCTCCGTCCGCGACACGTCCTCGAGCGAGCTGTCCTCGTCACGCTTCCGGCCCTTGCGGATCTGCTCGAGCTCGGCCAGGCCCGCGCGGAAAACGTTGGCCAGCGGCGTCGCCGTGAAGCGCCGCGTGGAAAGCGACACCTGCTCCAGGCTGTCGCCCGCCCAGAATGATTTGAGGAACAGGCGCGACTCACCCTGCGCCCGACGCAATTGGAAGAACTTGAACCCGATGATGGCCCACGCCAGCACCGAAAAAAGGATGAGAATGAGAAGCACGAACTTGACCATCGGGCCGGACCCGATGATGAGGCGCCACGCGGAAAGATCGCCCCGCGCCTGCCCGAAGACCATGAGAAATATCGCCACCGACCACCCTCCTCCGCGTCCGCCCGGCCCCAGCGCTGGCCACTGGTCCGGTCCCGCTTCCATGGTTAGAACGCGCCGGCCTCGAAAAAGTTTCAGCCGCGCCGGGCTGTTATCCCCGCTTGATTTATAGTACGATAGTAGTGTCAAACGATCAAATAAGGCCGCCTGGGCGGGGTCAGAGCTTCGGTTTTCAGTTAATATCGAGATAGAAGAAGTTTTCACTGTTCCATTATTAACTGAAAACCGAAGCTCTGACCCTGACCTCGCGGCGGGAAAGGAGATTGTCATGGGAAAGGAAACCGAATGCCCCGTCTGCAACGCTTATATTCCAGTGGACCCGGAAGCCAGAATGGGCGAGGTGATTTACTGCTCCTATTGCGGGACCCAGCTCATGATCCGGGAGGACAAGCTCCGCGACAAGGAAGACAGCGATAAGGTGATGGTGGAGGAGGACTGGGAGGCCTGAATCTCCAGCGGTTCTCCTTGGAGATGCCGCCATAGTAATTCCGGCATTAATAGAACAAACTATTATTGCCTATTTGCATGACGGTTTCGTGTCCTCGTCCCCGCTCTCCTGCGCGTCGTGGGCGAGCCGGGTCAGTGAGTAGCCCGCCCGCCAGGCCACCAGCGCCCCCGCCACCACCATGGGGAAATAATATGTGGCGTGCAGCACGATGGCGAAGGACAGCGCCACCGCCGGGTCAACGCCCATCAGGAAGACCAGGGCCTGCTGGTTGAACGCGTGGAACGTCCCGAAAAACCCCGGCGTCGCCGGGATCGCCGCCGCCGCCGCGCCCACCGCCAGCATGAACATGCTGCCCGTGAAGCTTAAGTGGATGCCGAACGCCAGCCCCGAGAGCCACACCGGGATCAGGTTGACCACCCATACCAGGAGGCTCAGCCCCAGTGTCGCCATGAGCGCCGTCGGTCGGCCCATGATCGTGAGACCGCCCGTGAATTTCCGGAGCGCCTCCAGAATGCGCTCCTTGTATTTCAGCGGCAGGAAAAACAGCGCCCGCCCGATCAGGCCCGTCATCAGCTCCGCCCGCGCGTAGAGCAGGAACAGGAACACGAACAGCGCCACCGCCCCCGCCAGCGTCCCCGCCCCCGAATTGTGGACCAGGCTCTCCAGGTCCTGGTATTTCTCCGGGAACGGGATCGTCAGCAGCACCACCGCCAAAAACAGCAGCATCACCACGAAGTCGAACAGCCGCTCCACCACCACCGTGGCCAGCGCCGCGCTGTAGCTCACGGAGGGCTCCCGCTTCCCGATCAAGAAAACACGCATGAACTCGCCGGCCCGGAGCGGGAAGATGTTGTTGCCCATGTAGCAGACCAGGATCGCCATATAGGTGTTGCCCAGGCCCACGTGCCCGCAATGGTTCAGGATGTAGCGCCACCGCCACGCCCGGATCAGCATGATCACGAAATACGACGCCACGATCGGAATCAGCAGCCAGTAGTCGGCCTCCAGAAACGACCGCCCGAACTCGCCCCAGTCCTTGACCTGCGACACCACGAACCCGATGCATAACACGCTGATCAGAACGCCGATCCAGAACTGCCACGACTTCATGGCCCGTCTCCGCACTCTTCTTTAAGCTCTTCCCGCGCCCGCTTCACGTCCTCCTTTATCTGCCGCGCCAGCGCATCAACCGAGCTGAACTTGATCTCGCCCCGAAGCCGCCGGCACAGAGCGATCCGCAGCCGCTTCTGATACAGGTCGCCGGAAAAGTCCATGATATGCGCCTCGATGAAAACGCCCTGGTCGCCGAACGTCGGGTTGTTCCCGATGTTCACCACCGACGGGTAACAATGACCGTTCCAGTAAGCCAGCGCCGCGTAAACCCCGTCCGGCGGGATCAGCAGCGCCTCCCATTTCAGGTTCGCCGTCGCGAACCCCATACCCTTGCCCCGGCCGTGGCCCGCAACCACCTCGCCCTCAAGGCTGAACGGCGCGCCCAGAAGCCTCCGCACCCGCCGCATCTCTCCAGCCTGGATCAGCCCCCGGATCCGAGACGAGCTCACCGGCTTGCCGTCAACCTCCACCGCCGCCACCACCTCCAGCTCGAACCCGTGCTCCTTTCCCTCATCCCGCAAAAAATTCTCGCCGCCCTCCCGGTCCTTCCCGAACCGAAAATCGTGCCCGATCACCACCGCCCGCGGGTGAAGCTTAGCCGCGACATCCGCGACGAACTCGCCCGCCGTTCGCTTCGCGAACTCCGGCGTGAAATTCACCTTCACCAGCAAATCCACCCCCAGCTCCGCGATCAGACGCGTCCGCTCCTTGAACGGGATGATCGCCGGAACCTGCTGACCACGGAAAATAACCTCTCTCGGGTGCGGGTCGAAAGTGATAAGCACCGACGGCGCCCCGAGCCTCCGGGCATGGCCCCGAACCGCCCCGATAATCGCCCGATGACCAACGTGCACGCCGTCGAAGTTGCCCACCGTCACCGCCGAGGCGTCAAGAAAATTTTCCGGGATGGAGTTGAATTCTTTTATTTCCATGTTCCGACCAGACCAGGGATGGAGGGAAATTTTATTTCACGCGGAGGCACGGAGAACACGGAGAAAAAAATAGAACAGGGATTAACAGGATGCGCAGGATAAGAAGAACAGAGATGCCTGGAACCGGAATCATCCTGAATATCCTGTTTATCCTTGTTCATTTCTTCTTATTTTTTCTCCGTGCCCTCTGTGTCTCTGTGTGATAATTGACTTGCCCGCTCCCGCTGCTTCCCGTGTTGCTTTCAGATTACTACGTTTACCAGCTTGTTCACCACCGCCACCACCTTGCGCGGCTTCTTCCCGTCCAGGAGCGCCTGAATCCGCTCGTGCCCGAGCGCGATCCGCTTGAGCTCGTCCTCGCCGGCGTCCACCGGCGCCTCCACCTTGGCCCGCAGCTTCCCGTTCACCTGCAGCACCAGCTCGAAGATCTCCTGCTTGAGCGCCGCCGGGTCAAAGTCCGGCCACGGCAGCTTGAACGTGCTCGCCGGATACCCCAGCTCGCCCCACAACTCCTCCGCGAAGTGCGGGCAGAACGGGTTAAGCATCGTCAGGAAACGCTCGAACGACCAGCGCAGCAGACCTCGCCGCCGCTCCCGGCCCCCGCCCTCGCCCGGCTCGAACGACACCATCGCGTTGAACAGCTCCATCAGCGACGCGATCGCCGTGTTGAACATCCAGCGCTCGATGCGGTCCGTAACGTCCTTGATCGCCTGGTGCGTCTTCTGGTACAGCGCCTTCTCGTCCGCCGGGCCGTTCATGAAATCCGCGCCCACCCGGTCGTCCCACCGGCTCTCCTTCATCCCCTCGATCTGCCGCGCCGCGAACGACCACGCCCGCGACAGGAAGCGGTGCATCCCCTGGATCCGCTCCTCGCTCCAGTCAATCTCCTTGTCCGGCGGCGCCTCGAATAAAAGGTACAAGCGCATCGTGTCCGCGCCGTACTTGTTCACCATCTCCTCCGGGTCCACCGTGTTCCGCTTGCTCTTCGACATCTTCTCCTTGCGCCCGACCTCCACCGCTTTCCCGCAGCTCGGGCACTTCAGGTCCTTGACCTCAGACGGGAACAGGTAACCGTGCTCCGCGCACTTGTACGACTCCTTGAGCACCATCCCCTGCGTCAATAGCCGCGTGAACGGCTCGTCGAATTTCACGTAACCCAGGTCCCGAAGCACCTTGGTGTAAAACCGCGAGTACAGAAGGTGCAGCACCGCGTGCTCGATGCCCCCGATGTACTGGTCAACCGGAAGCCAGTACTCGACCTCGTCCTGCTCGAACGGCGCCGTATCGCAGTGCGGCGACGCATAGCGCTCGTAGTACCACGAGCTCTCCACGAACGTGTCCATCGTGTCCGGCTCCCGCCGGGCCGGGCCGCCGCACTGAGGGCAGCTCGTGTTCATCCACCAGTCCAGCTTCGGCAGCGGGCTCCCGCCCGTCACGTCGAACTCGACCTCCGCCGGCAGCGCCACCGGAAGGTCCGTAACCCGCACCGGGACCGTCCCGCACTTCTCGCAATAAACGATCGGGATCGGAGCGCCCCAGTACCGCTGCCGCGAGATCAGCCAGTCCCGGATCCGGTAGTTCACCGTGGCCCCGCCCATCATCTCCTTTTCCAGACGCGCCGCAATCGCCTTCTTGAACTCCTCGTTCCCCATGCCGCCGTACTCGTCCGAGTTGATCATCGTCCCCGGACCCTCGTACGCTTCCGTCATCGTGGCCGCGTCCAGCGCCGCTTCGTCCGCCGGCTGCACCACCGGGATGATCGTGAGCTGATACTTTTTCGCGAACTCGAAGTCGCGCTGGTCGTGCGCCGGCACCGCCATCACCGCGCCCGTGCCGTAGTCCATCAGCACGAAGTTCGCCACGTAAATCGGCATCCGCCGCCCCGTCACCGGGTTTAGACAGTACGCTCCCGTAAACACGCCCTCCTTGACGTAATCCTCCGCGCTCCGCTTGATCTTGTCCTCGCTCCGCACCCGCTCGCAAAACTCCCGCACCGCCGCCTCCTGCTCCGTGCCCCGGGACAGGACCTCGCAAAGGTAGTGCTCGGCGGCGAGGCTCATGAAGGTCGCGCCGAAGAGAGTGTCCGGCCGCGTCGTGTAAACCACGATCCGGTCAATGGTGCCGCCGGTCTCGGGATCGGGGTAGGGCCGTTCGAGCTTGAAATGGATCATGGCGCCCACCGACTTCCCGATCCAGTTCTTCTGCATGGTCAGCACTTTTTCCGGCCAGCCCGGAAGCTTCTCCATGAACTCGAGCAGCTCCTCCGCGTACTTCGTGATCTTGAAAAACCACTGCGAGAGCTGCTTCTGCCGGACCCGCGTGTCGCCGTGCCGCCAGCAAAACCCGTCCTCCACCTGCTCGTTCGCCAGCACCGTGTTGCACTTGTCGCACCAGTTCACCCACGCCTTCTGCTTCTCAACCAGCCCCCGCTCGAACATCTCAATGAAAATCTTCTGCTCCCACCGGTAATACTCCGGGTCGCAGGTCGCGAACTCCCGGCGCCAGTCATACGAGTACCCGAGCCTTTTCAGCTGCCCGCGCATGAACTCGATGTTCCGCCTGGACCACGTGTTCGGGTGCACCCGGTTCTCGATGGCCGCGTTCTCCGCCGGCAGACCGAAAGCGTCCCACCCCATCGGGTGAAGAACGTTAAACCCACGCATCACCTTGTAACGCGAAACCACGTCCCCGATGGAATAATTCCGCACGTGACCCATGTGGCACCGGCCCGAAGGATAGGGGAACATCTCCAGCAGATAATACTTCGGCCGCTTCAGGTCAGCCTCCACCTCGAAAACCCGCTCATCCGCCCAGTAGCGCTGCCACTTCGGCTCGATGCTCCCGGGAATGTACTTGCTCTCCACCTCAAATCTCCCAACCTATGGAAATAGGCAAGGGTATTCCCTTGCCCGTCCCTAACTTAACATCACCCGGCCACAGGATCAACTTTTACAGCGCGCCGGCGCTCTAAATGGAACCGCGGAGGCGCAGAGAACGCAGAGAAATATTTTATTCTATAAACTCTGCGTTCTCTGCGTCTCCGCGGTTAAAAAGAACTCCTTTTCGAGGTCAGTCTATCTTGCACCGCCCCAGCACGGAGAGCGGACATTCGGCGCAGCGCGGCTTGGTCCGGCAGTAGTCCTTGCCAAGGTACACGATCTGGGCGTGATACTCGTTGTACAGCGAGACGTCAACGGGCAGGCGCGAGACAAAGAACTCCCGCGTGGCGTCATAGTCAACGTCGCGCGGCAAAAACCCCAGCCGCGAAAACGCCCGCCGCGTGTAAGCGTCCACCACGAACACCGGCTTGTCGAGCGCGTAGAGCAGGATCGAGTCCGCCGTCTCCGGACCGATGCCCTTGACCGCCAGCAGCTTCTCCCGCAACTCCGCCGTGTCCACCGCCGCCATCCGCTCCACGCTGCCCCCGAACTCGCGCGTGAAAAACCGCACGTACGCCCGGAGCTTGATCGCCTTCTGGTTGAAGTACCCGGACGGACGGATCAGCCTTTTCAGCTTCCTCAGGTCCGCCCGCAGCAGGGCCTCCGCATCGAGCAGGCCCGCGGCCTTGAGGTTGGCGATGGCCTTCACCACGTTGCTCCACGCCGTGTTCTGGGTCAGGATCGCCCCGATCATCACCTCGAACGGCGACTCCCCCGGCCACCAGTGAAGCGGCCCGAACCGCGCGAGCAGCAGTTCGTAAATCCGCATCAGCTCAGCGGTGGATGGGCTGGGTGGCGTTTCCATTGGCCGTTACTGGATATAAAGGGGCGGTTTATATTCGCACAGAGGCACAGAGAACACAGAGTTATAAAGATATATTTATTAATTATTTCTCTGTGTTCTCCGTGCCTCTGTGCGAATAAAAACTTCCCATTTCGTCATTGGCCTTTCGGCCCCTGCTCAGCTTTCCCTTCATCATCCTTTGCCGCCGGCTTTTTCCCGGTGCGGGCCTCGATGATGGCGTCGCGCATTTTGGGATCGTTCATCAGGAAGCGCGACAGGTTTTTATCGCCCTTCTTGCTGAGCGCGCGGCGGTAGAAGTAGGGCGCGGCCCATAGCGTCACGATCACCGCCAGGATAATGCCGAAGAGGAGGCTCTTGAAAAAGCCGCTATGGCCGTCGTTCGCGTCGGCGGAGGCTAATGAGGCCACGGGCAGGAGGCAAAAGATAATGATGGGCAGGCCGCGGCGAACGGGATCCAACATGACCTAATCCGCTCTTTCCCCCGCATTCTTTTCAGTGGAAGAGGGGACTGGTTTCTCCAGTTGTTTTCGGAGCGCGCTGATATCATCCCGGATCTGCAGGAACGACCGCTGGCTCTCGCGCACCGTGGAAAGGAACTGTAAAAATACAAAAAGCGAGAGCCCACCCACCGCCAGCACCAGAACGAGCAACGTTATGGCAATTGCCTCCAAGGTCCTTTCTCCTAAGTTTAGATTGGATTTTTTTAGCCGCAGATGAACGCGGATGAACGCAGATTGAAATAATTTTCGTTTTCTTTTCTTATCTGTGTTTATCCGCGTTCATCTGCGGCAAAAAAACAACCGCCCTCACTTCCCCATCAGCATCTGCTGGATCTGCGGAGAGCTCGAACGGATCCGGTCCGAGAGCGTCTTGTACATCCCGATCACCACCTTCACCGCGACCTTCGGCGCCTCCTCCATCAGCTTCTCGAACTCCTTCCTTTTCAGCACCAAGATCTGCGCGTCCTGCGCCACGATCGCCGAAACCGACCGCGGACCGTCCTCGATCAGCGCCATCTCCCCGAAGAAATCGCCCGGCCCCATCGTCGTCAGCGTCTTATGCTCGCCCTCCGAGAGCATCTTCGACAAGGTGATCGCCCCCACGACCACGATGTACATGCTCTCGCCCTTCATGTTCTCCAAAAACAACGGAGTCGGCGCCGAGATCGTCTTCTCCTCCACGAACTTCGACAGCACCGCGATCTCCTTGTCCGAAAAATCCTTGAACAGGACGTTTTCCTTCAATGGTTTGATCTTTGCCACCGCTTAGCCTCCTCGCTTCATGCTCCCTGCTTGTTAAACGATCCTACTTTCCGCCGGCCCGTCAATTCCATATTTTATCCAATTCCGGCCCGCTAATGCAAGTGAGGATGGATTTGAGCCCGGCTCTACAAAGCAGTAAAAAATTCCGGCCGGCCCGCTGCCAACTTCCTATAGATAGAGGGGCCTTTCTTTAGGGCTTGAGGCTTGAGGCTTGGGGCTTGAGGCTTGGGCTTGAGGCTTGGGCTTGAGGCTTGGGCTTGAGGCTTGGGGCTTGAGGCTTGGGGCTTGAGGCTTGAGGCTTGGGGGTTGAAGATGAGGAGGGGGACGATTTTTGGTAGCGGTGCTCAACAGCAAGTTATTTTGGCCCCGGCTGATGGAGGCTTGAGGTTTTTATTTCCCCGTTCTTCGAACCTCAAACCACAAACCTCAAACCCTAAACCTCTTCCGTATTTTCCGTGTCAGATTCCGTGTTCGGACGGTCGAACACGGGTGGCCGGATGTCCAGGCCGCGACGGGCATGATTTAGGACAGCCTAAGTGCGGGCGCGGAGGGCAACTCATGGAAAAGATTGAGGCGGGTTTTCAAAAAATTTCGGCGGAGGCCGTTGGTGGCCTCATTTCCGGGCCGGCTGGGCCCTCATCCCCCACGTCCCAAGCCTCAAGCCCCAAGCCTCAAGCCCCGCGCCTTTTTACGCGATGTCCTCTTCAATCTCGCGGACCGCCTTTTTCAGCGTGGCCCTGGCAAAGGCGGCGTGGGGTCCGGGCTGGAGGGTGAGCACGAGGTAGTAGTCGGAGTTGACGGGGATGGTGATGACCTGGAAGTTCTGCTGGGCAAAGCTGAGCTCGCGGGCGGCGCCCATTTCGCAGCGCTCGATCATCTCGCGGGCTTGGGTGAGGATGATGCCCTGGTGGGCGCCGACGAACTTGATGTCGTAGTCGGTCTGGTCGCCGGAGGTGTACGCGACCACGGCCTCTCCTTCCCAGTCGGCGAGGACGGCGGCGCGGGCGCCGGGCGTGCGCTCGACCAGGTCCGTGAGGATTTCCTTAAGCCGCATTCTCCGATCCCTTCAGGCGGACGGACACGATCTTGGACGCCCCCTTCTTCTCCATGGTCACTCCGTAGAGCACGTCGGCGAGCGCCATGGTGCGCTTGTTGTGGGTGATGATGATGAGCTGGCTGCTATGCGACAGGTCGGTGAGCAGGTCGTTGAAGCGGGCGATGTTCACGTCGTCGAGCGCGGCGTCCACTTCGTCAAACAGGCAGAAGGGCGACGGCTTGATCAGGAACAGCGCCATGATCAGGGCGGAGGCGGTGAGCGCCTTCTCGCCGCCGGAGAGCAGGGCGATGGAGCTCATTTTCTTGCCGGGGGGCTGGGCCCAGATTTCGACGCCGGATTCGAGATCGTCTTCGGGGTTTTGGAGCTGGAGGAAGGCCTTGCCGCCGTTGAAGAGCCTGGGGAAGACCTCCTGGAACTTCAGGTTCACCTCCTCGAACGTCTGCCGGAACGATTTCTTGTACGCGGTGTTGATCTTGGCGATGGTGAGCTCGAGGTTTTCCAGGGCGGCGATCAGGTCGGCTTCCTGGTTGGCGAGGAAGCTGTGACGCTGCTCGATCTCGGCGTATTCCTCGATGGCGGTGAGGTTGACGTCGCCGATGCGCTCGAGCTTCTGCCGGAGCTCCTCCCGCTGCTCACGCCTGGCCTCCACCGGGAAGTCCGCTCTGATGCGCTCGCCGTACTCGGCGAGCACGGCGTCAAGCTCGCGTCCGAACTTGTCGCGCGCGTTCTCGCAAAGCTGCTCCCATTGGAGCTGAAGCTGGGTCTGCAGAAGCTCCGTGTCCATGCGGCCGCTCTTTATTTGTTCCCGCTCGCGGAACATCTCCTTGTGCGCCGCCTCGCCCTCGCGCACGGCCCGGGAGCGCTCCTCGTAGCGGGCGCGCTCGCCGGCGGCCGCATCCGCGGCCTCCGTGGCCGCGACCATGGCGCGGCCGTGCCGCTCCTTGAGCTCCGCGTCGCGGGCCGTAAGCTCGCTGATCCGCGTCCTGGTTTCCTCGCTCTCCCGCTCGCGCTTTTCCATGCCGGCGATGGCCTCGGCGCGGGCGGCCTCCAGCCTCTCCATGTGCTTGAGCTGACCCGCGAGCTTCTCGTGGAACGACGCCACCCTGACCTTTTCCGCGGTGCGCCGCTGGCTCTCGGCCTCCCGCTCGGCGTGGATGCGGGCGAGCACGGAGCGCCTGGATTCCTGGTCGTTTTCCACGGAGGCCCGGGCCTCCCCTTCGCGGATCACCCCGGCCCTGGCATCCTCTTTCTCGCGCTCCAGGCCCGCCACCGTCTCCTCGATCGCGGCCAGGTCCACGAGCAGCGTCCCTTGCTCCTCCTTGGTCGCGTTGTAGGCGTTGGTGCCCTGCCACAGGTCCTTCTCGATGTTGTTCTTCTCGATCTCCAGGCGGTGCATGCGCTCGCGGTCTTGGTTGAACGCGTCCGCCGCCTCCTCGATCCGGAGCTGCGCGGCGTGGAGCTCGTCCTCCGCGCTCCGCCGCTCTCCGGTGAGCGACGCGATCAGCTCGTTCAGCTCCTCCATCTCGCGGTTCTTGGCCAGCAGGCCGCCCATGGTGTCCGCGCTGCCGCCGGCCACCGCGCCGACGCGGTCCATGACGACGCCCTCGCGGGTCACCAGCGCGTTCAGGGCGCCCACGGACTCGCGCAACTCGGCCGCGCGCTCGATGTCGTTCACCACCAAGGCGTCGCCGACCAGGGCTTTCACCACCGGCGCGAACTCGCCCTCGACCCTGACCTTTTGCGCCAGCGGCACGGCCCCGGCCTCCATGAGCGCCGCGGGCACGCTGACCTCGCGCTGGACCACGCCCTCGATGGGCACAAAGCTGCCGCGTCCCTCGCCGGCCTCCCGGAGGTACTGGATATTATCCAGGCCGTGGCGGCGGGTGCGCACGAAGATGGACTGGAGCTTCTCGCCGAGCACGGCTTCGAGGGCGGTCTCGTACTCCGGATCAATGCTCACCGCGTCGGCGATCAGTCCGTAGGTGCCGTTTCTGCCCTGGGCCTCCAGGGCGGACTTTCTGGCCATGATCGCCTTGACGCCGCGCTGGCAGCCCTCGAAGTTCTGCTTCATCTCTTCGAGGCTCGCGAGGCGGGAGTGGGCCATGGTGTAGCTTTGCTGGACGTTCTGGAGCCGGTCGGCGGCCACGGCCTGAACGGTCTTGGCCTTGGCCAGGTCCTGCTCGCGGATTTCGAGGCTCCGGCCCTGCTCGGCCAGGTCCTTGCGCACCTGGTAGAGCTTCTCGTTGTAAGAGAGGTTGGTGCGGGCCTGCTCCTCGATTGCCTGCTCCAGCTTTTCGCGGCGCTCCTGGGCGCGGGCCTTCTGCTCGTCGAGCTCGGCCCGGCGGCGGTCGGTCCAGGCGATGCGCTCCTCGAGTTTTTCCACGCCGGCCTTGAGATTAAGGGCGAGGCGGCTAAGGACGTCGGCGGCCTCCGCCAGCTCGCGGTATTCCGCTTCCTTCTGATTGAGCGCGGCCTCGGCCTTGTTAAGCTCCTCTTCCGCGGACGCGATGGACCGGGCGAGCCCATCGCACTCGGCGCGGGCCTCCGCCTGCTCGGCGGCCACGGACTTGGCCCGGGCGGCAAGCTCCTGGTGTTCGCCGGCCAGGCGCTCCACGGTTCGGCCCAGGCCGGCCGCCTCCTGGCGCAGCATGTTGAGCTCGCTCTCCAGCTTCTCGGCGGCGCGGGAGGCCTCGACGGCGCGGGCCTGGGCGGCGCCCGCCTCGCGCTCCAATTCGAGCAGGGACGTCTTCTCGGCCTCCAGCTCGGCGGAGCGGGATTCGAGCCGGGCGCTGAGCTCGAGCTCGCGGTCAGATATCTCGGCGAGCTTCTCGGCCACGGCCTGCTGCTCGGCGATGATGCCGCGGGCCTTGTATGCGGCGAGCTCGGTCTCGACCTCGCGGAGCTGGCCGCGGTATTCCTTGTATCGTTCGGCCTTCTTGGCCTGGCGGTTCAAGGAGTTCATCTGGCGCTTGAGCTCGGCGATGATGTCGCGGATGCGCAGCAGGTTCTGCCGGGTGGCCTCCATCTTGCGGGCGGCCTCGAGCTTGCGCACGCGGTACTTGGACACGCCGGCGGCCTCCTCGATCAGGGTGCGGCGCTGCTCGGGCTTCATGGTGATGATGCCCTCGATCCTGCCCTGCTCGATGATGGAATAGGCCCGGGTGCCCACGCCGCTGCCCAGGAACAGGTCGGTGATGTCCTTCAAGCGGGAGGGCGCGCGGTTGATGTAATACTCGCTCTCGCCGCTCCGGAAGAGGCGGCGCGTGACCTGGAGCTCCGGGAAGCCCGCGTACTCGGGGGGGCAGAGGGCGTCGCTGTTGTCGAAGATCATGGCGACCTCGGCCATGCCCACCGCCGGCATGTCCTCGGTGCCGTGGAAGATCACGTCCTCCATGGTCCCGCCGCGCAGGTGCTTCACGCTCTGCTCGCCCAGGCTCCAGCGGATCGCGTCCACCAGGTTGGATTTGCCGCAGCCGTTGGGACCGACCACGCAGGTGATGTCCGTGGTGAAATTGATCACGGTCCGGTCCACAAAGGACTTGAATCCTTGGAGCTGAATCTGTTTAAGTTTCATCTAAGCCCACCTCTGGGAATAGGATCCTTTAAATGACCAAATTAGCAGATTTCAAGCGGTTTGTCAAAGGAAAAAACAACGAAAAACCGCCATTTTTTAAAGGCCTTTATTTTCAATCCGTTACCAATCTCCCCGTGTTGCACTCAGGTATGGCCGCGAAAAGTACGAGGGTAAATAAATATATAATTACAATTAGTTCCGTGCCAATAATTAATGATAGCCTGATACTGTTAGCTTAAGCGCCAAATATATAAATAAAATCTGATTCATGCTCCATAATCAATTTATATCATCAAAAATCTCGGATGAATTTTACAAATGGGGGAGGCCCTTTTGAAATGGCTTGATTTCATTGGCATTGCTCAAGCCTTTGGCCGGGCTATTAGCTCGCTCTCCAGCGGTATGACACTGGCATTCGGCCCGGCGTTCAAGATTTTTATTCGTCCCGGGCGCGCGGCCCGGAAAAAGGCAGCGGTCGGAAGAGCGCTGCCTTGACCGATGTCATGCTGTTAAATCTATTATTTACTAGTATTGGAGGCGATGTCCCTTCCGGTGAGGAAATAGGCGACGTCGCGGTTGAAGGCCTCGGGCTCCTCGATCATGGGGTAATGGGCGCTGTTTTCATAGATGATGACCTGGGCGCGGGGGAGCTTGGCGGCCATATAGTTTACGTCTCCCGGTGGTACGATGGGGTCATAGAGTCCGCCGATGAGCAGGACGGGGACCTTGATTTCGGGCAGATCGGCGGCGAGGTCCTTGCGCCTGGTTTCGAGCAGGGCCAGGTGAGAGGCCTGGATTTCCTTGCGGGCGTCCTCGGTAGTGATGTAGGCGGCCTTGTATTGGGCCAGGGAATCGAGGAACCTGCCGGAGCCGCCGTCGCGGGAGAGGATGAGCTTTTTCGCCTTGTTGTCCGCGTCGTGGGCGATTTTCTGGGAGACGGTCATGTTGACGGCTCCTTCCACCGGCGCTTTCCATCCTCCGAACATTCGGCGCATGAGGGGGAGGTAGAACCTGACCTTGGCGGCCTTTTCCTTTTGCCAGTATTTCATGACGGGGCGGGGCAGGTTGAGGGGGGAGTGCTTGAGGCGGGGATGGTTGGATCCGAGGCCGTATCCGCCGAAGCTGTCCACGAGGACGAGGCGGTCCACCTTTTCCGGGTGGGCCAGGGTGTAGGCGATGGCGAGCTCTCCTCCGAAGCCGTGTCCGACGATCATGGCTTTGTCAATGCCCTTGGCGGCCATGAAGGCGTCGAGGTAGGTGATGAAGTCGTCCATGGAGTAATCAATGTCGGGCTTGTCGGAGGCGCCGAATCCGGGGAGGTCGGGGGCGACGACGTGGAAGGCGTTGGCGAGGGGCACGATGTTGTTGTTCCAGGTGTCGGCGGTGGAGAGGGCGCCGGAATGCATTACCGACTGGGCCAGGGGCAGGTATCCGATGGCCAGGCTGGGCACGTCGAACAGAGGGTTCACGGCCAGCGAGCCCTGGGGGCTCATGGGTATGATTCCGCCGTGGAGGAACAGCACCCACGGACCTTGTCCGGCCTCCATGTAGGCGATGTTGACGTCGCCGGCCATGATGCTCTTGGTTTCGAGCGCGTAGTTCCGCGAGACGGGCTCCGAGACCGACATGCGTTGGCTGAGCGCCGGCTCCCACAGCGAACATCCGGCCAGGATCACGGCCACCGACCAGAACGCAACCACCAGCCCAATCGCCTTTTTCATCTCTCCCTTCCTCCTTTCGTCCATGTCGTTTCCAGGTCTATTTTCTATATCATGATCGCTTTGAACTGTAAAGAAGAAAAAATTCAGCGGGAGGGACTGCCGGAGAGCAGGGTTTGCCGGAGATTCTGGAGCGGGCTTTGCTGGGCCATTCCGTCGCGGCGTCCGCGGCGGGCGAAGAGGCGCATGACCTGGCGTCCGAAGCGGGTGATGGTTAATGACTTGATCCGTTCTTTTCCGTTTTCGGCCTTGGGGGCCGCGCCGTAATCGAGGATGGCGCATTCGCGGAGGATGAAGAGGATGTGGGTCTGGACGACTTCATGGAACATGATGTAGCGGGCGAGCAGGGCCTCGTTGCGGCCGGTTCCGGGGTCGGGGTCCGGGGTCCACTCCCTGGTGGGATTGAGGTCGGCGAGCAGGGCGGCGAATCCGTCGCGGTGTTCCTGGGCCCATGCGGAGACTCTCCGGTTCTCGGGCGTGGCGAGGTCGGCCCAGCGCATCCGGTTCCAGGCGCCGTCGAGCAGGACGGAGATTTTTTGCTCCTGGTCCAGGTCGAGGAAGGCGTCGGCTCCTGGCGCCAATTGGAGGGCGTGGCCGTCATTGATGCGGGCCATGCCGAGCGCGAGGGCCATGTTGAAGAACCATCTGATGCGGCGGGAGTGGGCCATGGCGTTTCCGGGGGCGAGGCGCTCGGGCTGGGTGAAGCTCTGATTGATGCGGCGCAGCCGTGGAAGGGGGATCATTCCGGCGCCGGTGAGGCGGATGGGGCGGGCCCAGAGGTAATCGAGGAAGAGGGAGAAATCGAGGATGGCCGGCGCCGGCGGGCGCTCGAGGTTTTTGGCGATGACCCAGAGGCCGCTGTCCGGGGCGGCGCCGGGTGGGAGCATGGAGAACATGTGGGCTCCGGCCATGGCGCGTCCGGCGGCGAATTCGGCCCAGGGGTCCGGCTCGGGGGCGAAGCGCTCATCGTGGCGGGCCATGAAGTAGTCGTGCCCGGCGCACACCGCGATGATTTCATCGTGCTCGGGCCCGCTGATCCTGCCGGCCTGGTAGAGGGACTCGTAAAAACGCGCGAAGGTGTTGAGATGAGTGAGGAGGTCGGCCTTTGATCCTCCCACGTTATTGATGAACCAGGAGCCGAGGTAGTCGCGGATGATGGGCCCGTCCACGCGGTCGAGGCTGCGGGGCCATTCCTCGGCGAGATAGGCGTGGAGGAAGAAGCGGAGGCGGTCGCGGTGGCGGGCGGCGTTTTGCGTCCGCATGCCGGCGGCGATCAGGGATGCATAATGCTCCCGGATCAGCTCCTCTGACCTCGAGGTATCCATGTTCTCCATCGTTTCATGAAAATCTTGGTCAAGTCAAGCATTGGTGATGCATGGCCGGGGGCCTGCTCCATCTATTATAGCCCGGGAGCCGGTTTGCCGCGCGATGATGCTTCTGAGTCGGGCCCCATGCCTCCCGGAGACGGCGGCGCGGGACTCGGTTGGCGGGCCGTTAAGAGGCGGGACTTTGACGGCGGCGGCGGTGGCAGGATAGAATGGTGACATGAGCGAGACGCGGGGTCCGGACATCTCGGTGGTTTCTCCGGCTTATAACGAAGCGGAGTGCATCGTGGGCGTGGTTTCCGATTGGATCACGACGCTGGACGGCTTGGGCCGACCGTGGGAGATCATCGTGGCGGACGACGGCAGCTCGGACGGTACGGCGGAGCTGATCGAGGGTCTTTCCCACCCGAAGGTCCAGGTGGTTCGGCTCGGGGGCAACAGCGGTTATGGTCCGGCCCTTTCGGCGGCGATGGCGCGGGCCACGGGGCGTTACGTGGTGACGATAGACTCGGACGGGCAGTTCAAGCTGTCGGACCTGCCGGCGCTGCTTGGCAAGCTGGAAGCGGAGCAGCTCGACCTGGTCACGGGCTGGCGCCGGGAGAAGCAGGACTCGCGGATCAAGGTGGCGGGCGACCGTTTGCTCAACCTGATCGTGCGCCTGGCCTTCGGGCTGAAGCTCAGGGACACGAACTGCGCGCTCAAGGTCATGACGCTCACGGCGTCGCGGGGCCTGCGTTTGGAGGCGGTGGGCTTTCCCACGCCCACGGAGATGGTGGCGCGGGCGGCGGCGGCCGGTCTTAAGGTGGGGGAGGCGCCTGTGGGCCACCATCCGCGGACGGCGGGATCGAGCAAGCTGCATCCGCTGCGGAGCGGGGTGCAATTCATTTTGTTCCTGATGTATCTTCGTTTCCAGAGCCTGCTCAAGGGGGCGGGAATCATCAGAAGGGAAAGAGAATGAACCTGGGCACGGAATTAATCGGCGTCATCCTGGCGGCGGGCAAGGGCAGCCGCATGTATCCATTCAGCGAGCGTCTTCCCAAGCCGCTGCTGCCGATCCTCAACCGTCCGCTGCTCGCGTATCAGCTCGAGGAGATGGCGCGGCTGGGGATCAAGCGGGTGATCATCGTGGTCGGCTATTACGGCTTCGAGATCGTGCGCCAGATCGGGGACGGGAGCGAATGGGGGATCAGCATCGAGTACGTTGACCAGGAACAAACCTTCGGCATCGCCCATGCGCTGGGGTATCTGGAGTCCCGGATTGACCGCCCGTTTCTCTTGTTTCTGGGCGACGTTTTTTTCCGGGCGCGCGACCTGTCTTTAATGATCACCCCTCTGATCTCGGGGGAGGCCAACTGCGTTCTGGCGGCGCGGAAGGAGCCGAACCCGGAGCGGCTGCGGCGCAATTTTTTGATCATTCTCGGCCCGGACGGCACGGTGGCGCGGGTGATCGAGAAGCCGCGGTACGTGGAGACGATGCTCAAGGGGTGCGGGCTTTATTCGTTTGACCTGCACATCTTCGACAGCGTTCGGCGGACGCCGCGCACGGCGGCGCGTGACGAATACGAGATCACCGACTCGATCCAGCTTCTGATCCAGGACGGGCTCACGGTGCGGGCCATGGACCAGATTGAGTTTGACCTGAACCTGACCTACCCGGAGGACCTGCTGATCTTGAACCAGTGGGAGTTGGCGCGGCGCGGCCTGTCCCGCGAGATCGGAGAGAATTATTCCGGCCCCTCTCCGGAAAGGGTGGAACGCTCGGTGATCGGGAACAACGTCCGTCTTCCGGACTCGATTTCCATCCGGGACTCGGTGATCTTCTCGGAGGTTCGCGAACCCGGGAGCCAGGACCTTGACCACGTGATCCTGACGCCGGACCGGCAGGTTGCCCTGGACAGCCGGAACCTGAAACCGCTGCGCGATGAGCTATGAGCCGCCTCTTCCCCGCCGGATCCAGAGCCTCAGCCCTCTCCGGGCCGCCCTCCGGACCGTTGTCAATATTTTGCTGTAAATCGGGGTGGGTGGGTTGAAGGGCAGGGACGTTTGGGTGATCGCGGCCATGTGGCTGCTGATCCTGGCCGTCTACGTTCCGATCCTGGCCCGGGGGCGGGTGATGGTTGATAATCCCGCCTTGATTGACGTGTCGTTCAACGTCATGCCCAACGTCTATTGGATGGGCGAGAGTTGGAGGCGGGGCGAGTTCCCGCTGTGGAACCCGCACACGGCCTGCGGGGCGCCGCATCTCGGGTATTCTCAAAGCGGGGGCCTGTACCCGGTCGCGGTCCTTCTTTTCAGCCTGGCGCCGTATATCTGGGCGTATTCCCTGGAGATCATTTTTCACAGTCTGGTCGCGGCGGCGCTGTTTTACCTTTTGCTCCGGCGCTACGGCGGTGATCCGGTTGTTTCAGGGGCCGCGAGCATGGTGTTCTTTCTGTCCGGGAGCTTTCTGGGCAGGTTGGATCTTCCGTGGATGCATTGGTCCATTTGCGGGTTAATGGCGTTGTGGGTCTGCCTCAAGGAGTTGTCTGGTCGCGCCCGTCTCTCGTGGTTTATCGGGGCTTGCCTTTCCGTGGCCTGGTGCGGGATCGCGGGGGACGTGGAGTTGCTGGCTTATGGGTTGATGGTGTTCGGTTTCCTGATGTTCCTGGAGTCCGGTCCCGGGGCGGGGCGGATGGGCCGGTTGGCGCTGTGGTTCCTCACACCGGCGGCGGTTGGGTTCCTGATGGTTTCTCCCGTGGCGCTTTCCACGATGGAGATGGTGTATTTTTCGATCCGGGGTCCGCAGATGCCGTTCAAGCTCAACATCATCAGCATGGGCCTGCCGTGGTCGCTCCTTCTGCCCACCATCCTCTTCCCCTTCAAGTATTACCGCGATCTCAACCCGACCTTGGCGCTCAACTCCGGGTTGAGTTTCTATTACCAGGGTTTTTTGATCGTCGGCCTGATCATATGGGGCATGGTTTTATCCTGGCGCGAGAAGGCACTCAGGCCGCCCGCCCTCGCCTGGGCCGGACTTTCCTTGTTCGTGCTCGTGCGGGAGGGTGAGCTGGGCAGCCGGATCATTGACATGATCCCGTTGCTGGGAATCCTTCACTACTCGGAGAAGGCCCTTCTCCTGATCCATGCCCTGGGGCTGATACTGGCGGTCCAGGTGCTGTCGGGGGTAATTTCGGGGCGGAGCGGGGGAAAGGGGCTCAGGGTCCTGGGCCTGGTGCTTTTACTGAGCGGGGCGGCGATGATCGCGGCGCAGCCCTGGTGCCTGGGAGGGGTGGAGCGTTATGCGATCGGAGCGGCGGCCGTGTGCGGCGGGCTCGCGTTCCTTGCGCGCCAGGGCGGAGGGCCGGTGGTATCGGCGCGCGCGGCGGTATATTTTGCGGCGGCGCTAACGGTGGTCGAGGTCATGGCCCTGGCTTTGCGGTTCGTGCCCCGGACCGATCCGCGGAGGTTCGAGCTCAGTCCGCCGGTGGCCGCATTGGCGCGCACGCTCCCTCCGGAGTCGCGCTACGCGGTTTTCGAGCAGCTGCTTACGGAGGACCCGGCCTCGGCGCCGCCGATTTTCGGGACGATCGAGATTGCCTCGGGGGCGAACAACATCGTGGGTCCGTCGCGGGTGCCGCCGGCGCGGATTTTCCTGTTCCTCACGCAAATCTACCGCCGCCTGATCTATAGCACTGTGTCCGGTGAGAAAATGTTTTCGGGCTGGAGCATGACCAATCCGGGGACCATAGACCGGGGCCGGATGCACCTGTTCAACCTGGCGGGTCCGTCGGTGATTTTCAACCGCGGCCTGTCCATTCCTTATGCGTCGCCGTATTCGCTGATGCGACCGGGCGCGGTGGAGTGGGAGTTCCTGGGTGCGGGCCTGGACCGGGGGCTTGAGGGTGGGGCCATGATCAAGGGCCCCACCAGGATGACGGCCGGCTTCGCGGGCTTTGCCGGGGACCGGGTCATGGTGAAGGGCACGACGCGGGGAGAGGGGGC
>Ga0307379_10003914_pt1 | contig 21433 bp, 20 predicted proteins | sample UN2MG_FD_202237 | JGI IMG/M metagenome (GOLD analysis project Ga0307379, IMG submission 202237) | Soil microbial communities from Risofladan, Vaasa, Finland - UN-2 | ecosystem: Environmental > Terrestrial > Soil > Coastal area > Acid sulfate soil | place: Finland: Risofladan, Vaasa | collected... | reverse complement strand
GCTTTGTCATTCAGACATTGGCTTCCAGCTAAACCATTCTTGATGGCGGCAAAGATTTGCTGTGGATCTACACCAGCTTTCTTCCCTAAAGTAAGAGCTTCAGCTACTACCGCAATATTAACTGCTACAATCACCTGATTTACCAACTTAGTCGTTTCACCAGCCCCAATATCACCGACTAAAACTGGCTTTCCCATTATTTCTAAAATTGGTCGGCATTTCTGAAATATCTCCTGCTTGCCCCCTACCATGATAGCAAGGGTACCTGACTGGGCCTTTTCCTGACCACCACTTACCGGGGCATCTAACATCTCAACTCCTTTTTGAGCTAATTTTTCGGCTACAGACTGAGACGTCAGAGGAGCGATAGAACTCATGTCAATCAATATCTGTCCCTGATGAACCCCTTCAATGACTCCTTTTTTGCCTAAAACTACTTTTTCAACATCAGGCGAATTAGGTAACATGGTTATAATAATCTCACTGTTTTCTGCCACGTAGGCACAGGATTCTCCTTTTTCTGCTCCATCCTGTTCAACTTCTGCCAGAGCTTCCTGATTAATATCATAGGCAATGACAGGGTAACCGGCTTTTAATAGATTTTTAGCCATCGGTTTCCCCATAATGCCAATTCCAATAAATCCGATTTTTTGCATTTTTTAAACTCCTTTTTCCTACTTATTTTATGATTTAATAAAATTTATATAATAACTAAATCTTATAAAAATCTCTACTAATATAATCATACACCAGTTGAAGCAGAGATCTCTACATTTCTCGGTTAACACAATAATGTAAAGTTCTTCCCGTCAGAGCACGAATAACTTCATTAATAGCTTTTATTCTCAAATCCTCAATAGATTCTTCTGAGTAAAAAGCTACATGAGGTGTTAAAATAATATTTTCTAATTTAAATAAAGGGTGAAGAGAATTAATTTCTTCGATAGATAAAACATCTAAAGCAGCACCGCTAATCCATTTTTCCTTTAAAGCGATATAAAGCGCTTCTTCATCTATAATTGAACCTCTTGATGTATTAATAAGATACGCTGTGTTTTTCATTATTTGCAGTTCTTTTTTGCTTATAAGGTGCTTAGTTTCTTGAGTTAAAGGTACATGCAGAGAAATGAAATCCGACTGCTTCAATATTTCTATCAGCGACATAAATTCTACATCATATGCTTTGGATGTTTCTATAGATACATAAGGATCATAAACTAAAATATGAAAACCTATGGGTTTTATTTTTTTAATAAATTCTCTGGCTATTTTACCAAAACCTATTAACCCAAGAACTTTCCCATTTAACCGATACATTGGGCGGTATGCATCAAAAGACCAAATGCCACTTTTCACTGTACGATCGAGGGGAACTATCTTTCGTGCTAAAGCCAAGAGTAGAGCCAGAGTATGATTGGATACTTCATCAATGCAGTAATCGGGAACATTAGTTACATCTATACCTTGTTGGGTTGCAGCTTCTACATCAATATTGTCAACCCCAATACCATACCTGGAAATTATTTTACACTTTTTTAGCGAGTTAATAACTTTCTCAGTGATATGAGCATAACAAACTAAGAGGGCATCGGCATCTGTCGCAACACTGATAATATCCTCTTCTTTATTACTTGGCGCTTCAACTAAAAAAGCCCCAATTTTTTCTAACTTTGACTTCTCTAGTTCTAAAGAAGGAAAAACATTGTCACTAAGGACTACTTTATATTTTTTCATTCCATTCATCTCCCAAAATTAAGAAATTTCTATCTGAAAATTATAATAAATATATTATTCATTATTCTCTGTTTTTATTTATTACAATATATCTTTGAGTTGTCAAATTGAGTATGAATAGTGGTAAAAATCTTATAAAAAATTTGGTTTAAAACAACTTTTTTTAAGATAATTGATTAAAAAAATAACATCGCTTTTTCTATGCCCCTTTATTATTTTAGGAAGGCCAATATACGTTATATTATTTAGCTCCCACTAGTTACACTTTCTGATATTGCAATCTTTATACAATTCCTTCCCCCTAAGTCTTGTTCTCCATTTATAATTTAATAATTTAACCATGTTTAATCATATATAAATTTCTTTTCTTTATAAATTAAGACAAAGTGTACGGTATATTTCACTTGCTTTTATAACTTCTTCTACATGCACATATTCATTTGGCGTATGTGCAAGTAATGGATCTCCAGGTCCAATAACAATACCAGGAATAGTATTATTTTGAGTAAATAATGGAGCTTCAGTCCAGAAGGGAACTGAAGTGGGAGTACCGGTAAGATGCATATCTTCAAGAATTATACATATCTTCTTAATAAACTCATGATCAGCTGATACCCTAAAAGGAATCCTCCGAGGGTTTGATGTCTCTTTCATCTCTATTGCTGTCACGTAGGTTTTTGTTTTACGGGCTGCCTCATGAGCTATTTCTTTTAATTCTTCAAACACTTCCTTTTCCTCTTCCTCTGGGAGATATCTCCTGTCAATATTAACATTACACTCTGCAGCAACTAGATTAATGCCTGCCCCTCCATGTATTTCACCGATATTTAACGTGGGATAACCAAGTGAATTATCCTTTTTTTTAAAAAGTTTTGGGATGAGATCATTTACTACAAGTTGTATAAATATGCTAGCTCCATGAATAGCATTTATCCCCCTTTCTGGAAAACTGGCATGGGCAGTTTTTCCCTTAAATGTTACTTGAACCCACATCATTCCCTTATGTGTGATTACTGGTTTCAAGTTTGTCGGTTCTCCCACAATCACATAATCATAATGTGAAAGCTTTGATTGAAGGAAATAAGCAGCACCAATACTTTGCTGCTCTTCACCAGCATCCGCTAAAAAGATAATCTTATTTTTCAGTTTTTCCTTTGATAGATTTATTAAAGCAGAAACCATAGCAGCTATACCACCTTTCATATCGCAAGCTCCACGACCATAAATAATATCTTTATCTCTTTTGCCATATGCTGGAACAGTCATGCCTTGAATTTCAACAGTATCGAGATGACTAACTAAAAGAATAACCTGCTCCCCCTTCCCAATTGATGCAATAATGTTTGCTTGGTTATGGCCGAGGTTTTGTAAATAGGATTCGATACCATGATTTAAGAAGAAATTCCATAAAAAATTTGCCTCTTCCATAACTCCATTTTCATACCCTCTATAGGAAGGAATAGAAACAAGTTTTAGTAATAAATCAATAATATCGCTTCGCTTCATTTCTTAGACACCTTTAAAAAAATTTGAATAATATTAAAATCTCAATACTTTAAAATATTAGATCGAACATCTTGCAGTTTGTTACTTCAAATATAAAATTGAAAATATCTATTCAAACATCTTTTACAGATCCTCTATATTTTTAATCACCTTTCTATGGATAAGTAGATTAATAGTATGTTAAATTTTAAATATACTTATATTTCTAACTTATAGGATAAATCAAAGAATTCGATACTAGTGTTGTGTCAAGTTAACAATATGGGGTAAAGTCGTTTAAGCTTTATCCTTGCATCTTCAGTAGTAAAGTGCCAGTCAACTTTGGCTTGATTGAAATTCCGCTTTTCTTGCCATGCCATAACCTCACTTGATAATATCTTTTTATCAGGAATTCTGCGTTTTAAACACTGACCATTTAGAATCCGTAGCTCAATCTCTGCTATATTGAGCCAACTGCCATGTTTTGGGGTGTAATGTATTTCAAGCCTATTTAATAACCGCCTGGCTTCTTGCGGTTCAAATGCCTCATATAATGAAGCACCGGTATGTGTATTTAGATTGTCCATGACCAAAATAATCTTTTGCACATCAGGATAACAAATATCCAAAAGCTTTTTTATCTGTATCGCCCAGTCAACTTTTGTACGTCTGTCTGTAACAGATACAAATCGTTTGCCACCAAATGGTTCGTAGAACATAAACAGACTGCACACTCCATTACGTTCGTATTCGTAATCATAACGAGCTGGCTTACCTGGTTTAGCTTGCATTTGTAAACGTGTTTCTCTTATCAACTGCTTGCTTGTCTCATCCATACATACCACAGGTACATCTGGACTATATGGTCGCTTGTAAACTGTTAATACATCCTCCATTGCACATACAAAAGCAGCATTAGCTTTAGGTGGTATACACCATTGCTCCTTTAGCCAGGGTTTAATTTCGTTTTTTTTAAAGTCTGTCTGACTGTCTCATATGAGATACTTTGTACATAACCTAATTCAACCATCTCATCGGCTAGTAAACGAAGTGACCACCCACTTCGCCCTTTAGGTGGTTTATTGCATGAAAGGGCAATAAGATGCGCTTCAGCATCGCCATCAATTTTCTTGCGAGAAACTTTTTGGGTATATTTTTGCCGGTTTAATACCGCATCAAAACCTTCTTCAACCAGTTGCTTTCTAACTCTTTCAACTGTTTGTACTGTTACATCGAGCGCTTGGCTAATTTTTTCGTCTGGCCATCCAGGTCCCTCCTCTCCCTGGTCTGCTTTTAATAATATTCGCGCTCGTGTAAATAACTGGGCTGATCTTTTGCCTGATGATATAAATCGCTTCAGTATTTGGCTCTCTTTCTGTGACAAACTTACAATATATTTTTTCATGACGTTCCTCCTGACTTGTATCTTTATTACTGAATATGGCATAAGTCAGGAAGTAAGTCAAGTAAATTACCCAATATATTTATATTGACATGACACTAGATGTCTCTGAACCAGTCTTCCTATTCCAATATCTGAAATATATTATAAGCTTTTACAATGCCCTTATTCGAAATCTTTAACTAAAATATTCTACTTCAAACATCCGTTCGGCACATTTTATATATAATAATTATTTCTTCGATAATTTAATACACCACTCCCAGACCAATTTATATTTACTTGTATTTCCATACTTTATCTGCTCTTTGGATAAATCTTTTGAGATAACTAATAGACTTTTGTACTATATTCCTATCTTGGTTATTAGAAAAAACTTCGATACCCATATACCCATCATATCTTAAGGATTTAAACAACTTAAAATATTTAGAAAAAAGTATTGTTCCCTCCCCAAGTGGGGCATGTTGTGTGTCAGCGAGGTGAATATATTTTATACTGGAAAAATTACTTTGAATATATTCAATCTCTTCGAGAGATGTATGATCAATGTCAATCATAATATGAAAAGATCTAAGTCCAGCATTATGAATAAATGCAACCGCTTCAGACACAGAGTTTATATTATCACATATATTACTTCTCAGTGGTTCAATTAACAACCTAACACCCTGTTTTTGAGCTTTTTTATCTAAGTACTTGAAGGAATCCACCATTCTATTCACTGAATTTTTCAATCCATCTTCCCAAATCTTTCCTCTAAAACGTCCTATATTTACACTACAATTTAATATACCGGCTAAATTTATAACTTGCTTTGCCCACGACAAAGCTTTTGTACATTTTTTAATATTAATGTCATTTAAGCATAAATTATATGAACCCCAGAACTCGCCAGTACACAATTGACTTACCTCTAACCTGGTGTTACAAATAACTTCCGCCACTTCTTTAATATTAAAATTAAACGGATCCCCTAACATAATCTCAATGCCATTATAACCTGCTTCTGATAATATTCTTACAAATTCTTTTAATTTCAAATTCGAGCCAGTTATAGCATGGTCTTTAGGGAGAGTTTGATCTACCCACATAAATGAAAGTTTCACTTTTATTCTCCAATCATAGCAAGTTTACAAATACACATCGATATATACTTAGCCTCTGCTGTATCAGCACGTGAAGTCAAAATAATTGGCCTCCGGGTTCCCCAGAGCACACCTGCAACTGCCGCTTTACCAAAGTAGATAGCAGATTTAATAAGTAAGGCACCAGATTCAAGATCTGGTGCAATTAGAACATCTGCAGGAGGATTAAATGAAAAAGTAAGTTTTTTACTACGCACTGCTTCAAGAGAGAGAGCAGAATCTAATGCCATTGGTCCATCGATAATTGCGCCAGTAATCTGTCCACATTTTGCCATTTTACTTATTATTGTAGCATCATGCCCTGACGATATATCTTTTAGAACTAATTCATTTGCACTTAGTAGTGCAACTTTAGGTTTCTCTATACCCAAAAGTTGAGCGCATCTTATACTATTTTTTATAATTTCAATCTTTTGTTCAAGATTGGGGTGTGGAGTTACTGTACCATCAGAGATCACAAATAAATTGCTAAATCCTGGTACTTCAATAATGGAAGTATGGGTTAAATAACCTGTTAGGAAATTTGAACTAACAATTTTTGAGAGAAATTTTGCAGTGTTTACAAAACCTTTAGCGACAGTATCGACTTTTCCAATCATGACAAGATCAAGAGAATTGAGAATTGCCTCTTCAGGGTTTTTAACTACTATCGTCTTAATACCATTTATCGACTCATTATGGATTGCAATGATCTCTGCAAGATTATTTTCTAATGCTCTTCTGCCAGCATCAATCATCTCTGTATCAGGATTCACAAGTGCAATCTGAAATTTGATCTTTAATGCTTCTGCTTTTTGTTTTATTGCTTTAAACGAAATTTGTTTAGTATTCATTAGCTCTGGATTCTCCCTTCAGAACAGAAAATGCATTAAGAGCAAGGGATTCCATCTCAAATTCCCCAGGATACCAAAGAAGCCTTCCTAAAAAGGAGATTTGTTCATTTATTAACTTCTGCACAAGCTTTGAATGGCAAACTCCACCAGTAATAACAACTGCGTCAATTTTTCCTTTAAAGAGAGGAAGAAAGCTGCATACACTCTTAGAAATATTATAAATATAAGCCTTCATAACCAACTTTACATAGGAATCATTTTTATAGAGATCTTCAATCCGCTTCATGTCACGTGTTCCAAAGTAAGAGAATAATCCACCTTCACGAGCAAGCAATTCGATTATTTTCTGGGTTGATAATTGTTTCTTTTCAATATATTCTATAAGATCTAAAGTTGGAATAAATCCTGCCCGTTCCACTGCAAAGGGACCTTCCTTATCACTATTATAAAGATCAATCATCTTTCCCCTAAGGTGTGCACTAACTGATCCTCCGCCCCCTAAATGGACTATAATTAATTTTGCGGAATCATAATCTTTATCAATATCTTGAGAAGCCTTTTTTGCTACAGCCTTCATATTAAGTGCGTGAGAAAGGGAACAACGTTTTATATCTTTTATCCCAGTAATTCTAACAAAATCCTCCAATTCATCCACACTAATAGGATCCACAGTAAAAGACGGAATATTATTAAACTCTCGCGAAAAATCCCATGCCATCACCACTGATAGATTTGCTGGATGCTGTCCCTGAAGACCTATTTTTGCATGTTGAACCATTTTTTTATTAATACGATAAATTCCCGATTTTATAGGTTTCAATCTGCCTCCCCTGGCAGAAATAGCATGGAAATCAGAAAATTTATATCCTCTATTTGTTAAGCTATTTAATATCTCCTTTTTACGGATTTCATATTGATCTGGAAAAAGTGGCTTCTTAAGTACATCGTTAGTATGTTGAATTTGAATATTTTCAATACATTCATTATCTTCAAATACCGCAATACGAGTTGAAGTTGACCCTGGGTTTAAGACAAGAATTTTCAAATCAAACACTCCTATCCAATTACTTCATATATGATACGTAAAATCTCTGATTCTTCCAGAATCGCCTTTCTGATTCTTCCCTCATACTGTATCTTATCGACAATCTTTTCGAACTCCTTATCGGTTACAGAAATATTTTTAGCTTCCAAAAAGAACTTAACACTTGACTTTCCACTAAAGGCTCCAAGTTTAATTTCAGGTCCGTCTCTTCCAACGAGCTTAGGCATATAGGGAGTCATCGCTGATTGAATACCCTTAGCATTCAATTTTCTTAAAGCATCAACAACGATTCCAGATTCAACCCAAAATAACTTCTCGCCAATTACTGGGCTATTATAACTTGGAGATGTTTTCGAGATATCCTGTATCAATTTTGAGACACGCCATAATTTGGTTAAGTCAACTCCAGTATTAATATTCAGCAGTATCTTTAAGGCAGCAACAACTTGCTCGGTAGCAACATTGCCAGTACGTTCTCCCAGACCATTCATAGATGAATGAATCGTACAAGCACCTCCCACAATAGCTGCAAGAACAGAACCCATAGCCAGCCCAAATTCATTGTGCACATGAAATTCAAGCTCAATTGAATCCGGAATAACTTTTCTAAGCTCCTCAAAAACAAACTTAATAGAAAAGGGCGTGGCAACACCAAAGCTATCCACAAACACTATACTTGCTGGATTAGCCTTTTGTGCAATTTCAGAAAATATTTTTAATACATAATCTAAATTAGATCGTGTTGTATCCCAACCCATAAAAGTGACCCGCATATTTTTATCCTTTGCATAGAGAATACATTCAACAACTTTTGAAATTACTTCTTCTGCTGAGCTGTTATATACAAATTTATTTACATACGGATTTACTGCATGCTCAACTATTATTCTATTGGCGCCCGAATCATATGCAGCATCAATGTCTTTTCTTAAAGCCCGACAAAATGCAACAATTTCCGATTTCAGGTTCATAGATGTAAGACGTTTTATTGCTCTCATATTTTCATCAGAAATAACAGGCATACCAACTTCTATTCTATCTACCCCCAAATCGCTCAGAGATTCGGCAATATAAACTCGTTCATCCTCTCTCCATACTAATCCACATGTCTGTTCACCATCTCTCAATGTTACATCATGTATCTTCACTCGTTTTGGAAATTTATTGAATGGTATCTCTTTCATAAAATTAAGCGGTGAAACCCATTTATTTTCACTAAAATAAGGAGTTCCTTTCATCTTCATTTCTTGTAGTTCAATTAAATCATTATTCATTACACTTATACCTCCTAAGATTTGTATTTTGGTAATATATAAATATCATTAAGCAATGCTACATCGCTAGTATCTTGAGTGAGTGATTCATTTATTACATTCTGAATATCATTAGTAATCTCATGACAAAGTATTCTTATATCCTGAAGATTCGGATTTGTTGAAATTATTCTCAAATTACAGCGATCAGCAATATTTCGAATTGCATAGGCTGCTAAAGCTGCTAAAGGATCACCTAATAAATTGTGATCCAATAAATTTTTGATATGACAAGAATCCATAGCTAATATTGATATGAAATCCGGGTGATCTCCTAAGCCTTCATCAAGAGGAGACACTAAAATAATAGTACCTCTATTTTTTACAACCATATCACCTAAATAAAAGCCTTTTCCACTTTGCCATATATCCGTTATAGCTGGGAAAGCAGAAATAATTGCAATATCAAATCGATTATCAAACCATTTAATTAAATTATTTTCTGCTACTTTAATTCCTTTATTTAAAACTGCATCTGGTTCTCCAGCAAGGATACTAAATACTCCATCAATTCCTGGAACACAATTTATAACATATTTCAATCCAGCTAATCTGCTCACTTTGTCAATAAAGGATATAAACCAATTGTTACACATACCGGGAACAATCTTTTCTTCTATAATTGCTTTCCGGTGAGACAAGAAAGTAGTTTTATATCCAGTAACTCCTGGGCAAATAATTTTCCCTCCCCCTGACCAACCTGAAAATTTATGTGCCACAATTGAACCAATGCCAATTATAGAACCTGCCTTTTTTAAGAGCTTATTTAAAATTATGGGAATTCCGTCTATATTTCCTAAAAAGAAAAGATCTTCTGTATCATAACAATCATGTTGAACCACGGTAAGAGTATCTAAAAAATTACCAATACGTGTATATAATTCTTCTTTATTCATTTTCCTATGAGTACCATTCGCTGTTAAAATAGAAATTTGCTTATTTTTAACACCCATGTACTTAAGCTTATCATATAAAACCTCAATTGCTGGCAATACTGGTGTATTACGGGTATGGTCATCAATTACGATAATAATTGGCTTACTTAAATCTATAGAATCTTCTAATGAATATCCTTCAGAATTATCTAAAGCCTTGTAAACTGCTTTCTTTATATCTTCTTTTTCTTTTAATATAGTAGGCAACTTGCTTTTCATCTGAGTAACTCGAATTGACTGCGATAACTCGAAATTTAAATATTTATTATCCTTTAATTTTATAGTATATTTATTCATCCTATTTCTTAGCAAAATATAAATCCCTTAACTTCTCATTATATTTTAATTCGTCAACTGAACCCTGTAAAGAAATCCTTCCCTGTGTAAGTACATATATATAATTACTTAATGGAATAGCTAACCTTGTATTTTGTTCTACAAGGAGCAAAGTTAAATCTTTTGTCTTCATAATTGTTTTGAGTGTTCTTAAAATCTTTAATATAATAACTGGTGCAAGTCCCATTGAAGGTTCATCAATCATAAACATTTCACTATCTGAGACTAAAGCTCGCCCAATTGCCAGCATTTGTTGTTCACCCCCGCTTAATATTCCACCCAGTTGATTCTTCCGGGCAGCAAGCTCGGAAAATAACTCATAAATTTCATCAATCATTTTATTCCTTTTTTGAGAAGGAATTCGAGTACTTGCTATTTCGAGATTTTCATTTACTGTTAATCCAGGAAATATCTGTCGACCTTCCGGAACATGAGCAATACCAAGACCAGCAATCTTATAAGCAGGAATACCAATAATATTTTTCCCTTTAAAAGTAATTTTACTATTTAACTCTGGTTTTACCAAACCAGAAATTGTGCGTAAAAGGGTGGTCTTACCAGCTCCATTCGGTCCCACTATCGAAACCACTTTTCCTTTCTCAACAGTAATATTTACAGACCTTAGAGCATGAATTCCATTATATTCAACCGAAAGATTTTCAATATTTAACAAATTCATATTTTCTCCTTTCCTAGATAGGCTGTTATTACTTGCTTATCATGTTCAACCTCATCAAAAGTACCTTGTGAAATTATCTCACCAAAATTAAGAACATACACATAATCAACAACTTGTCGGACAAATTCCATTGTATGCTCTATAAGAAGTATAGTAATTCCCTTTTCTTTCAATAAAATCAATATTTCTGAAATCTCAGCAAACTCATCTTTTGTCATCCCTGCAGCTGGCTCATCGAGTAAAATCAAATCTGGATCAAGAGCTACAGCGCGAGCTATTTCCAAAGCACGTCGTTTCCCATACGGAAGTTCATTTGACATTTTAAATGCTTCTCCTTCAAGTCCAAACATTTTCAGTAATTCAATTACATGTTCAAATTGTTTCTTTTCCTCCTCCTTTAATCTTCTTGTATTAAAAAATATATCCAAATAATTTGAACAATAGAATTTCCTTCTTGAGACAAGTACATTCTCCACAATATTTAACTTTTCAAAGAGTCTTATTCGCTGAAAAGTTCTTGAGATTCCCAAATTCGCTATCTCATTTGCATCCATTCTAGTAATATCTTTTCCTTTAAATAATATTGTCCCTGAAGTAGAAGGGTAAACTCCAGAAATTACGTTGACAAACGTGGTTTTACCCGAACCATTTGGGCCAATAAGACCTGTTATCGTCCCTTTATCTACTGTAAGACCAATGTTTTTATTGGCTATAACTCCGCCAAAATTTTTGGTCAGATCTTTAGTTTCAAGAATATAACCCATTATTTTTTACTCCTTACTCTTTTTGCCATTTCTAACAGTTTGTGATGACATTTTATTCTCTTTCCATAACTTGCCTAAGCCTTTAAAAAGTAAAGGACCAAGTCCATTTGGAAGAAATATAATAATAAGCAATATAATGAACGAAGTAAAAACTAAATAATAATTCTCCCATCCTCTATAATTTAATCTGAAAAATTCAGGTAGAAAAGTTAGCCCAACTCCCCCGATTACTCCTCCGCTTATATGCCTGAGTCCACCTATAATTGCCATACCAACAAAATTTGATGATTCAAAAAAAACAAAAGGTTCGGGAGATAAAAATCCTGCCAAGTGTGCATATAAGCCACCTGCCAAACCAGCAAGTGCGGCTGAAAAGCCAAAAGCAAAAGTCTTCCCCTTTTTTGAGTTAATCCCACATGTCTCAGCTGCCACGTCATCATCATTAATCGCAAACATCGACCTTCCAAGGTATGAATGTTTAATTCTGTACATAATTATAATTGTAAGAATAAGTATTATAAGAAAAACATAATAATAAACTTTATTGTTAAATATAAATTTTCCAAAATGCATTAAAGGTATACCAAAAAACCCATGGGGGCCTCCAGTTATAGATTGAAGGTTTGATATTAGGAGCCATATAATCTGACCGAAGGCAATTGTAACAAGTCCAAGAAAAAAGGCCTTGAGTTTAAAGGATGGTATACTCAAAATTAAGCCAGCGATAAGACTTAATACAGTACCCAATATTATACCAATCGGAATAGGGATATTGAATTTTACAGTCAATATTCCACTAGTGTATGCACCAATAGCATAAAAACCCGCCTGACCTAATGAAATCTGTCCAGCAAATCCTGTTAAAAAAACCAGTCCAGAGACAAGAATAGAATGAATCAAAGCTCGATTCATAATATATAACCGGTAATCGTTATTTTCAATAATAGGATAAAAGATTATTAAAATAAAAAACAATAAATAAATAATTAGTTTAATTTTTTTTCTCATAACAAGTTTTCCTATCGCGTAGTCCAGTTAAAAATTCCGCTTGGTTTCCAGAGCAAGACAATCACGAGAATAGAAAATGATATAATATCTTTATAGGTTGATGAAATAAATAATGTAGAAGAGTTTTCAATAATACCAATGAGAAGTCCTCCTAAAATTGTGCCATAAGGATCAATAAGCCCTCCCATAACCGCAGATGCAAAACCTTTAATTCCAATGCCTCCTCCTCCCAGCTCGAGAGAAACAAAATATATAGGTGCCAGTAGAATTCCTGCAATCCCTACAAGAGTTGTTGATAAAATAAAAGATAAGTTTGTTGTAAGGTTGACGTTTATTCCCATTAATTGCGCAACTTCCTTATTCTGAGCAGTTGCTCGTAATGCTTTACCAATAAAACTTTTCCGAAGAATGAGATGTAGGATGAAAACCAGTATTGATACTACAAGAAAAATATATAAGTATACAGATGGAAGACTTAATTTTCCAACTCGCACAAAATCTGTTGATTCCCCAAATATAGGTGGAAAGGGTTTGGGTAAGCCACCATAAAAAACGATTATCAAATTTATCCAAAGGACACATATCATCAGTGTTGCAACAACAAACTCTAACCTAGCTCCTCCCCTTCGACTAATGGGCTCATAAATAAAAAATCTCAAGCCCAACCCATAGATAGCAACTAAGCCGAGAGCGAAAATTAAGGAAAAAAAGAAACCGAGTTTTGCTTGAGTATAAAAGGTATAGAATAGATAGGCACTTAACATTGCCGAGCTGATATTTGCAAAGTTAATTCTATTGATACTCTGCCATAGAAAGACAACTCCGAGCCCCACCATTCCATAAGTAATTCCTATCGATGCACCACTTATTAAATTCTGTAAGATATCGTAGAATTCCATCAACTTTTTTCCTTCACTTTATATTTTTACATCTGCCACCGCTCACTTTTTGACCGGTGACAGATGTAAATATGGTCTTGCCTTACCGAAGTATATCAATAATTTTCCAGGTACTTCCATCGAACTGTGAAATATAACAAACATTTGTGAAATTGTGATGTTCATCACATTTTAATGGCCCTTGTACGCCATCGTATGTCAGCTCAGTCAGTACCTCGGCTAATTTTGCTCCGTCTGTTGTGCCTGCCATTTTGATAGCCTTTGCAATGAGATAGATACCATCATAGTAACATTGTGAAGGGTCACTTGGTTCACTTTTCCACTTCTTTTTATAATCATCCACATATTTCACAACTACTGGGTCTGTATCAGCAGGATTAAAACCCTGCACAGAATATACATTAATTGCAGCAACACCAGCAAGGTCTGTGAAGGCAGGAACACCCCAAGCAGAGAAACCAATAATAGGTACATCAATTTCAAGTTGTCTCATCAGTTTTACAACAACTGCTGCTTCAGGTTCATGGGTTAGACCAATCAAGCCGTCAAATCCAGCCTTTTTCAAACTGAGAATCTGACCAGTTGCGTCTTTATCTCCTTCTCTCATCTGCTCAACAGCTACAATTTTAATACCATACTTATCAAATCCCTCTTTTGCAACTTCCAAAGCGGCTGTACAATAATCTGTTGAGCCATAAATTATGCCAGGTTTTTTAATTTTAAGGGTTTCAACAGCGTACTTTACCTGCTGAGCTACTTTTACACCATCATCAGCACGTAACCTAAAAAGATAATCATTCCCAACATTTGTATAACGGAAGGAGGGGGATGTAGCACCAACAAGCATAGGAGTCTTTCTTTGTTGAGCTAATGTGTGAACACCAAGAACAGCGCTACTCATATTAGGACCAAAAACGGCTACTACCTTATCATCGAACAGAGCTCGTCTAACCACATTCGCTGCAATACTTGGATTTGCTTGCGTATCGTATATGCGTAGATCAATTTTTGCACCCTCTACACCTCCGGTTGCATTGATTTCATCCACCGCAAGAAGTGCTCCTTGCTTAATATATTCTCCAAGTATAGAACCTAACCCAGTAAACGGTGCACAAAGTGCAATTTTAATCTCTTTATCTGAAGCTTGTGCAAAACTAAGTTGAGACATTAGAAGAATCAATATCAAAACCAAAAACATTTTTTTTATACTAAATTTCATTTTATGCCTCCTTTAAATATTTTAAAAAATATTTTCTTATGCTTAACCTCATTTTTTACATATTATAATTCATCACCTCCTTCTGATTTTACATATTATAATTCATCACCTCCTTCTGATTTATTTTTTTACTATGCAGTTACAACCTAGATCTAAATTGCTATTATACAACTATTTAAGTATTTTGATCTGATTAACTCTTTTAAATTCTAGACTATTTTTTATATATTTTTACCCTTGAAAAATATGTTTAAGAATTAAGATATTTTAATTCGCAAACAAATCAACTTTTATTTTAAGAACTTTGGTCATATATATGATGCCACAATTATTACCTATATCTTCCAGTCTCTGCTTTTTTGGAGTTCTCGTAAACATATAAAATACCACTACTAAAATTTTCTCCTTACCTTATAAAATCCGTTGCGTCTATATTTTCAATACTATTTTTTAAGTCTTCTAAAAACTTATATGTAGGGACTCCATTAATTATCCTGTGATCAACTGTTATGCAAAAATTAGATAAAGGAGCAACTTGTATTTTTCTATTAATAACTATGGGTTTATATTTTATTTGTGTAACTCCTAAAATTGCACCTTCAGGAAAACGTAATAGAGGTTGGATAAAATCTACCCCAAAATGTCCTACGCTTGAAATTGTAAATGTTCCGCCGCTAATTTCTTCTAAAGAAATTGTACCTTTAATGGCTTTATCCGCTAATTGCTTAACTAAAGTAACTATCTCATTAAGAGTCTTTTTGTTAGCCTCATGTATAACAGGTATTACAAGACCTGAAAGATGCCTTCTTTCCACTGCTACAGCAAATCCAAAATTAACATTTTTTTTTCTAATTATTTCTTCTTTATCTAAGTCTAAGGTAGAATTTAGAGAAGAATGTCTAGTTAATACTCTCGATATTTCATAAATTAACATCGGTAAATAAGATAATTTTATTTTTGTTTCCTTTTCAACATCCTTAATCAAAGTTTCTTTTGCTTTTATAAATTTGGACATATTAATTTCTATTACTACAGTAGATTGGGCTGCTATATTAATACTTTTATTTAGATTATTAATCATTGTTTTTCTTAACGTATCTAATTTAATTGATTCTTCATTTTCCGCCAATATTAACAACCCTCCTTTCAGCAAGCTTATAGCTGTTAGATTAAATATATATTTTATTAATCCTTAATTAAAAGCTAAATAAATACAACATTCAAAATAAATAGTTATTAATATATTTTCTCTTTGTATTTTATTATATAAAATTATGGCCTTACTTTTTAAATATTTTCTACTTTTTTATTGTATTCTTCCTTTGTTTCAAAAATAATTCCAATGATTTGCCCTACAGGTATAGAAACTCCTTCCTCAGATAAGATATGTAAATAACCTGATGAAGGTGCTTCAATTGGCATTACTGCTTTATCCGTTTCTATCAAAGCAATAACCTCATCTTCATTAACAAACTCGCCACTGGACTTCTTCCACTCAGCAATAGTCCCTTCTTCCATCGCTTGTCCTTTTTTTGGCATAATAATATTTTTCATGAATAAATACCTTACCTTTCTATCCAAACTTAATTAAATGTTTTAATTGTGGTTTATTTTATTTTTTAAAAAAATTCTTAAGTTCTTCTATTATCCTAGCAACATTTGGTATAACAAAAGATTCTAATTTTAAATTATATGGAATTGGGACATCAAGACTAGAAATTCTTTTAATAGGTTTTTTTAATACACTAAATGCTTCTTCTTGAACTATTGCAGTAATTTCACCACCAACGCTTCCTGTTTTATTAGCCTCTTCAATTATAACCAAATGGCCAGTTTTATTAACAGAATTTAAAATAGTCTCTTTATCTAAAGGGACGATTGTCCTTAAATCGATTACTTCTAAATCAATACTCTCTTTTTCTAATTCTTTTGATGCTTCCATTGCCCGCTCAACCATTAACGATGTCGCAAGTACAGTAATATCTTTTCCTTCCTTTTTTATTTTTGCATTACCAAAGGGAATTAAGTATTCCTCTTCAGGAACTTCTTCCTTTTTTCTATAAAGTAATTTATGTTCAAAAAATAACACTGGATTATCATCTCGAATTGCAGTTTTTAACAATCCTTTTGCATCATACGCATTTGAGGGTAAGGCAATTTTTAACCCAGGTGTATGCATAAATAAAGCTTCAGGACATTGCGAATGCTCGCAACTAGTACCATAGGCAGCCCCCATAGCTGTTCTTATGACCAGTGGAATTGTAAATTGACCTCCGTGGGCATACCGCCATTTAGCAGCTTTGTTATACACTTCATCAAAACAAACTGCTAAAAAATCTGCATACCCTATTTCAACAATTGGTCTTGTTCCAGTCATCGCAGCGCCTACTCCAGATCCGGCTATAGCGGTTTCAGAAAGTGGGCAACCTCGAACCCTTTCCTCTCCAAACTCCTCTAATAGGCCTCTTGTTACTCCCATGACTCCTCCTAATAAACCAACATCTTCTCCATATATAAATACCCTACTGTCTCTCTGCATTTCTTCTCGAATAGCTTCATTCAATGCTTGAGCATAAGTAATTTTTCTCAAAAAAATTCAGCTCCTCATTCTTTAAATTTTTTAATATTTAATAAAAGATATTTATTTATAATTGAAATATTTATTAATTAAACGTATAAGCCATCCCATACATCTTCTACCTGAGGATCTTTGCTATTGTTGGCAAGTTTAATTGCTTCTTCTATTTCTTTATTTAATTTCTGGTCAACTTTATTAATCCATTCCTTATCAATAAAACCTTTGTTGAGTAAAAACTCTTTGTATTGTTTAACAGGACATTTATTTTCCCAAGCTGAAATTACCTCTTTAGGTCGAGGGAAAGGTATACCTCCTTCGGAGTGTTCTCTTATTCTATATGTTTTTGCTTCTATGAGAGTTGGTCCCCCACCTGAATGAGCTCTATTAACCGCCCTCATGGTAGCTTCATACACCTCTAAAATTAAATTCCCATCAACAATTTCACTAGGAATAGAATAAGCAACTGCTCGGTCAGCAACATTAGAAACAGCCATAACTTTACTAACATGTTCACTGATACCATACTCATTGTTGTCACACACAAATATAATTGGTAATTTCCAAAGAGAGGCCATATTTAATGATTCATGAAAAGTTCCTCTATTAGAAGTATCGTCTCCAAAAAAAGCTAAAACTACTTTTTTCTCTTTAAGTATTTTTATGGATAAACCCGCTCCCACAGCAATAACAAAGACTCCTCCTTGAGTACCACTAATTCCTAAAACCCCTTTTTCTTTACTACAAATTCTTACAATTCCTCCTTTCCCTTTGTTTGTCCCTTCTCTTTTGCCAAATGCGTCACAAAAAATACTTTTTAAAGATACCCCCTTAGTTAGCACTGCCATTACACCTCTATGAGTTGGCAACATATAATCGCTGGAATTTAACGCCATACATGCCCCAACAAAGGTAGCCTCTTCACCAATCCCAGAGTGAGCATTCCCTGGAATTTTTCCTTGAGCATATAACTCAACAAATTTTTCTTCTACTTTCCGAGCTCTTAGTAATTTGATGTATAAATTAAGCAAAAAATCTTTTGAATATTTCATTGAAACTTTTTAAGACTCCTTCCTAAATTTATTATAAAACTCTAATATTACACTTCCTTATTATCTATCATTTTTTATATTATAATTACTTATTTTATTCCTTCTCTCCTTGAATTTATATTTAAATAAAGGATTAACTTCTACACTACATTACCTTCTTTATCTAAAATATCAAATCTTGTATTGTGGAATTCTTCTGTAATATAGATCTTTTAACTAAATTATTTTACCATCTTACACTCTTGCCCACGCCTCTTTTAGCACCCTCTTGGCATTAGCTATAACCACCTCTGAGGATTCATCAGTCAGTGGCTTAACTTCAAAGCTTACTATGGGCGGATTTTGTGGGTTCAAGAATCCGATATTTAATAAGACTTTCAAATATTCGGTTAATTCTTGGACATCATTTTCCCCGCCTTCAATGCCAAATCGGGGATGCTGATCTCCATAGCCTGGATGTTTCTTATCCTTTAAGATACAATTGCCCATATGGGCTTGGACAAGATAATCCTTAATCGGCATGATGGCCTGAGTGGGAGTTTCATTTAAAAGAGGAAGATGGGATAAATCAACCATTAAGCCAAAGTTGTTATATTCTTTCCTTACCACTTCTGCAACCATTTTTGCTTCATTCACTGGCCCAATTAAGCACTTTTTGTCAATTTCCCGGTCAAAGATCTCCAGAGTTATCATTAAATCTCCTTTGGATTTAGTATAATTGCATATCTCCTTTATAGATAAAATTAATAACTTAAGAGCTTGCTCTCGCCCTTCACCTCCTGGATCCTTACCACTTAGAAAGATAAGAGCCTTTGCTCCTATCTCGTAAGCCTCGTCAACTCCTGCCTTTAGATCTCTAACTGCCCTTTTTCTCTCTTCTTCATCAAAGGAGTTGAGATTTAAGTTATTAATCAATAATCGCGGTTGAGCTCCATAAGCAACAGTTAAATGACTCATCTCTAATAGTTTTTTTGCTTTTTCTCTTACTTTCGCATCTTTGATCCAGGAAACTTCTACCGCAGTAAAGAAATCATCCTCAGCTATTTTCTGTAAGGTCTCGAGAATCGGTCCTTCCCCTTTCATTACTTGGGGATAAGCCATGAAGTGAATTAATCCTACTTTCATAAATTTATACATCGACTCTTGCATATTAGCCTCCATTACTCGTTAAGTAAATCTTTTTCTACACCTGCTAAATGATAGCACACTTTCTTGCGAGCATTTTTACTATCCTTGTTTTTAATCGCATTAAAAATCTCAGTATGTTCTTTTAAATATTTCTGCGGATAACCAGGAAGATTCCAGGTTTTTTCTTTCATGTTCACCCAGAGTTTTTCTTTTAATAGGTTACTCAGGTAAGTCATCATGGAAAAAAGGAGGTTATTATGAGCTGCTTTGGCTATACTCATATGAAATTCCCTGTCTAACTCCATCATTTTAGGAATATTATTCATGGCTTCCTCCATTTTATGCAAGAACTCATAAATAGCATCGATATCTTCCTGGGTTGCCTTTTTGGCGGCAAGCTCAGCAATCTCAATTTCCACGGCTTTTCTTGCTTCTAATAGTTCAAAAGGACTCTCCTCTTCCTCAAGCTCCCTATATTTTTGCTCATACGAAGGAGTGTTGAGATTGTCCTTTATAAAATTACCCTTACCTCCCCGACTCTCTATTATTTCTAGAATTTCCAAAGCGCTCAGCGCTTCCCTTACTGAAGGACGCGAAGTTCCAAATTCCTCTGCCAGAATTTGCTCTGGAGGAAGTTTATCTCCTGGTTTTAATCTACCCTCTTTTATTAAATCTCGAACCTGCTCCACTATCTTCATATAAACTTTTTTAGTTTGAACTTTGTTAAACACTAAGAATCTCCTTTTTATATATTATTTGTCTTATTAGTAATATTGTCAGACAAGTTTAATTATTAATATAATATCACAAAACAATATAATGTCAAATTTTTTTATTTTAAATTGAAAAATTGAATCTAATTCTAAATATAATGCTTATGGAGGGCATTTAAATTCTGCAGTCATTGGTGGAACCAGTGAGGTTGTAATTGAAGAAATTGAAGATACAATAGAAATAGAATTTAATGAAGAAGTAGGGTTAAATCTTTTATTTCCAGAAAAAAATAAAACAAATTAAAAAGGCAGACTTTATGTCTGCCCCTCTTATTCTTATGTCATGAATGGTTCTAACAAATTTTAGGTTTTATATTTGTCGTAGCAAACAATTTCCGATAAAGGTTTTCTCCCGGTCTTAGGTCCTAATTTCTCAGGATAACCCAAAGTCAGTAAGTTAACTACTCGCACACCTTCCGGTATACCTAAAATTTCTTTAATTTGATCCTGATTTTTTAATCCGTTTTTTCGCGGCTTCTACATATTTTTTATTTATCTCAATGCCAATCCAATTTCTTTTTAATTGTTCTGCTACTACTACTGTTGTACCACTTCCTAAAAACGGATCTAAAACAAGATCGCCTTCGTTCGAAGAAGCAATAATGATTCTTTTAAGCATTTCCTCTGGTTTTTGAGTTGGATGTAAAGCCCGACCGTCTTTACCTCGTAATCTTTCTTTACCTTGCACTAAAGGCAATGACCACACATCTCTCATTTGCTTTCGCGATCCATCTTTTTGTTTTTCTGGATTTATCTTTTTTAGCTCTTCATAATTAAATACCCACTTCTTACCTTTTACAGCCCAAACAACAAATTCTGTGGAGTGAGTAAAAAGCCGCTTTGTCATATTTGGCATTGCATTAGTTTTTTGCCAAGTTATGATATTGTTAATTTTAAAATTAAGTTGCTTTAAAACAATCATCACTTCAGCAATATTATGATAAGTGCAAGAAATGTAAATTGAGCCGTTATCTTTTAATGTGCGGTGACAAGCTCTAATCCATTTTCTTGTAAATTGCATATACTCCGGTGCAGTCATTTTATCCCATTCTTCATTCACCATATACCAATCCCCACCGGTTTTGTTACCTTTCCATTTTAAGCC
>Ga0307379_10003913_pt1 | contig 21434 bp, 20 predicted proteins | sample UN2MG_FD_202237 | JGI IMG/M metagenome (GOLD analysis project Ga0307379, IMG submission 202237) | Soil microbial communities from Risofladan, Vaasa, Finland - UN-2 | ecosystem: Environmental > Terrestrial > Soil > Coastal area > Acid sulfate soil | place: Finland: Risofladan, Vaasa | collected... | reverse complement strand
AAAAGTGCGCCATGGTTTGTTCATTACGGCTGTGCACCGGGACTCTACCCCGATTCAACTTTTGTGCTCACAGCCTCCATTCACAAACCAACACAAACGCACTTTATTGCCGGGCCGTTAGCGGTAATAAATGTGACCACATAATATTCTGTATACTAGACAAAAACGAATTTCAAAAAAAAATATCACTACCGCTAACAAAAAAATAGCGCAATAATTTGATTAGATAATAACTAAAGTAACTTTAGTACAAAATCAACAGATGCTAATGAATGCTAGATTTACCGAGTATTTTGATGAAAACCTTTTAAAATAACCAAAATGGGGAAATTAACCTTTGCTTTATTTCTTGTCACAATCCTCTCTTTAAATGCATGTAAACACACTGTCAAGACTAAAGAGGAGCAAAATAATACTACTTTCGATTCAATTGTTAGCCACGATTTAGAACCAATTGTTAGCCACAAAGATGAATCTCAGAAGCCCAATATTGAATCCATTTTCAACCATGATAAGGACCTAATAAATGTGCTTACTAAAACTGTAAAAAAATACCCAGATGATAGCGCTTCATTAATTGATTTCTATGCACGAATATCTTCAAAGGACCCTAGTGAAAACCATAAGCATATTAAGAGAATTGAAGGTCTTCTATCTGACAGTATCGTTGATCAATACTATCTTGTCCATAATAATCTAAAACCATTGATGATTTCAATTACGGGCTCCGATACAGTTAGTATTACTCAGGCGAAAGAATTCGTAAAGTACTATTCCTTCTATGATGACTTTAGTGGAGAATCATTGTTTAGTGAACTACTAACAGATGATGAAAATTATAGACTGGCTTGGGAGTCTATTAGAAAAATTGCACATACTTCGTCAAAGGATACTACTTATATATCTTTAATAATAGAGCTAAATAATAATATCAGTAATAATGTCGAATTAGCTGAAGCGATGGAAGATTTTAAAATTGAATCTATAAAGAACAATCCAATAGGGTTTTTGGATATGTTTCTTGCTCGCAAATCTGAGGGAAGAGAAACATTCTCATATAATATTACTCTCTTTGATGATCCAGTCGCAGATTTAATAAATATTTACAAAGAAATTGCAGCAAATTCAGAAATTAAATATCAGAAAGCCATAAAGGAGCTGCTTGAATACCAGACGATAACAGATAAATAGAAATTTAATAATTACAACCGCTAACACGGACAATATGGGTAAGTTGTTTGTCACACTTTTTGCTTTTGTTCCTGCTCTCAAGACAAAATCGTAATGGTTCTTGCACCCGGACACGCGCATCTGCCCGCAATTAAAATCCTGTACCATGACAGCTTTCTGGCTCCGAGATAAATTGTATCGCGACACTGCGCCAGTGCCCGCAACCAACTTTGTAAACGGGGACAAACTCGCGGCTCCGATCAACCTTGTACCGCGACACGCGTATAACTCAGACAACTTGTACCCGGACGGCAAAAAGTGCGCCATACCCTCCTTGCACCGTGACAGCTTTGTGGCCCCGCCTCAGGCGGGGTACCTGGACTCTGCCCGGTGCTCGCGTCGGGTAACACAACCTCCCCATATTGCCGGGCCGTTATGCGCAAGTCGTTGCCTGGATTTACTGAATGTTAGAAACATGCCTCATACACTTTTTAACTAGTTAACCGTGATTTCCAACAGAAGGATTTCAACAAGTTTTTGGACTTAACATGTTGATAATTATTGCATAAATAAAGGATTCCTTAATTTCTTTTTCATTATGTTCGTCAATAATTTGGAGATTCGAAATTAGTATATATATTTGTAACTTAACTTATAAGTGAAGAAAAGGCTAGAAATAGAACTTTTTGAAGAACACACCAATGTTAACATTTACACCATTCGGTTTAAAAACGAATCCTCAGAAATTGAAAAATTTCTTGACAAATTTCCGGCTGGATGTAAATTCGATAGAGATGTTAGTATTATCATTAAAGTGCTCGACAACATTGGTAAAAGAGGAGCATTGGAAAGATATTTCAGGTACGAAGGTAAGTTCAAGGATAATGTATTTGCACTCCCAATTGAAGACATTAATTTAAGATTATATGTGATTAGGATTTCTGACAACATTCTTATACTAGGAAACGGAGGTATTAAGAAGACAAAAAAGTATAATGAAGATCCTGAACTCAACAGCATTGTCAAACAACTTCAAACAATTGATTGTTTACTTAAAACAAAAGAAAGACAAGGATTGATCCAAATCAAAGGAAAACAATTACTTGGAAAACTTGAGTTTGAAATTAAATCATGAAAAAAAATCCCAGATTTGAGGAAAGAAGAAAGTCGATACCGAAAGAAATCGACGTTTTTGTAAATAGGTCATTTGACATCGTTGACAGAATCCATGAAATACTAAGATTGAAGAATCTTAGTCAAAAAGATCTTGCTGATCTACTCGGCAAACAAGAATCAGAAGTAAGTAAATGGATGACTGGAACTCATAATTTTACCCTTAAAACTCTTGTTAAAATAGAGGATGTTTTGGGATTCCCAATTATTAAAGTAATCAATAAAGAAAAAACTACAGAAAAACAATCTATCCTATTAGTTATTGAAGCGAAGTATGCTCAAATTAATCAAGGTAAGGACATACTTATAGGTGATCTACAAGATTTTGAAATCAAACAAAAATTCCAAAAACCCACACCATATCTATCCTAACTCATGACAAAAGTTAAGGAAGTTCAATTTAAGTTATCTAGAGTCAAAGAGATTTCATTCTCTTGCACTGACCTAGTAAATGATCTTACAAATGAGACAATTGCAAAGAATCTTAAGATTGAAATAGGTTTTAATTTTCAACTTTTAAAAGATAGTAACGAGTTTGCTGTTCGTACTTTAATTCAATATCTTTTCAAAGTAGACGAAGTTCTAAAATATGAAAATCAGATTGTTTTCAAGGTTAAAAACATAGATCAGGTAGTCAGCTTAGAAAAGGATAAGATGAATATTAAAGATGAATTTCTTCTTTCTCTTTTAAGTGTAGTTATTGGTACTACCCGAGGAATGATGATCAAAAATACTATGGGTAAAAAAATCAATGATTTTCCTCTTCCAATTTTAAATCCTAAAGAGGTCCTAGATAACCTAAAGGAGAAAATTATAAAATAAAACCTGCGCATAACACGGACAATATGGGTAAGTTGTTTGTCACACTTTTTGCTTTTGCTCCTGCACCCAAGACAAATTTGTAATTGTTGTTGCACCCGGACACGCTCATCTGCCCTCAATAATAATTCTGTACCGTGACTAATTTCTGGCTCCGAGATAGTTTGTATCGCGACACTGCGCCAGTGCCCGCCACCAAATTTGTAACCCGGGATAAATTCGTGGCTCCGATCATACTTGTACCGCGACACGCGTAATGCTCAATAAAATTTGTACCATGACGGCAAAAAGTGCGCCATACCCTCCTTGCACCGTGACAGCTATTTGGCTAAAGTACCAGGACCCTGCCCGGTGCTCGCGTCGGGTAACACAACCTCCCCATATTGCCGGGCCGTTATAGCTAATGCGAATAACATCGACAATATAGTAGACTACTCCAAGACAATTATTCAATAAACCGCGACCGCGAATTTGGCACATTTGCTTTTGCGCGACGCTCAACCCACCCCGTATGCAAAAGCAAAAGAGCCAAATAATCCTTCGCTCAGGAATTACTACCGAATCAAATTTTGTTTTAATTATTATATTGTAAACTAATATTTTTAGATATGAAAGTACAAGACATAATAAACGCTTATCCACGCAAGAAGCTGTTCATTGATGTTTTAACACAGGATGTAAATGCAAAAACATGTATACTAGATCTGATCGACAACTCGGTAGATAGTTATATCAGAAATAGAATTAAGGATAAAAGACAAATAAAACTTACTATAAACAAGGATTTTTTTGAAATTTATGATACATGCGGTGGCATCGATAAGGATTTCCTGAAGACTAATGTTTTCAGATTCGGTGCTGAGAACTTAAATAGGGAAGATCCTATTCTTGGTATGTATGGAATTGGAATGAAACGTTCGATTTTTAAAATTGGAAATAAAATTACATTAGAGACAGATGACGGCAAAGATTATTCTTTAATGGAAATGGATGTTAAGGAATGGGAAGAAAAAAATGAGCATGACTGGGAAATACCTTTTGCCACTGAAAGTTCTACTCTAGGGGAAAATCAGCCATATACAAAAATCTCCATTATTGAATTACATCAGGACATAAGTGATAAATTCTCATTAGTATCGTTTATCGATGACATTTACAATATTTTGAAAAAAACATATTGCTTAATTATTGAAAATCAGATAGATTTCATACTTAATGAAGCAGCTATTATCCCTGATCAATTGATCGTCCCTTATGATGAAAACTATACTCCCAATGTTTATATTGAAGATTATCAGGGAATTAATATTCACATAATTTGTTTCATAGATCCCAGTAAGGGAACAAGATTAAAACATGCGGTGAATACTATTGGATGGAATATGTTCTGTAATAATAGACTCATTCTAGCAAATGATACGTCACCAATTACTGGATGGACTGGAGGTTCCGATAAGAGTTATCTTCCAAAGTATCATACAATTTATAATGAGTTTAGAGGTATAGTATTTTTAAAGTCGAACAATCCTTTTAACCTACCACTTAAATCAGCAAAGGATTCCTTTAATACAGATGATAAAACCTATCATTACATTATTAATAAAATGTGTGCTACAGCGAGACCAGTAATTGATTATCTTACTAATAAATACAATACCCAAAAAGAAGAAGAAGATTCAATTGAAGATATAATAGATCAGACTATTGATCATGATTTTACGCCCGACACTAGAAATGCAAGTGATATTACACAACCTTCAGAGTTTAAAGCACCTCAACAAAAAACAGTTAAGAGAGATCCAATAGCCAGAATTTCATATACCAAGAATAAGGATATTGTAGATAAGGTTAAAGACCTTCTGGAAGTTACGTCTAACAAAGAAGTTGGTGAAAAGACATTTGAATACTTTATTGAAAGGGAGGGACTAGGAAATGAGTAGAGGAGGTAGTTTTAATAAGATCAATTATTATTTACGACCTAATAAACAAGTCGAAAGAAAGATAATGATTGAAATAATTCAGAAATTGAATACTGAGATCTCAATCCTGGATTATAGTTATATTGGGATGGGCTCAATCTATTATTATGACTTCATCTTAATGCATAAATTACTAGGATTAAAAAAATTAACTTCAATAGATAATAAAACAACTCCAAGAAGATTTGAGTTTAATAAGCCTTATGATTTTATTAGTTTTGAAAACAGTACCACGTCAAATTATCTATCACGGCACCAATGGAATAGGAGTAAAAATCTGATATGGCTAGATTATGACGAACGTTTTATTCAAATTGATTATTTAGACACAGATCTTTCTTATGTATGCAAAAACAGTAATGATCTAGACATTCTTTTTGTTTCCTTAAATTCCACTTCTCCAAAATTTCGTGATAGAAAACAGTTTTTAGAAAGCAACCATAGGTATATCTCCCAAAAATATAATGACCTTAAATATACTGACTCTCAGATGTTTCATCTTCTAGTTCAAGACATAGTCATTAATAAAATGAAGTATTTTAACTTATATAACGAAAATAAATGCATAAAACTATGCTCTTTTACATATAAGGATAGTGCACCAATGTATACGCTAGGAATTATTTTTGCAAAGGATGCATCTATAAGAAGTAGGATAGAATTATATCATTCATTTATAGATACTAATGAAGATAGAGTTACTCAAATTAATCTTCCAAATATTACTTACAAGGAAAAATTTTACTTGGACTCTAAAATTGCATATTTGAGCAAAGCTTTACTCAAATCACAAAGGGAAATAGAATCATTGGGTATAACAGATATAAAAGAGAAGGAGGCAAAATTACGGGAAATATTAGACGCAAAAATAGAAATTGAATTAAGCCCTCATGAAATTGAAAATTACTTGAAAAACTATCTCTATTTTCCACAATACTACGAAGGTATATTATGACCAAATATATAATTAATAATTCTAAGAAATTACGGGATATATTCATTAAGCTAGAATTACCGGCACCGGATTTAATGATTTCATCACCACCTTATTTCGACATATTAAATTATGAGAATAATATTGATCAAATTGGATTTGGACAAATTACATATGAAGAGTATCTAACTGACTTAGTCAATATCTTTCAAGATTGTTATGAAATATCTTCTCCAAATTCAAGCTTTTGGCTAATTATTGATACATATAAAAGAAATGGTGAAGTTATTACACTTCCATTTGATATTAATTCTGAACTGAAAAGAAGGTTCCAAAACAAAACTTGGAAACTTAAAGAAATAATTGTATGGGACAAAGAGAAAAATCTTCCATGGAACGGAATAGGAAAATTTAAAAATCAATTTGAATATCTTCTATTCTATACCAAAGGAGAGCTTTTCACTTTTAATATAGATTCTGTTAGAGAGATTGATGATCTAAAAAAATGGTGGAAAAAATATCCTGAAAGATATAACCCAGACGGTAAAGCACCTTCAAACATATGGCAATTCAAAACTCCATTAAGAGGATGGGGAAATGGCAAACAAAATCATTTATGTCCTTTCCCTTTCCCCTTGGTAGAAAAAATAATTTCGATCTCAAGTAATGCAGGAGAAACTGTTTTTGATCCATTTGCTGGATCAGGAACTGTATTAGCACTTTCCGATTTAATGGGGAGAAATGCAATAGGAATTGATATCAATAAAAAATATTATACTTTATTTAAAAAAGAAGTTACTCAGGGCGCAAAAGAATACTGGCAAAAAAGAGTTAAAGAATTAAGTCAAAACAGACAAAATGTCACAGAATTTCGAAAAACAAATGAAATTCTACGGAAGCTTAAATCGATAAGTCATATTTGTTTGCATATAAATAAAAACAATAACAAACAATTCATATTTATTGCAACTGCCGAAAAGAAGAAAAGAACAGTTAACCTATGGATATTAACTGATTATAAAGTCGATTTATCAATTAACTCCGATAAATTGAAAGATCTTTTATCCCAGACTAAAGTTCTTGTAAGATTACAAAATATGAAAATTTCAGAAGCAAAAGTTTATTTTAAAGGCACTCGACTATACAAATATAAGTTTGATAAGTTCTTTTCTTATACGGCAATAACACAACTTGAAAATATTCTTAAAAATAATAGTCCTGATTCTTTTTCATTTTTTTATACTGAAATAAAAATCAGAGTTATTTAAAACACCCTAATTCAGGTAAAGGAATTTGCAAGCACATTTAAAAGCCACACAGGCAGACACTGAACCAAAGCTTTTAAAAGAGATCGCAAAAAATCAGTGATTCTATTTTATCGAGACTGTTTTCTGTACCATGACAATTAACAAAGCACTGGCTATATAACCAAGTTATTGCAATGCTACTAACATCAAAAAGATAGAGAATTCCTTTACAACTTTCCTATAAACCGCTACTGAATATTTAACATATTTGCTTCTGCGCGACAATTAATCCAACACACATGCAAAAGTAAAAGGCCAAATTTCACCTTCACTCTGAAGAAAAATAAACAATTTGACTAATTTCGAGGTCGAAGAAATAAAATGAATCCATGACTGAAAAAATGATAAAATACTTTGGCAAAGATTTCACCAAAGACCAGAGAATTCAAAGCTATAATTTCATAGAGAATTATATTTCTGATAAAGTCCAGCAATGGGAGACAGCTCCTGAAACTGATAAAATCGCAGCTGATTTTGCCAATATCTTATCAAAAATGGACCATATGGACTTTCCCTTCCTGCTTTGCCACTCGGGTTATATTCCTGAATTTTATGAACATGATTCGTCACAAGAAACTTTATACTCAAAATTAGTTGAAGTATTAATTTGTGAATGGGCAAAAAGGATTGGTTTTAAAGACTCAGCAATTCAAAAACAAAAAGCTAGTAAAGAAGATATTACGATTCAACTTGACAACATAGTTATTGTATGTGATGCTAAAAGTTATCGCTTGGGTAGAAGCCAAGCTGCACCGAATGTAAAGGATACTATTAAAAAAGCTGATTATGAAAAATGGCAAGATTGGTGGGCAGACACGGAACCTCACGTTACATATGGTAAACTAACTTCTATTGGTGGTTTAATTACCTTTCCTTCATTACACAGGTGGAAAGGTAGTAGCGATGCATATTTATATGCCTCTGACAAGGAAAAACCAATAATAATTCTTTTCTATGAACACCTTGCTTTCTACTTGATTAAGAAATACAATCATAATGGCTTAATTGGAATTTTTAGAGATTATAATGAAATATTTCCTGCTCCATCAAAAGACCAAACAAAATATTTTACTGCCTTGTTAAGATTTCTATTCTCAGAAAACTGGACTGATTTTGAAGAGTTTATGGGTATTTTTGCATTTATTATAAAGGAAAAAGTTCTTAATACTATTGAAAGAATTTCTGAATATCTCTCAACATCAAAAGAAAGAATAATAGCCGAGATTGAAGCTATTCCCGTTGAAAAACTAAAGGGCTATTTGATAGAATCAAGATTTGAAAATGAATGCGGTCAAATTATTAAGCAGCTCGAAAATATTAAAAAGTTCAGACCATATTAATGAACTTTAGAGAGTACTAGGCGAGCTACTTTTATTTCATTACTACTACTTCTCCTTGAAACAGAGTTTAACTCGAAACCACCAATAATTGAAAAGAAGGCCATCAAACTTTCTTTCTGTTCAGGACTAAAACTTATCTTAGTTTTACTATTATATTTAAAATCATTAAAAATTAATACTGCGGATTCAAGAATTGTATTCCTTGTTTTCCCGTTTAAAATAATTTCATCAATCGTTTTCAAACGAGAATCAACTACCAAATCATTTTGATTTAAAACATCCAAAAATTTATTTTCAAGATCTATTAGATTCCCTTTCAACTTTGCTTCTAAATAGGACCTTGTAATTAAATCCATCTGATTTGTTAACCAATATGCTAGTTTTATTTTTTCATAAGTCTTAATTACCTCTGGATAACAAACTTCATAAGATTTTCCCGTCAGGGAAACTTGTTTAACAGCCAATGCAGCTAAATAAATTACGATTTGACTTTCCAATAAATCACCATTTATCAATAAACTCTTTATGTTTATAATATCCTTATCAATAGGTTTAATCTCTTCTTTATTCTTAACTAATCTAAATATGATAACACCATTAAGAGCATCATAAGACATAGCCCTTGGCCGGGCAATTCGTTCCATTTCAACAGGAATACAATCAGAAACAAAAAACTTGGAACTCAAAAAAGAATCAGCTATCACTTTCCATCCTTCAAACGTTTTATGTGAGAAAAGCATCAAAACGCTTCCATCCTCTTTTAAGACACGATTGGTTTCACTTAAAACGCCTGTCATAATTACCTCATAATGATTATGATCTTTTGCTGATTTCTTTGATAATTCCACGATTGCCTCAAACTCATCTTTGTTTTTTAAATTAATATCCTCGGAAATTGTTTTATTAAGCAGGACTTCAAACCAAGGTCTAAAAAATTCGCTTAATCCCGTATAATCAATAGAATCATAATAAGGAGGATCTGTTAAAACAATATCAATTGAATGATCATTTAGCGGTAATGTAGTTGAGGATCCCTTAATTACAGTTATATCGTTTTTGAATTTAATAGCATTAAAAGTTTCACATACTCTATCAATCTTAGATTTAAGATTTGATCCATTATTTGAAAAAGGATTTATTTCTATGAAATCCCATTTCATTCCAACACCTGGACCTGCTAAACTCCTTCCAGTTTGTTCATTTTGTGAAATCCACATTGTTGAAACACTGTTCCAATCGACAAGGAATTCTATAAGAGAAGTTAATCCTAATAGAATTTGTTTAGCTTCATTTATGCCGTAAGAAGTAACTAAATCAGGGTACTCCAATCTTATCTCATCGATTACAGTCAATAATGTAAGGAGTTGCCTATCACTAAAAAAATCTTGAGGTTTCTTCAAGTCATACAAAGTCGGATTAATAACTCCACCTTTAAGCTTAACCTCACCATTTGGAAGTAAAAAATCAATATTTTTTATTCCTTTTTCAATTTCATTTGAATAATTATTCAAAATAGCCTTTTCTTCATCTGTGATGAGTTTATACTTCTTTGAACCTAGTATATAACACATTGCAAATGGAGAAAACTTAAATTTATCACTTTTACAGAACTCCTTTATATCTTTAAATGTGTTTTTTGTGTGGCAGCTCTTACAAAAAAATTCCTTTTGCAAGCGTTCATCTTTATTAAAACTATTTTCTAAGAATAGCTCATCGCCATTTTCAACAATTCGTAAAGGCTTGTTTTTTCTCTTACTCAGAAATTCTAGTCTTCTTAAATCTAGATCACAACCGCAGTTTTTACACTTGGCAACTTTTGACCAAAAAATTACATATGGTTTAATACCACCAACAGTATAATATTTTCCAATTCTATTTTCGACTCTGTTAATAATCTTATGCCCTGCTTCTTTAAGCTTAATGCTGTAATTATCAATGGATACTGAATTGAAAATAGTTTCTTGTATAAGTGAAGCGACTGGATTCAATTCGGCAGAAAAGGATTTAAATCCTAACCTAGCACTTTCGAAAGGAATTGAACCACCACCAGCAAAAACATCTAAAACATTTAATTTACTAGTATCATATTTATCTCGAAATTCATCAAATGTTTGTTGTCTAGGATTTAATTCTGAAAACAACTGGGCGTCTACTAAGTGTTCATTATCATTCTGTCTATGCAAGATTTCTCTAATCAATAGAGATCGCATTGTAGTTATGGGCCTTCTTGCCCACCAGACTTTTATGGTATTATAATGCTCTTTTCGAATGTACTTTTCCTTGACTCCTATTTCGCTGATAAGTTTGTATGAAAGTTTGGCTAACATTTTATAAATTTGTTTTACAAAGATACAAAAATAAAACTAACAATCAAAGCTTAAATTAAGCTTTAATTATTATGGAAATTCAAATTGAAATAAAAAAAAGAAATCGTGATTTTGGTATCATTACATGGCCATTATCATTAGATTTTGAGATCAAAACCTTATTCGAGCAAAAGAATAGAATTGATCTTCTTTATAATGACAAAACACTAAAGAACAGGAAAGTCTCCTATAAATACCGAAAGTTTTCTATTGGTAAGAAACGCCTTGAGTCTATGAGTGATAAAAAATATTTTATTTTATCCAAAAAGGGTTCAGCTATTAGAATATCAGGCAGGTAACTACTACTTGACTGCAAGCACATTTAAAAGCCACACAAGCGGACCCACAACCAAAGCTTTTAAAAGAGCTTGCATGAGCAAACTCGGTGACTAATCTCCTTTTACCTTGACAGTTTTCTGCCCTGCGATACAAATAACAAAGCACTAGCTATAACACGGACAATATGGGTAAGTTGCTTGTCACACTTTTTGCTTTTACCCTGCACCTAAGACAAATTTGTAATGGTTGTTGCACCCGGACATGCGCATCTGCACGCAATTAAAATACTGCACCTTGATTAATTTCCGGCTCCGAGACAAATTGTACCGCGACACTGCGCCAGTGCCCGCCATCAAATTTGTAAACGGGGATAAATTCGTGGCTCCTATCAAACTTGTAACGCGACACTCGTAATGCTCAACAAAATTTGTACCTGGACGGCAAAAAGTGCGCCATACCCTCCTTGCACCGTGACAGCTTTCTGCCTAAAGTACCAAGACCCTGCCCGGATGCTGCGTCTGGTAACACAACCTCCCCATATTGCCGGGCCGTTATGGTTAATTCATTAGCCTTCTGCACATTAGACAATATAATTAAGAACTAACCATAACGAAAAAGTTAAAATTATATATTTTATAATTTCAAAAAATCAGCCTAATTGACAAAATCATAAATATGGGGAAATTGGACTTTCTTGAAATTAAAGCACAGTTCGAAGCTCAAATGAATCTAGACTTCGAAATTGGACTATTAGAAACCAATTATTCAGTGTATTCCTTTGGCTCTGGATTTTCTGCTTATAAAATCAGAGGGATAACAATTATGATAATTTACGATGGCAGAGATAATTTGATATATTCAAAAAGATCAAAGTATCATGAAAAATATCCTAATTGCTCATGGTCTGAAATTTATTCGGGTAATCCTGATGATTTTTTTGAAAAGGGGATTGTTATACTTAAAGACGAACTAAATAAAAACTAACCATAACACGGACAATATGGGTAAGTTGTTTGTCACACTTTTTGCTTCTGCTCCTGCCCTCAAGATAAATTTGTAATGGTTGTTGCACCCAGACACGCGCATCTGCTCGCAATCAAATTCCTGTACCATGACAATTTTCTGGTTCCGTGACAGCTTGTAACGCGACACTGCGCTAGTGCCCGCAATAAACTTTATATATCTTGACTTATTACCTGCTCCCGATCAATCTTGTACCGCGACACGCGTAATGCTAAATAAAATTTGTACCCGGACGGCAAAAAGTGCGCCATGGTTTGTTCATTACGGCTGTGTGCCGGAACCCTACTCCGATGAAAATTATGTGGTCACAGCCTCCATTCTCAAACCAACACAACCTCCCCATATTGCCGGGCCGTTAGGTGTCATAGCTAACCTGCTGCCTGGGGACAAACAACACTTAGATAATTTTCTATTACTGATAATTTGGTACCCATTTATTAAAAATGATATTTATAAAGAAAGCTACGACACCTGACAGTAAAAGAAATCTTCACCATGACCTTTTATTTGTTATCAATCTCGGGATAAAGACATGAATCAAAATATATACATTGGATGCTGTGGAGCGTACTGCAGGACTTGTAAAGCTTTTCTTGAAGATTTCTGCAAAGGATGTAAATTAGGTTATGAAAATGGAGAAAGGGATATTAACAAAGCAAAATGCAAAATCAAGGTCTGCTGTTATAAAGAAATGAAATATGATTCCTGTGCCGATTGCTCAAAAATAGATAGTTGCCCAATTATCGGAGATTTGTATTCAAAAAATGGTTATAAGTACAAAAGATACAAAGAAGCCATTGAATTCATCAAACAAAACGGATATGAAGACTTTATCCACCTGGCTGATAATTGGAATGGAGCTTATGGTAAACTAAAGTAATTCAACGTTCTAACAAACCATGACAACTCTCTTAAAAGGTTAAAAGATAAATAAGTGCTACGAACACCTAACACGGACAATATGGGTAAGTTGTTTGTCACACTTTTTGCTTTTGCTCCTGCACCTAAGACAAATTTGTAATTGCCGTTACACCCGGACACGCGCATCTGTATGCATAATGCTTTGTGCATCGTGATAACTTACTGTCTCCGTTCAACATTGTATCGCGACACTGCGCCAGTGCCCGCAACCAACTTTGTAACCGGTGATAAATTCGCGGCTCCGATAAACCTTGTACCGCGACACTCGTAATGCTCAATAAAATTTGTACCTGGACGGCAAAAAGTGCGCCATACCCTCCTTGCACCGTGACAGTTTTCTGGCTAAAGTACCGGGACCCTGCCCGGTGCTTTCGTCGGGTAACACAACCTCCCCATATTGCCGGGCCGTTAGCACACATACCTTCTCGTAAATATTTGATGCAACAGTAGATCACGCTACTATAAAATCTGTAAATTGCAGATATTTAATACATATCAACTTAATAACAACATCTAAGTTTTACAAATATGGACTCAAATAGCAATGATGTAATGTTTTTATTTGGTGCTGGTATTTCCATTCCGATAGGAATTCCGGCAATGGAAGGAACTTACAATGCATACATAAATTCTACAAGACCTAAGCTCTCTGCTAAGCATAAAAAAATATGTGACTTATTTACTAAAGAGATGGGAGTCTCAAAAGATTTAGAGGAGTTCCTTTTAGCTGCAAATAATATAATCGACTTTCAGGATTCTAAACTTAATAGATTTGTTGAAAAGAATATCTCAAGATCTAAATCGTCCCTTAAGATTTCTGACTTCAATAAAAATCTCAAAGTCAACATAATAGATATTATTGAAGTCAGAAACGGAATATTAGATTTCCTTTCAAATACATGTTTTAAATTTGATAGAGAAGAATGTATTAAGATTAATCTTGGTTTCGTAGAAACGCTATCAAAACTTGGGCATCCTGTTTATTCTACAAACTATGACTACGCCTTTGAACATGTAGCCATTGAAAAAGGAATTAAAATAATTGATAATTTTATTAAAACGGGACAGAGGAATTTGTGGAATGAAAACGTTGATTTCGAAGAAGTGAATGGGTTTAAACTAATTAAACTTCATGGTTCAGTAACTTGGTATAGTGATAATCAAGGGAATATTGAAAAAATCTATTACAATACAAATCTAAATCCACAAGGAGATGAAGTAGAAAAAATAGTAATTGTACCAACCAGATTTAAAGATATTTATAGTCAACATTTTTTTGCTCTTTACTCTCGTTTTTTAAATTCATTAACACAATCAAAAGTAATTATCATCGCTGGCCATAGTCTGCGTGATGATTATCTGCGTGCAGGTATAATAGAACGAAACAGAAAAGGTAATTTTCAAATAATAATTATTGACCCTAACTATCCTGATATTGTTAAAAATGAGCTTCCTCCTGTTCGTCAGGGCACAGTAGGAAGAATTATACACCTCCCTTATAAATGGGAAGAGTTCTCAGATGAACTATCATTCATTTTGCTAAATAGTACTCCTGCCCAAATTGCAAGTAATTGTATTAAAATTTTTAATAAGTATAAATTTCAAAAGAATAAAATATTTATAAAAGGAAACATTAGAGAACTAAAAGTTTTACAATCAAAAGAAATATCTGTTGAAACAAAAGCTCACTTGTCATTAAATCAAAAACCAGTTAATATGAGAGTATGGCTAAGTGCAGAATATACTGATACAGACGGGACTAAAAAGAATCAAGTATTCAATGAATTCATCGAGGAAAAGGAAATTCAGTTTGGTAATAATCTTACAAGCATCATCGAATCAACTAATAAAATCAAAATAAAAATACCAAAAATACCTAAGTGGCTTGAGGTTAATTGCAAAGTGACACTTAATGTTGCCTTAGTAAAAAGTAATATAACTAAGCCTTTATTGGCGAAAGATCAATCCCTTATTGTTTCTTGTAATAAACTTTTACCGTATAAGAACTAAATGAAAATAACTACGTGTGCTAACACGGACAATATGGGTAAGTTGTTTGTCACACTTTTTGCTTTTGCTCCTGCACTCAAGACAAATTTGTAATAACCGTTGCACCCGGACACGCGTATCTGCTCGCAATTAAAATTCAGCATACCTTGACAGTTTTCTGGCTTCGATCAACATTGTACCGCGACACTGCGCCAGTGCCCGCAACCAAATTTGTAACCGGGGATAACCTCGCGACTCCAATAAACCTTGTACCGAGACACTCGTATACCTCAGAAAACTTTGTACCTGGACGGCAAAAAGTGCGCCATACCCTCCTTGCACCGTGACAGCTTTCTGGCCCCGAGTACTCGGGGTACCAGGACCGTGCCCGGATGCTGCGTCGGGTAACACAACCTCCCCATATTGCCGGGCCGTTAGCAAAAATGAACCGGCTGAATTGGCCTCGCGCCGTACCTTGACAAATTTCTAATGACAACAAAACTTTGTGGTACCTTGACTGAAAAGCCATCGCTCAACTGGCTCCGGGATAGTTATGTTTAAAATTCATCCTTGCTGATAACATGACAGCTTCGTCGCCGGCCAATTCTTTTAACATGACTATTTACTGCCCCACTTTTGCTAACGCCTTAAGGTAATATAATGTATATCAATAAACTCTTAGGCTATTAAGAAAATCTGATAAACCGGCTGAAGAACAAATATTCAGTTCAATGACAAGAAAAAAAGAATAAGATTGTGCCCTTAAGAATATTCGTGGTTGATAGAAAATTAACAACACTTTTGCTAACAACGCCGGTCAAAATTAATAAGCTCGTCATGGTTTTTGCTTTTATTCCTGCTCCCATGACTAATTTGTAATGCGGGTAACGCGACCCCGCCGGTGGTGTTAATAAAATAACAATAAAATGACTACTAACCTGCTTTCTATCAGCATTGTACCGCGACACACGTAATGCTCAATAAACTTTGTACCCGGACTGGCAAAAACCACGCCGTGCTTCACTCCTTCCGGCTGTGTACCAGGACTCTACCCCGATGACAAATATGTAGTCACAGCCTGCAGTCATTCAGCAACGCTTACTAATTTTACCGGCGGGCCGTTAGGTGGCATAGCTTTACCCCCAAACTGACTGAGATACTGCCTTTTAGAATAGTTTCTTATTCCGGCGAAAGTGTACAGGGTATTCCGGGAAAGTGAACACCCTCTGATAACCATGATTTCTTTTTCAAAAATATTCATTAATTTCTTTCTATTTTCATTTTCTTTCAAGTTTTTGTTGAGAACGTAAGGAGGGCGTAGCCCGAGTGGAGTTCTCAACAAAAGTGTCATTCTTTCTTTATTTTTCTCATAGATTCACCTTTAAGGTCTATTCTGTGTGAAGTATGTACAACACGGTCAAGGATAGCATCAGCTATTGTGCTGTCTTCTATTAATCCATGCCATTTGTCAATAGGTATCTGGGATGTAAATATGGTTGATCTTTTGGCATGCCTGTCTTCAATTACGTCCAATAAACTAAGCTGGTTTTGTTTATCTATTGGTTGGAGACCAAAATCATCAATAATTATTAAATCCTGTTTTTCGATCTTATTAAGTTCCTTCATATAAGAACCATCAGCTTTAGATATCTTTAAGCTTGAAAATAGCTTTCCTAAACTCAGGTACATTACTTTATATCCTTTTAAGCAAGCCTGGTAACCAAAAGCAGAAGCCATGTAGCTCTTTCCTACACCTGTTGCACCAGTGATAATGATATTCTCCCCTTTTTCAATAAACTGACAATCGGCAAGCCTTAACAATATGTTTTTATCAATATTCCTTGGGGAAGAGTAATTTACGTTCTCTATTTGGGCTGTATAACGGAACCTTGCTGATTTTATCAGTCTTTCTGTTTTTCGATTCATCCTGTCAGTCCATTCAGCTTCCACCAGGTAACTGACAAGCTCATCACCGGTCAAATCATTGTTTCTGCCTGTTTGTAAGATTGTTTCAAATGCCCTTTGCATACCCATAAAGCGCATTTCCTTCATTTTCTCCATAGTGTGGTTGTTACTCATATCCTTTTAAGTTTTAATATGTTAATTATAATACTTGCTACCCCTGATATTTTCATGAAAAGGTATACCTGCCTGTATGAGAGATTCATCATCTTCAGTAAGCCGGTCAAGCCCTTTTTCAAGAATGTTTTTTACTACCATATAATTATAAGTTTGAAAGTCAACAGCCCGTTTACAGGCGTTATTTAATCGTTCAGGGCCAACCTTGCCGGCAAAACTTAAAATCCCCTGGCATGATTTATATCCCTGTTCTGGATGGGGTTTAGATTTTAATACCTGCCTGATAAGTTCTTCCGCTGAACTGCCTATTTTAGCAGCCTGATTGATGAACATATCAGGGTTCCACCCAAGTATATAACGATGATGCTCAGGCAGATGCTCTTTTATCGTAGTATAGCCATATTTTTTATAGTCCCGGATATGACATGCTATACGGGTATAATTGTAATAAACTTCTATTAATGAGCCTGTGTAGACAACTTTAACCCGCTTACCAATATACCGATGAGGGATACTGTAATAATGCTTGTCTTCCAGAAAATACACGTGACAATTTTTTTGAGCCATTACCAGTTTATACTTTTTTATTTCATACTTCTGTGCAGGCAATGGACCAAGAACAGATCTTTCTATTTCATTAAACAAGTCCATCCGGCTTTCATCCCTGCCTTGGAATGGGATATTGTTATAGTTCTCCAATAACTCCCAGATAGCTTCATTTAATTCTTTAATACTGAAAAACATTCTATGCCGCAATGCTGCATAAATACGATGATAGACTATTCTTACAGCCCCTTCTACTAAAGCTTTATCTTTTGGCTTATAAGAACGTGTGGGAAGAATACAGGTATTATAATGCCCGGAAAAATGGGAGAACCTTTCATTAAGCGTTGGTTCATATTTACTGCTTTTGGTTACAGCTGATTTTAAATTATCAGGAACAATAGCCCTGGGAACTCCCTTAAAATACCAAAAAGCATTTTCAACACTGGTTATAAAACTATCAATGGTTTGATCAATACTGGCCTCTACATAAGTCCTCTGACTGGCACCCAAAATACCAACAAAAACTTCTACTTCATTTACTTCTCCTGTATCTTTATCTATTGTATGAAGTTTTTTCCCGGCATAATCAACAAACATCTTATCGCCTGACTTATGTTCGATATGCATATAAGTGTTCTTATAATCGCACCACGTCTGGTAATGATAACAAAACTGTGAATAACTGTAGCCATCCGGATGTTTGTTCTTGTATTCTGCCCAAAGTAACCATTTTGTGACGCCTGTTTGAGTTAGCTCTTTCTCATAACCTGCAAACAGCCCTTCTGCTATGGCATATCGTTGGGTCTTATCCTGGCACTCTTCAGAGTGGAAAAGATCATGAAGACAATTGTCCTCCATAGCCTGAAGTTCAGCATAACTGAACCCCGATGCTTCAATTCTTTTTACATATTTTATTACGGTAGTCCTGGATAAATTTAATATCTCCCGGATCTGCTTGTGAGAGATCCCATTTTCTTTTAACCTGATGATTTCCTTTATCATAATAATTTTGATTGATAGATTAGCCATAGTCTTTTTAATGTAAAAATGACTATTGCAACGGAAATCATGGTAATGTTTTCTACAAGAGGGTGTACACTTTCGCCGGAATGTCATGTACAATATGCCAGAATGCCATGTACAGTATCACCGGATTAAGGTGTACAGTTTCACCGGAATGAGGTGTACAGTTTACTCCGGAATATGTAGCTCAAGCGAAGGATTTGGCGAAGGCGTGCCTTACACCGTGACCCTTCGCTCCGCTCAGGGCTTCTGGCTAATCCCGAGTACTCGGGACTGCCCGGTGCTTGCGTCGGGTAACGCTTACATAATTATACCGCCAGGCCGTTAGCCTTAATGGAAAACGCCACTGCACAAAATAAGCATCATTAAAAATTTCTGCACAAATATTTGAAAATGTTACCTAATTAGCTAACTTTGCAAAATGGATAGCAAACAGATTAGAGAGGTAATTTTTTATGGAGATTACTTCTGGGATTTCTACAAAAAGCAGTCCGTTAAAGTCAAGAAGAAAATCAACTGGACTATTGGATTGCTGCAATTTATGGAGATAATTCCTGAGAAATATCTCAAACATATAGAAGAAACTGATTTATATGAAATTAGAGTAAGTTTTGGAAATAACATTTTTAGGATATTCTGCTTTTTTGATAAAAATCGACTTGTGATCATACTAAATGGATTTCAAAAAAAGACTCAGAAAACACCCAAGACAGAAATTAACAGAGCATTAAGATTAAAACACGACTATTATGAAGACAAAAAATAAGATAACAACATTTAATGAACATCTTGACCGTGAATATGGCAAGATTGGGGTTCCTGCCAGAAATAAATACGAACAAGAATTTGAAGCATTTAAACTTGGCGTTATGCTTCAGGAGATGCGCAAAAGTCAAAAAATGACTCAGGAACAGCTTGCAAAGAAATGTGGCACAACCAAAACCTATATTTCCAGGATAGAAAATGATGCCTCTGACATCAGACTTTCAACTCTCATGAGAATTATACAAGAAGGACTTGGTGGTCACCTTAGACTCACAGTCGACATTTAACAAAAATCACTAAGCATAACACGGTCAATAAAATTAACAGGTCCAGCCTCCGCCACCACCTGCGCTAAAATGATCCACAGGGTCATTTTTAAACGCCCGGCCCTGGTGCCGGTCCGTTAGTGGCTATAAACAAAAACATTGCTTCGTGAAAGAATTTTAGATATAATTAAAAAATGATAAAAAAAGTAAGTATTTCCGATCGACTGATCAATTTCATTGTTGATACTCTTGCTTTCACAATAATTGCTATAATTACAATTATCATTCTAAAAAATTCCAATCAAAATTTTAAATACTATAATGTCAATTACAATAGACTTTTAGCATTCACAATTTATTTCTCATACTATTTTATTTTTGAATTGGTTTTTTCTTCTACAATAGGTAAACTTGTAACGAGCACAAAAGTTGTGGATAGCTCAACATTGCTACGCCCATCTGTAGTTAAATTAATTATTAGAACTTTGTGTAGATTCATTCCATTTGAGTTCGTAAGCATGGTTTTTAATGATAAAAATCTACCATTACATGATATATTATCAAGGACTATTGTAATAAAGAAACCTTGAATTATTATTCAATTAATCACTGATTAAATCTTATGCTTTATGAAAAAAATTAGAATCCGTTTTTTAGGACTGCTATTTTTAGCAATTGTTATTTTACCTTCTTGTGCGACAGTACTTGGTGGCAAAGTAACTGAATGTCAAAGGACGAAACCAGCACCTGGACAACCATCAAGAGAAATTAGAGCAGGATATTTAATTGCAGACCTTTTGCTTCTTACAATACCTTTTACTGTTGTAGATTTTATAACTGGAGCAATTTATAAACCTTGTACAAACAAGTAATTTTTAAAATTACAGTAGTCCTTTTTTAAGATATTAGCAGATCAATTTCAGACACTGCAATAACAGAGTCTTCATAAATTCTAAATAATTACAGCCACTGGCACGGACAATAAAATTAACAGGTTTCCCGCTGCGCGGGACAAGTCGTCCCGTGAAACGGGAAGTTGTCACGGTTTAAATATTAGGAGGACAAAATAATGATGTATAATAGTGTTTTCAAAGCATTGTATATTATAGTAATTCTTACAGCCTTTTCTACCAATATAGTTTTTTGCCAAACAACCCTAAAGAAAGTTGGAAAATATAATCCGGGCATATGTTACGGACTTTCATTAAACAAACATTATGCATATACCACTACAAATAAATCATTGATAATTCTTGACATTCTGAACCCGGAGAAACCTGATAAAGTAGGTGAATTGGAAATTGGAGTACCCATTTTTGGATTATCAGTAAAAAATAATCATGTTTTTCTGGCCGCCAGCAATAAAGGATTAATCATTGTAGATATTTCAAATCCCAGTGTTCCAGGTATTGTTAGTGAATACAGGAGCATTGGCACAATGATCAGGGCCGATGT
>Ga0307379_10003912_pt1 | contig 21435 bp, 9 predicted proteins | sample UN2MG_FD_202237 | JGI IMG/M metagenome (GOLD analysis project Ga0307379, IMG submission 202237) | Soil microbial communities from Risofladan, Vaasa, Finland - UN-2 | ecosystem: Environmental > Terrestrial > Soil > Coastal area > Acid sulfate soil | place: Finland: Risofladan, Vaasa | collected... | reverse complement strand
ATTTATTATTTACTATTGTCTCTGCTTTCGCAGGGATGACAATATTATTTCTCCCTGTCCCATAGGGATGTGGCTCAAACAACAGTGTTAATTCGTGTTCACCCCATGAGATATGTAAAACCGTTATCTCACAGGGTAAATTCGTGGTTAATTTGAAAAAAAGACAAAATAATGCAAAAAACAGGTGAAAAAGAGTAGAAAACGACGAAAAATTGAGCTTAATTTGAAAAAACAAACCCAATTTGCAAATGGGCAAAATGAGCGTAAGTATATATAAGAAAGGGGAATATGAAGATTTTCACGCTTTTGGTCGGCGAAAAAACAAAGCCAAACAAAGCCAATCTGCCGGCCTTTGGCCGGAAATCCTAAGCACTAAGCTCTAAATCCTAAACAAGACGAATGGGTGCGGAATGACAGCCCACGAAGCACAATTAAAAGGATACCATTTGAAAAAACAAACCCAAAACCGGGCTTTGGCCGGAAATCCTAAGCACTAAGCTCTAAATCCTAAACAAGACGAATGGGTGCGGAATGACAGCCCACGAAGCACAATTAAAAGGATACCATTTGAAAAAACAAACCCAATTTGCGGTAGGGCGAAATAGCGCAAAGTCTTATATGAAAGGAGATTATGATAATAAACCGGCAAGCGGAGCCGAAGAAAACAAAGCCAAACAAAGCCAATTTCAAAAGCCCACAGCCGACTATAAGGACACTTCGGAACCGCTGCAGCCGTGGCCCGAGCAAGGTCGATGGCTTGTTTGGAGTTGTTTCTTCGATGAGATTTGGCTAATCGAGTACGTTCAGGCCTTTTTGGGTTGCGTAACGGCGGACGGACCGGATTTCTTCGGTAGTTGGGCGGCGGTTGATTTTGGGGTGAGAAGACGCTTTGTAGCATGGGCAATACTGGTCCATGATGTTGATGGTTGTTTTCGGGCTGATCGTGCATAGCCGACTATTGTTTTGTTACACATAAATTTGTAGGTTGTGTACCCTTGGCTGGGTGGCAGCCTCAAGCGCAGCTTGGGGATGGCTTTTCCTCACCATCCCCAAAGCCTACGGCTTTGAGGCTGCCACTCGCTGCAAAAAGCCAACTTATTGTTGCGGCGATGGACCTTGCGCTGACGGGGACACAACGTGCAGGGATCAATAGAATCTCACAGCCGCTGTCCTGTGGACTCCCCCGAAAGGGACGCCTTACGGTGCTTACGGAGAACGGATTTGTCGGGCTCACCGCTCATTGCAGGTGCGTCCATTATGGTTATGGACTAATCCGTTAGCCGGACGGTTATCCGGCGAAATACCACCGGTTACGGTCACTTTCAAAACGCCGATTTAATCTCTTCTAACGTGACTCCGAGCGTTGCCGTGGCAATCGGGTCGAGGTCTGCTTCTGAGCCTTGCAGATGAAACGTGCGATGTACGTGCAAGATTGTTCCACCCGGTTTCAGGGCCGCCGCCGGGGATGAAGTTTCAAGCTCGTAGAAGGGCCCGAGAGGTTTGGCGCCCGGCTCGGGAGGACCATCGTTATACGAATTGACCACATCGCCCTTATACGGCTCATCCTGCAATTCCCACATAGAATTTACGTAGTTCATGGCGCCTCTCGGCTTGCTGTACTGGACAATTGTCAGGACCTGATTGACGGCGTCGTAGCTGCCGAGAATCGGCTTGGCACGCAGGGGCGAAAGGCCGATCTTGCTGCGATATTGCCCGTCGCCGCTGAAGAATAAAACGCCATCCTTGACAACCAGCCGGTCCGCAGGAACCTCGCCGAAGTAGGCATCGTTGACTGCGGCCCCGAGTTTATTTTCCGGCCCAGCTTTGAACGGAATCGTAATCGTGGTCGCCGGGGACGGATTAAACATGCCGAGAATCCAGATCGAGAGCAGCCCGGTTTCTTTTTCCCAGGCTTTCTCGCCCGTGTTAGTCACTTTGTTAGTCGATTCGAAGGCTACCATTTTGACTTTTTTCGCCGGTGTTATTCCCATGACCGTGACAGCTTCGCCCTGCCCAAGAATCCTAACTTCGCGGTCAACGCGAAGGTTGAAAACAGTGCGCGAATAGTTCTCCAACTGCATATCCTTTTTCAGAATCGCGCGGTTTTTGGATTTGGAAACAAGCTCGAACGGCTCGGTATCGACCGGTGCCGGCGTAAACCAGTGTTCGAGATCGAACGGCACACCATTCTTGAAGAAGACCGAGAATTGTCCGCCCTCCGGGCCGATCCAGAAACGGTCTTCGCCGCCGAAGACGTTGATGTGCTCGACAAACTCGCCGGATGCGACCAGTTCGCGGTTAATCCAGCCGAAGCTCAATCCACCCGTCCCCCCTGCCGTACTGGTCATCACACGCCCCTGCATCTTTGGCAGAACGGCCACTTGCCCATCGCCTGTCACGTCCGACAAAACGACCACGTCCGTGTGCTTCTTAAGAAATTCCAGGTCGTTACCAAATGTATTTTTTTCCATTTTCTTCTGTTGCTCCATGCAGCCCGCTAAAATCCCAACACACAACAAAACAACCAGCAATCTTAAGTACATCATTATTTGTCTCCTTACCTGTTTTTCATTGTTTTGTTATTCATGCTCATTCCATTAAAACAATCACGCTCGCCCGAGTCGGCCTTATCATAAAATGCTTTATGGTGCCGGTCAAGATTCAAAATAACCGTTTTCTCAGTGAAATTGAGAATTGCCATGAGAAAATCTGTCTATCAAGCCGGATTGACGGATGATATTTTGCATCTGAGTTTGAGTTTCAGCGTTTATTCGCCGGGGGACGGGGCCGCGATGGTCCAGTTATCCGGGTCGTTGCCGTAATCGGTTGGGACCTTTCGCGTTAAGGCCATGCCGTCGCCGTCCGCTTCGACGGGCCAGAGGTCTATACCGCCCGGACAATTCTCCGGATGGGAGCCGTCGCTGTAATTTACCCTGTCGATGCGGATGTATTGGCGTACGCCTTCTTTATCCACGTCGCCGGGCATGCTCAGTTCCAGGCTTTCGCCGGCGTTGCTCAGGTTACCATCGTAGGGGCCGAGAATGATGCCGGCGGGCACGCCCTGGTAGCGCCAGGAAAACGCCGCCGGATTTTTGGCTACCAAAAGATATCCGCCGGCGCCGATTGTCACCGGCTCATCTGCCGGTAGGGGCGGTTCGCGAACCGCCCGTACATCGACGCCGTTGGTGAACTTCCACGGCTCGGCTGTCGCATAGTCATATAGCGCGACCGGCTCGGCGCTGATATTGTGCAGCTCGATGTATTCGTATTGGTCGTTGGTGTATGAACCGCCATCGGGCCAGTCGGGATTGTACATTATCTCGCTGATGACTATTGGGCCGACTTTCGGATAAGCATTGGCGGAGCCGGGCGTATTCTGTTCCATCGCTACGAAGTTGTAATTGTCCGTGCCGGGCTTATAGTATCGCCCGAAGGAGATGCCAGTCACCGAAGCGCCGAAATCCTCTACTTCGCGATAGCCTGTCAAGACGCTGTTTTTTGTCGAGCTCAGGCACAACTGTTCGCCGTTCTCGCTCAGGGCAAAAGGCTCATAAGAATCCGGGTCGTTTTCATTGCCGAAGTTCAGGTCCTCATACAACACAAGGTAACCATTCGGGCCAATCGTTGTTCCGTCGGCAATTTTGTATTTGAAAATATCTTTTTGGCTGTCACTGACGAACCAGCCGCCAATGTCAATCGCGGCCCCGGTAGTATTGTGCAATTCTATCCAGTCCGACGCTTCGGCATGTGCGTGGGCCAGGACCTCGTTAATCACTATAGCGCCGGGGTTGGGTATTATGCCGCTGTCATCCTGTCCCGGCGAGCCGCCGGCGTAAGCGCTCGGGCGCCAGGAGTCTTTCTCGCTCCAACTGCTTAAGTCACTGTTAGCAGGGTTTATTATCGTCAGCGAGAAACCGTCGCCATCGGTAATCGAGCGCCAGCCATTTTCATAGCGGAAATTTAGGATTGTTCGGCCGATGGCATCCTGGAGCTCGATTCTTTCGCCGGCGTTGTCCAGCTTGCCGGAGTATTGGCCTGCGATGTTGACGTTTGTGCCGTGCCGGGCTTCGAAGACGCTGCGGTTCTGGACGACTACTACATGTTCGCCTGCTGCAAGCTCGATGCTCGGGAAGGTAAAATCTATGCCGTTCGTGAAACTTACCAGGTTCACATTGATGCTTTCGGCGCCGATATTCTTTAGCTCGATGAACTCTTCGTTCGGGTCCATCGGATTATACATTATCTCGGTGATGCGCAAAAGCTCCGCTACGGGTCCGATGGCGTAGACCGCTTCGTTAAGCGCACTCCATGTCTTGCCGCTCAATACCCTTGCTTTAACGTTGGTGCTATGGTCCAGCGTGATGGGCCCGGTATATCGGATCGCATTGGGTGAGATTCCGCTGGCCCCGGCGGTAGCGCCTTGGCCGGCGATTAGTTCAACGGAGATAAGAAAGTCGGAGCTTGTGGTGGACACATTCAAGCCGTGAATAGCTAATAAGTTGCCGTTCCGCTGGAGGTTGCCGAGAAAGGCGGAGATATCGATGCTCTCGAATTCGATGGCTTCGGAGTCGGAGTGAGTCGTGCTGGCGTTGGAATTCCAGGTGGGTGTACCGCTGAAATATCGCCGGACTACCTCGGTGCCGTTGAGGTAGGCGATAAAACCGTCGTCGTATCTGACCTTCAACGTCATGAAGTCAAAAACGTCGCTGCTGTCGCCGGAAGTGAACGGGATACGGATATAGCACGTCGTACGCTTCGCATACATCTGTTCTTCGAGATCGAGACTGATGAGTTGTTGGTAGCCTGAGCTTCTTTCGTACCCGACACCGCCCATGCTCAGGTCCCAGGCACTGTCATCAAATGCCAGAGCCCCTTTCCAGAGGTCGCCGATATCGGTGGATGGAACGAATACTCTCTTCGGAGCATCCTCGGGAATTAAAGTCGTTTTCTCAGCCGCTTCCGGGACCGTGCCAGGCAGGCGCGGGTCAAAGCCGTCCAAAGTATACCATATTGTGCCGCCGGCGCCGGTCATCGATAACAGGGCATTGGCCGCGATATGTCCGCCGTGCCTATAGGTGCCATTGATCTGGAAAGCAGATGCATCTACTTGCGGATAGAGAATCCGGTTTTTGAGCTGACCAAGAACGATTTGGCTGCGAGCAGGGAAAAAGGTATTGATAAGGTAGCCGTTGACCTCAGCCCACCAGTCGGCCTTGGTGTAAGGATTATTCGTTCTGCCGGAATCAGAGCGATGGTCACCCCACCGTGCGGACTCAGCAATAATAGCAAGGTCGATTTCATTGGCGCGTGCCATACAGAGCGCAGCGGCATTCTCTGGGGTCATTATGCCGCCGTTAAAAAAGTATTTATGTGCACGATCAGCAAACTGCATACGATATTCGGGATGGACTATCAGTTTCTGGTGCAGCCACTGAGGATTGAAATGGTTGATTGTTTGCCCGGCAGTAACATGTGCGGTGCGGTCATCCGAGGTGCTCAACATCGAGTGCTCTGAATCGTAAACAAAGAACTTCCAGCCTTGCCTGGCATCGGGCCTGCGGTTTCGAATTGCGAAAAAATTATTTGCTTGGTTGCCCCCCAACGTAACCGGTGCATCGCGGTTTCCGGTAAAGATAATGTCAAGCATGTAATCAATAAGATTTTCCGTGTCAACGTGTACAGGCATAGTGGGATCATCTGTGCCGTCAGGTCTTTTGCCTTGGACCGCATAGTACTTGGCATCGCTTTCAAAACCGTCCTGACACAGATACCAAAGAGCATTCCACGCGTCCATAGAGCCGTCCGTGTGCGCCGTATGGTAACTCTCGGTCTTTATGACGTCATAGTCTTCCTTGTCGCCGCCGAAATAGGACTCGGCATAAGACGCCTCCGAACGTTCCTGGCTCTGGTAAAGTCCCCAGTACTGACCGTTGAGATACAGATGGTGGTATCGGCTGCGCGTATAAGGTTGGCCTATCTCCCGGGACAGGTCGCGTGCGTAAACATCACGGATGAAGGTGTTCCTGCGGCCGTCATTGGCGCCGTTGGCACTCCATGTCCAGTTCTGGGCTGTGCGTAAATCAATGTTATCGAACTCATCGATGCCCTCATCGCCAAACATAGGAAATCTGAGCTTGCTGGCGCCGTAAGCTCCCCTAAACACCAGGCGGAAAGAATGTTTTGGATTGCCTGACGTGCGGCTCCACGCTCCACGAATTCGCATACCTGCATCGATATGAAAGCCCTTGCGATCATCGCGATTGAGCAATTCCACCGATACGGGCCGCTCCCAGCTCCTGCCTTCCTGACCCGCGTTGACATAGATCCCTTTGGAGCGATCAAACAAGTTCTCCAGATTGGTCACAAGCGAAATGCTGGGTATAGCCAGCAGTGCATCTCTCATCAGCGCTGAGTACCGCGGGTCATTGACCACATCCGGGTCCATGCCGTAATCAAAAACCTGGCCGTTAACGCTGCCGGTGGGCCAGGTAGGGCCGGGTCTTTGTCCCGATGGTGACTGCTTTACTACGTCGTCGGGGAAGATATATGTCTGCGTCATAGTATCCGAAGGCTTGAAGCCTGGTTTCGTCGCGACCGCTCGCAGGCAGGTGGTCCCTCTAATCGTGACAGGAGCGGTATACAGCAGACTACCCGCAACCCAACCGCTGGGTCCGTACGGCTCGGTGCCGTCGAGAGTATAATAGATGATAGCATCGTCGGTTTCGCTGGCGAGCGCCAGAGAGAACGGCGTATCGTAGAATCCTCTCTCGTGACTGACTTCGACTCCGGAAACAAAACCGTGAAATACACTAATGTTCTCCGCTGTCGGGCTGGGGAAACCTAAGAGAAGCCAGTTATCGCTGGCATCGGGATAGCGGCCATAGGATGTATCCGTCGTCTGCTCACCGAAGGTGACGCTGTCGATTAGTGTAACGCCGTCACTGTCGAACAGGCCGACATCTTCGCCGCCAGCGTCGAGTTTGAAATTCGCGTGCAGCCCGGCATCGGTCGTATCATTGTCGGCCCAAATCAACAGATAACCACCTGCTTGGATCATAGTAGCAGCGGGATTACTGGCTGGTATCCGCCACATGGTGGGAGCGGACAGATTGTCCGTCAGGTACATGCCGCCGATATCAATCGCATCGTCGCCGTAATTGTGGATTTCGATCCAGTCTTCGTACTGGCCCTGCGGGTCCTGGATCGAATTGTTATTGGATGCCATTAATTCGTTGATGACCAGCGTAGTTTCTGCTGCATTGGCGGAACCGATCAAAGATGTGATCCACATTAAGGCCAAAATTGGCAGGCGGATTTTCGTATTTCTGAGCATTTCCTGTTTGTTTCCTTATATTGTATTTGTTTCTTTCTCTGATTCCGCCGGGAATCTACGGGTTGTAACCTGGCGTGGGTGAAGCCGCTTGCCAGTCGTCCGGGTCATTGCCCGAATGATATTGATCGGCGAAGATTCTTTGCAGTACCTCGCCGGTGCCATCTGCTGTCTGGGGCCAGGGCGATACATCCGCGTAAATCACTTCGTCGGCAATCACCCATGAAACCGGTTCGCCCGGCAGGTCTGCCGCCTCCGGCATCTCGATAGCGAGCCTTTCACCTGCATTGGAAAGACTGCCCGCCCAGGGACCTGTTATATCCACTCCGGCGGTTAACGGCCCCGTATTATATGCGGCGATAAAGGCAGCCAGCAGACCGGCCTCTGCATAAGGGTCGAAACCCACGACTATCAACCTGCCGCGGCTCCGAATCGAAGTATTGCCTTTGAATGTAAAATCAACTGCGCCGCCCAGATGCCATGAGCCGGCGGAATTTTCAAGATAAATCCGGCTTGCGGTGGGATTGTATAACTCAATGTACTCGGCATCAGTCTCGTTTGCAGGGTGATACATCAGTTCGTCGATCATTACATTCAGGGCCGGATTGTCATTGGCCAAGTCACGACAGGGCGTCATCTCAAGCCAGTACGCAGCGCCATCAGGGTAACGTCCTATGGATGTGTATGTTAGCTGGCCTTTGAATCTGACGCTGTCGACGATGCGGTCCTCGGATGTGCCGGGCAGATAAGAGAGAATGACCTCTTCTCCGGCCTTGTTCAGGCCGAATCCACTGTTGATTGGATTATGGAAGCCTGTCACCTCGTCGAAACTGATGTAAGAGTGGCCTGCAATCTCAACCGCTGGAATGGCCCATTTCTTTAGCTCTCCGATATCGTCGCTGAGATACCAGTGATTCAGATTGATAGTTGCCGGCGCCGTATTATAGAGTTCAATCCAGTCGTCGGAATCGTACTGTGGAAGTTGCGGATCACTATAGTCGGTATGTGCCATAATTTCGTTTAACACAATGTTGGTTTCCGGTTCTGGGTCTTCCGTGCCGGGAGAGCCGCCGATGTAAGTGCTCGCGCGCCAGTTGCCGCCATAGTTCAGCGAACCGGCGGGCTCGTCTATCAGTGCCGAATCGAGGGGCACCATGGAATGGCCGCCTCCATCGGGCGATAAAGGCCAGCTCCGACCGTCGTTGTACTCGAACTGCACAATCGTTGAGTTCCAGAAATCTTCCAAGGTTACATTCTCGCCGGTATTTGACAATTTGCCGGAGTACTCGCCGGCGATCCTATGTGACAAATCCGTGCCGTAACGCGATATGAAAGCGGCCCGGTTCCTGACCACGAGGACAAACTCGCCTGACCCAAGACTCGTAATGCTGCCGTTACCGAAATCGAATGTGATGCCGTTGACGAAAGAAACAGAACTCAAGTCCAGGTTTTCATCGCCGATGTTCATCAATTCGATAAATTCGAATTCTTCATTGTCGGCCGAATCACCCGCGAGTGGAGCCGGTGGGTTGTACATTACTTCAGTGATGCGTAAGTCCTCCAGGATGCCGGCGGACATCGGCTCACCAGTTACGAACTGAAGCGGGGCAGACCAGTGACTCCATCGGCCGCTGTTGTCCTTCATCCGGCTGCGAACCCGATAGGTGCGCCCCACCTTAACCGCGCTGGCGGGAATTTGTATGGTGCTGTTGGAAACGTCGGTTATCTCTTGGCTTTCCCAGACCGAATCGATCTCGTATGTTCCCGGCTCCCTGCTGTAACCGGGTGGGGTAGCGGGAGGCTCGTTTTCTTCAGCTAACTGACCAAACAACCGAATATCAACGAAACAATCGCTGCTGTTGGACAGGTAAGAATTGATTACCTGTACTGTGATAATGTTTGTGCCGGAGACAAGAAAAGTGCTCGGATTGGTTAAAGTAAAAGCAGTAAAGCCGTAGTTTTCCGAACGGTTGCCGACGGTAGCGTCAAAGGGCAGTTCTGCCGAGGGCGTATTACCGGATGCAGCATGAACGCCATTGATCCAAATGTTAATACCATCGTCGTACATGGCTTCCAGCACAAGCGTTTCGATGGCATCCAGGTCCGTTACTTCAAATTCTTTACGCAGATACACCGTCGAGTATCCGCCCCTCATATCACTTAAATTTGTAACAATGAATGTCTCGCCGTAGCCAATAGGCGTGTTGCCGCTAAGCCAGCTTGAATCATCGAAATCGATATGGCGCCACCACGAGCCTTGCGCCGGCTCTCGAGTACCTTTGAAATATTTCCATTGGGCACCTTCGTCGATCAGGACAATTGTGTCATTTTGAGCAGCGACTTGAGAGCCGGTGGCCACCTCGGCTATACGCCATTTCATCGCAGCGAATGTGCCGCTGCCCTGGGGGTCGCTGAAAGGGCTCGTCTCGAATGTCAGTGAGTTGACTGGGTAAGTCGGCGGACAGGTCGCCGTCGCAGTTGGCGTGCGTGGAATAGCCGAATCGCTGGAGATGGAATTCATGCGGCTCTGCCGTTCGACCACAAAATCCTTCATAACCTGAATCATGCCGGCGAAGTCACGCTGATAGCCGCGATCGGCGGCCTCCTCGTAGAATCGACCATGACCGGCCTTGAACGATGGTTGCTGGTTAAGATACCGTGGATAAGCACCGTCGCCCACGGCCCAGTGATAGTCCCACATGGCACGATCAGCGTCCACAATGGAAGGCCCGCCGTCAGGGTCGTCGATAACGGCGGCGTATTCATCGATCAACTGGTTCGTCTGCTCGGGATTGAACAGCAGGTCGGCTATCTCGCGGACTCGGTTCCTGCAGGCGGTATTGATTTCGGAATGGTTTAACACTCCGCTTCGGCTGAACGGATCCGACATGCCGCCGTAATAGCAGGTCCAGGTCAGGTCAAGATCCCACACTAACTGCCACCATAGGTTGTTAGTACCCCATTCGTTGGTGGTCGGCTCAGGATTCTGATAGAAAAAATGATTCTTTTCGGTGATATCGCCATGGTGGACGGCATTATAAATAGCGTACAGACCATAGTATGCGTCGAGATTAATAATAGAGCCCCACATATCGGCAGAGCGAGCTGAGTTGTAATTGCTCCTGAAGGTAAAGATATCGGACTTGTCTGTGGCACCCGTGGGTCCCTGGTTGTTCAGTTTGGCACCATCTTCATAGGCTCCATCCATTTTGTAAAGGTTGCCGTCCGGCAGGTCGTGTTCATCCAGGAAACGGCCGTCCATCTGCTCAATGGTCATATACAAACCCCAGAAATCGCCGTCATGCTGGGTTCCGCTGTAGGTTAGCGGCGAATGTGAGGCGTTGAGAGTTCCATCTTCGTATCGCTCGTCGATGATTCTAAAATGCAGCCAATTCGTTTTTGCAGTAGGTACGCCGACCATGTTGAAAAGCTTGAACGAAATTGCTTCGAACATTCCCTGCTCGCCGCGCTGCCCGAAGCTGCCCTGCTGGATACACGCGGAGAAATTGAGCTTGTCCCATTTGGTCTCGTACTTTTTGCCGTAATCATCGCGAGCCTGGAAACGGTGTCCCCGGTTGAAGTTAAATTTCCACATATTCTTGCCCATGGCGTATCGCCAGACACCGCCGCGGGCGCGGAAGGTAATGTGGTCGTATACCTCTCCATCGTAAATCAGCGTGCCGAGCCATTTATATTCGTCGCCCCCGTATTTTTCGAGCCAAGTTGAATTCTCGACATCGGATTTCTTGCTGATGAGCTGATAAACGGGCAGGCTGTTCATGACATCGGAGTCATACTTGACCACAGAATTAACGCCCGGCCGGACGGCTCCGTACCAGGCCGGCGCTCGATCATAGACAAAATACGCGAAATTCGGCTGCGGATCATCCATGTACGGTGCCATAAGACCGCGACCGCCGCTGTCGGTGACCGTGATACGGTAGCGCACAAGCCGGCGGTGAACCTGGATTGAGCCCGGAAGCTGCACGCTGTAAACATCATCGCCGGCGATTGCATCGCCGTTGAGCCCGTCATCGTGCATGGCGATGTTGGTCCAGTTTGTATTATACTGCCAATCTTTGATGTTTATATAGCTGCCTGGTTCGATGAGTTGATAGCTAAGGATAACGTTTGCAACTCCGTCGGAGTCGGTTACCTTGGCAGTGATAATTACTGCCTGGCCTGATTTCGGTTGCTTGGGGGAGTGGTTTACCTGGCGGATATGAGGTGGAGTATTGTCCATGTAAACCGAATCATTGAATGCCGCCAGGGTGGGAGCAGCCGAGCGCCAACTGCCCGCCAGATCATTGTCGAGAAACGGATTTATCAGTTGTATGGAATGTCCTGTGCCTGGCTGATTATTCAGTACTGCCTCGCCTACAGTAGGCCATGGGAATCCCAACTGATAGTCCACCCTGTCGATTTCCTCGCCGTCGGCGTTGTAAAGCATGATCCTGTCACCGCTGTTGCCGAGTTTGCCATTAAACGGGCCGAAGACCAAACTGGGAGGTATGATAAATCTGCCGCTGCTCGATTTAATGCTGATATGGGTTGGGTCCTGGACCACGACAATATAGCCGCCCGCCGGCAGGATCGAGCCGTCCGGGAATTGATATGATATAGCGTTTGTAAAATACCAGCCTGTAAGATCAATATCTGCCGCGGTCGTGTTATGTAGCTCAATAAACTCTACCAGTTCGGTTTTGACGTCCGGATCGTAGTGAATCTCGTTAATAACAACGCCGGAGGCCGTTTCGGGCGAGTTCTCAGCCGTCAGGGTTAGCACATTAATAGCCAGTCGGAGGCCCCTGCTTAAATCGCCCGCCTGACAGATCTGTTCCATAGAGCCAATCAATAAAAAGGTCGTAATAAGGGCTATAAACGAGATTCTTACATATCTGAGCATCTTATGAACCCTTCCTCAACGGTCGTTTGAGATACTAACTATAGTCTTTTTTTAGTCTTTATTTATCTTTAAGCTATATTTATTGTAGCATATTGGGGCCAGCCGAGTCAATGCCTTTCAGTCGAGATGTGAAATGCAGTGCCGCTTTCGGTTCATGGGGAATGACTTCGCTCATTATCGAAGTGGATATGGGGGAGATTTACAGGATTTTTTACGTATTATACATTAATAAGGCAAAATAACTCTCGGGTAAGTTCGTGCTTGATTTGCTGCGCAGGGCATTGTATTATCGATTGGCCTGTTCGATGAAAGTGACTTCTGAAAGGGTCAGAGTAGAAACTACCTGAGACACCCACACTGGAGAACGGACGGTTTTGTGAAAGCCTTTGAAATACAATAATTAAGGAGCCATGTTATGAGTGATTTATTCAGTCGAAGAGAATTCTTGGGTGCAAGTGCAGCAGGAGCGGGAGCTGTCATACTGGGCACACAATTGGCTAATCGGTCCGCAGCGGCCGGCGGGGCCGGAGAATGGCCGCCAAAGTTGCCCGCCGTGAAAATCTACAAGGTGTATATCGGCAGGACCGGCGGGATTTACCTCTCAAGGCCTACGGATGAGATTGCCAAATTTGATAAATATCTCACCGGCGTGGAACACAAGCTGGGCGATGTCAAGTTCATCGGAGGCGAGTTGGTCCCCCCGGCCGAGGTGGAAAAAGTCTTGCCCAAACTCACCGATGCCGACGGCGTTCTAATATTCCATCTATCCGGACACGGCGGCGGCGCGCCAAAGGCGGCAATGGACCGAATCATCGATGTCGGGCTGCCCACTGCGGTATTCTCCCAGCCGTTCAGCGGGCACGGCTGGATGTACTTTCCACAGTGGCAGAAAGACGGCAAGAAAGTAATCCTTTTACCGACCAGCGACTGGAGCCAGATTGACCGAACCGTCGGATTGATGAGGGTCGCGCCGCACCTGCGGAAAACACGCATCATCGTTGTCAAGGGGCCGGTCGGGACGGCTGCCGCCTGCTCCGCCGAGCAAATCAAAGAGCGCCTCGGCTGCGAGATCATCCCGGTGACAATCGAGGAAACGGTCAAGGCTCATGAGGCAATCGATATCAAGGCCGCCGAGGCCGAAGCTCAAGAATACTGGATCAGCAAAGCTAAGAAAATCGTCGAACCCTCAAAGGATCAAATCATCAACTCGGCACGCTTCTATCTGGCGATGAAGGATATGATGATTAAGAAAGGAGCGCACGCTATCACGAGTTCGGGCTGCATGGGCCGACCGGCCAAGGGCTGCCTGACGTTCAGCAAGCTCGGCGACCTCGGACTGGTCGGGGCCTGCGAAGGGGATATGGACTCGACCCTGACGATGCTGATGTTTAACTATGCGTACGGTATACCGGGCTTCATCACCGACCCGGTCTTCGATACATCCGAGAATGCGCTGATACACTTCCACTGTACCTCTGCAACTAAGATGGACGGCCCCGCCGGCGAGCGTCTGGCCTTCAGCATGCGGAACCAGTCTGACAGCGAGCAAGGCGTTTCGCTGGAAGTAGAGAACCGCATCGGGCAGGATGTCACCTGCGCCAAATACATCAACCTCGATACGATGCTCATCTCCACGGGAAATATCTACAAGATTACCCACGATGAGCTGGGCTGCCGAACACAGTTCTGGACGAAGGTCGCCGATGCCCGCAAGATGTATCATAACTGGGGCGCAGACATCCTAAAAGGCGGCACAATGGCACTGCTGCATCGTGCGGTCTTCTACGGCAACTACATGGATGACATGAAGGATCTCGGTGTCCTGATGGGATTCAACGTCGTTGAAGAAGGATAAAGTGCCAAAACATGGCCACGATTAACTAAAACGGAGCCGTGACCGTAAGGGAGTGGTAGCAGCCGAAATGGTTTCAACAGGGTCAGTGACAACCTTGCAAAGGAACAACGAATTGTACGGCAAGGAACTATGAAGCCGAAGATTCTGCTTGTGAATCCGCCGATCAATGACTTCGCGGCGTACGATTTCTGGCTCAAGCCCTCCGGCATGCTCAGCGTCGCCGGTTTTCTGCGAGGCAAGGCCGACTTTAAGCTGTTCGACTACCTCGACCGGCTGGCCCCTTTTATGGCCGGGCAAAAGAAGTTTGAATCCGACCGGTGGGGTCGAGGCCGGTTCTACTGCGAGCACACCCCGGTTCCGACGGTTTTCAAAGCAATTCCCCGCTACTTTCGGCGGTTCGGCCTGCCTCGAAATCTGTTCGCCGATTTCCTGGCCAAAGAAGGGCCGTTCCATTTTGTCATGGTCCAGACGACGATGACCTACTGGTACCAGGGTCTCCAGGAGGTAATTGAGGATGTCCACAAGCTTCAACCTCAGGCGAAAATTATTTTAGGCGGCAACTACGTTACGCTTTGCTGCGAACACGCGCAGACATTGGGTGCGGATTTGCTTGTACAGGGTACAAATCTTGAGCCGCTCTGGGAATATTTGGCAATTGCCCCGGACATGCGGCAGCCGGCCTTGTGGGAAGTGTACGACAAGCTGAATGTCGCCGTGCTGAAGCTGACCGAAGGCTGCCCCTTCAATTGCACTTATTGCTCGGTGCCGAAGGTGTACGGCAAATTTAAGCCTCGATCGCTGGAACATTCTTTAGGCGAGTTGGAATTGCTCTGCCGGCTTGGCGTTGAGAATGTTGCTTTTTACGATGATGCCCTGCTGTTCGAAGCTGAGAAAGTCCTGATACCGTTTCTAAGCGAGGTCCTGAAACGCAATTTAAGAGTGAACTTTCACAGCCCGAATGCCCTGAACGCGCGTTTTATCACCAGAGATTTAGCTGAGCTTATGCTGCGGGCCGGCTTTAAGACTTTCTATCTCGGCTTCGAGAGTGCTTCTAAGCAATGGCAGCAGCGCACCGGCTCGAAAGTCTTCTCCGACGAGCTTGCGCAAGCGACTCGATACCTGATTGCCGCCGGCGCCGAACCTGAAAACATCACAGGGTATCAAATCCTCGGCCATCCGCATATCGATATTCAGGAGCTTGAAGCCTCGATGCATTTTGTCAGCAGCCTCGGCATACGCGGGATGCTGGCTGATTTTTCACCGATACCCGGAACCCCCGATGGTGAATATTGCCGCAAATGGGTCGATCTTGACGAGCCGTTAATGCACAACAAAACCGCCTTTCCAATCATTCTCTTAGGCTTCGACGAGAGCAACCGGCTCAAAGACCTCCAGCGACAATTGAATAGAGATCTGCCTGAAAAATTATTTTAGTGATACAGACGACGCCGGGGAAATAGGGAACTATGGGCTTGATTTTGCCTGCCGTTTGCGTATACTCTAAATCCGTAGCGAATAGAATAAGGAGATTATTAAATGAAAGCTCGAAAACGAATAGCAATCCTCACCGGTGGAGGCGACTGCCCGGGAATTAACGCCGTCATACGTGCAGTTGCTAAAAAGGCCATTATCGAGCATGATTTGGAAGTTCTCGGAATAGAAGACGGCTACCACGGACTCGTCAATAACAAGTACAGAAGGCTTGCGTACAATGATGTCTCTGGGATTTTAACCCTTGGCGGCACCATTCTCGGCACGTCCAAAATAGCAAATCCCTACAGGTATCCGGTCGGCAAAGACAAGACTCTGGAGTTCCGCGACCTGTCAAAGGCAGCAATTAAAAACATAAAGAAGCTCGGCGTGGTCTGCCTTGTCTGCATCGGCGGTGACGGCACTTTGGGAATCGCTCATAAACTGCAAAGGGACGGATTGAACATAATCGGGGTACCCAAGACAATCGACAACGATATCCGAGGGACGGATATCACTTTCGGATTCGATTCTGCCGTTGCGGTGGCCACCGAAGGGATTGATAGGGTTCATACCACGGCCCAGTCGCACCATCGAGTCATGATTGTCGAGGTCATGGGCCATCACAGCGGCTGGCTCGCCCTTCACTCCGGCATCGCCGGGGGCGGCGATATTATCCTGATTCCGGAGATATCGTACGATGTAAAATTAGTTGCAAAGACGGTCAAACAGAGGGCCAAAAAGGGCAAGAGATTCAGTATCGTCGTGGTCGCTGAGGGGGCCAAACCCATAGGGGGCGAGGTCGTCATTCAGAGAATCGTCAAGGAAAGCGCCGATCCCGTCCGGCTGGGCGGCATCGGTTTCGTGCTCGCGAAGCAAATCGAAAACGAAACGGGCATTGAGACGCGAACCGTTGTGATGGGACATCTGCAGAGAGGCGGCTCGCCCACGCCGTTTGACAGGGTGCTGGCTACCAGCCTCGGAACAAAGGCGATGGAATTAATGCAGAATGGCGAATTCGGATATATGTCCGCCGTCAAAGGAAGCAAGCTGATAAAGTTTCCTTTAGACAAAGTTGCAGTCGGCCCAAAGACTGTCCCGCCGGCTCATCCACTCATACAATCAGCCCGTTCGGTAGGCACGTGCTTTGGAGATTAAAGGGACAGTTCGTTGTGACAGGTATTTCTCATGCTGACTTATGTATTGCTGATTGTTGGCTTTATACTGCTTATCAAAGGGGCCGACCTGCTTGTCGAGGGAGCCTCTTCAATTGCAAGAGCCCTCAAAGTCAGCGACCTGTTCATCGGCCTGACTATTGTTGCCTTCGGAACGTCCACGCCTGAACTGGTTGTTAATATATTCGCAGGCATCAAGGCAAACGCCGAAATCGCCATCGGTAATGTCTTAGGCAGCAATATTTTCAACATCCTGATCATACTTGGCTTATCATCGTTGATTTTTCCCCTGGTTGTCACTCATGGCACCGTATGGATTGAGATACCGATGACCCTTGCGGCGGCTGTGCTGCTCGGCTTGCTGGCGAATGACCATTTGCTGACACACGGCGGCTTTCAAGGATTGTCGAGAATAGATGCCCTGATTCTGCTATCCTGTTTTGCGTTCTTCTTATATTACGTGCTCCACATCGCAGGCAAGAGAGATAATAGTAGCGATGCATCCGCTGAGACAAAACAGCACAGCATGAAAAAAACAATTCTGATGATCGTCCTGGGATTCGCCGGTTTGCTTGTGGGCGCCAAATTTGTTGTCGATGGTGCGGTAATCCTCGCGTCGGCGTTGGGAGTAAGCCAGTCTCTGATAGCTTTGACAATCGTCGCGGCGGGAACAAGCCTGCCGGAACTGGCGACGTCTGTTGTGGCGGCCTATAAAAAGAATAGCGATATCGCCGTCGGCAACATCGTCGGATCCAACATCTTCAATATCTTTTTGATTCTGGGTATCAGTGCTCTAATCAGACCGATCCCTTTGCAGCCGAAAAGCAATATCGATATCGGCGTTGCAGTCTTCGCCAGCCTGGCCTTATTTATCGTAATGTTCTCGGGTAAAAAAGGCGTACTTGACAGATGGGAGGGTTTCCTCTTCGTCATTTCGTATGTTGGCTATCTCGTATTCTTGATCATGCAGGGCTGACAGCCTGCCCGAATCGTGCATAATACATAAATTGATTTTCTGCTCCAAATGCTGTATATTCGAAAGCTTATGAGTACTCTGTGCGTACATATTAAAAGTTTCGGCTGCCAGATGAACAAGCTGGATACGGCACTGGTGACTTCTGCGCTCGAAAAGGCTGGATTCAGTCTGACTGAAAGCGTTATAGATGCTGACATCGTTTTGATAAATACCTGCTCGGTGCGGGAGCATGCCGAGCAGCGGGTGCTTTCGCACCTGGGGCATCTCAAGCACATCAAGGAGTCCCGCCCGGATATGGTGGTAGGCGTCATCGGCTGTATGGCCCAGAGACTCGGCGATAAACTGCTCGAACACGAGGCGGTCAATCTCGTCTGCGGCCCGGCGGAAATCCCGCAGATAATGCAGCTTATCACGAAGGCCCTGAAAGAAAAAACGAAAAGCCTGGCGGTCACGGAGAAAATCCGCCGGAAGGCTTCCGAGCAGCAGAGTCAGGCGCTCGAAGAATTCGAATCGGCCTACGGCATCGAGGACGAGTCAATCCCGGCCCAGGCATTTGTCCGGGTCATGCGAGGCTGCAATAATTTCTGCTCATACTGTGTCGTTCCGTATGTTCGGGGGCCTGAAGTTTCCCGGCAGCCCGAAGCAATAATCGAGCAGATAAAGAAATTGACGGGCCATGGTGTCAAACAAATCACGCTCCTGGGACAGACTGTTAATTCGTACAAATACAAACAAGGCGAAAAGACATGGTCCCTGGCGGATTTGCTCGATTCGGCAGGTAATATCGACGGCGTCGAATGGCTCCGGTTCGTGACAAGCTATCCATCCGAGGAGTTCTTCGAAGAGATTATGCAGGTCATGGCCGGCTCGCCCAGGGTCTGCGAGTATCTGCACATGCCGGCCCAGAGCGGCTCGGACAATATCCTGCACGCGATGAATCGTAATTATACCGCCGCTGGGTACCTGGAACTGCTCGATCGGGCAAGAGCGATTGTGCCTGACATCACCATCGCGGGCGATTTCATCGTAGGTTTTCCGGGCGAAACCGAAGAAGATTTTGAAGCAACGGTGGATTTGGTCAAAAAGGCCAGATACAAAAACGCTTTCATTTTCAAGTACTCGCCACGGCCCGGAACAGCCTCAGACAAAAGATTGCAGGATACCGTTGGCGCCGAAGTAAAACAAAGACGAAATGTCGAACTGCTGGCCGTACAGGAAAAAATAAGCGATGAACTAAGCCGGGACTTTCAGGGTAAAAAAGTGAAGCTCATGGTCGAAGGATTGAGCAAGAAGCCACATCTGAACGCCCCTGAGACCGGAGATGCGCCGCAGTTGGTTGGCAGGACATCGGGCGACTGGATTGTTGTCTTTAACGGTCCCGAATCTCTGGCCGGGAAATTCGCGGAAGTAAAAATAGAAAGAGTTAGCCCACTGACATTGTTCGGAAGGCTTGCCTGACTGTAATGTTGTAAAAAGGAGTCCGGCTTATGGGAAAGCTGATTGATAAAAAAGGTTATATTTGCGATATGGACGGCGTTATCTACCACGGCGACAGACTGGTCGATGGCGCAAAAGAATTCGTCGATTGGCTTAAAAATCAGAACAAGAGTTTTCTGTTCCTTACCAACAGCAGTGCAAAGTCACCCAAAGAGTTGAAACAGAAGCTCGCTCGCATGGGAATCGACGTAGGCGTCGAACATTTTCTCACGTCGGCGCAGGCCACGGCGAGTTTCCTGGCCAGTCAGAATCCAAACGTCGGCGTGTACGTCATTGGCGAGTCGGGCCTGATTAACGCCCTGCATGATGCCGGCTTCTACATCGACCAGGTAAATCCCATGTATGTCGTTGTCGGTGAGTCCAGAACATACAATTTCGAACAGATCGAGACTGCCGTTCACTTAGTGCTCGGCGGCGCGAAGCTGATTGGGACTAATTCCGACCTGACGGGGCCGTCGGAAAAAGGTATTGTGCCCGCCTGCAGAGCCCTGGTGGCACCCATAGAGATGGCGACGGGCAGGAAGGCATATTTCATCGGCAAGCCGAACCCTCTCATGATGCGGCACGCAATCAAGAAAATCGGATGCAAACTTGAGGATACGCTCATCATCGGCGACAGGATGGATACGGATATCATCGCCGGCATCGAATCGGACATCGAGACGGCTCTTGTACTGAGCGGTATTACCAGGCGAGAGGACCTGGCAATGTATCCGTATCAGCCGAATTATATTCTCGACAGGGCCGCTGATATAATGCGTGCCGACTAAAAGTCTGCCCCTGCCGAAGCCAAATGCCTGCGCTGCAAGGACAGCTATTTCTGGAAGATAACGGACGGCATCTGGATAATGCAGAAATAGCCGAACACAAGAAACGCAATCACCAATCCGACTGCAAATATCCAGTTTGGCTTGAGCACGCGAGCAGCTTCAGCACTGAGCAACTTGGGCATCACCACGAACAGACCAACCGCCACCAGGATCGCCTGCAGCGGAGTTAAAAGTAAGCCATCCAGCAGAGCGGCGAACTGCACCAGGATCACGGGCTTATCCTTGAAACAAAAGACGATGACCATGTTCGCACACAAAAAGAAGAGCAAAAACAGCCGGAACTGCCATTTCCACGAGAGCTTCTTGTTGAAACCCGGTATGCAGATTCGGCACGAATCTGCCAGCAGTCTTGGCCAGCCGGCCAATTGACCGATTTGCGTTGAAATCAGTGCCGCCGCTCCAGCCACCATAAACAAAAAGCCGCCCGACGACCCCCATCTCGACGAGAACACCGTCGAGAGCTTAATAGCCACGTCCGGGCCTTCGGGTGCGATTTTCTCAGGCCCAAGCACACCGGCGCCGGCGATGAAGAACGCAGCCGTAACCACGACCCCAATCACCACGGCCAGAGACGAATCGATATATAGCACCCGGCACCATCCCTTGATTTTTACCGCAGCATCGCGCGTCATTGATCGCAGGCTCGCCACATCGGCAGATCTGCCGTAACCTCGCCCCGCCGCGGCACCGTAGCCTGCTCCAAGTACCCAGTATGTGTACCAGACCTGGCTCGCAAAACCGCCTGCACCCCAACCTAATAACGGCAGGATTTCTTTCCACGGATTATCGCTGACCTTATCCAGAGATGTCGCCCATTCGGGCACTGCCGGCACACTGAAAGTAAGGCTCTTCAATAACACGCCGACACCCGGGAAAACATGGGCTGCTACGTATAGCACGCCAAGGACAACAATCAATACGAGAACGCTCATCACGATTTTGAGTACGTTGAAAAGTCCCGACCAGACCACGGCTACGGCGACAATTGTCACTGCCCAGCCGCACAGACCGGGGAATATACTTCTCATCGACTCAGGAATCATATGAGTGGGAAAGAGACTGCTGACGAACACGCCCGCCGCTGTCACGACCGCCCCGATGGAAAACGTCCCGGCTAAAAACTGGACGACCAGAACAACCCACACCGCCCAGTTTTTCGGCCCCGGCATCCGGGCGAACATATCGATCATCCCTTCGCCCGTGCAGACGGTATAGCGTGCCCCGCTCATGCCGATCCAGAACTTCAGGAGGATCCCCACTATGATTGCCCAGAGCACTGCCGTGCCGAGAATTGCTCCCGTGCGCGTCGCCAGGATGACCTCGCCCGAGCCGATATATTCCGCCGCCCAGACAAAGGACGGACCCACCAGCGCGAATGCTGCAAGACCGATTGGCG
>Ga0307379_10003911_pt1 | contig 21437 bp, 16 predicted proteins | sample UN2MG_FD_202237 | JGI IMG/M metagenome (GOLD analysis project Ga0307379, IMG submission 202237) | Soil microbial communities from Risofladan, Vaasa, Finland - UN-2 | ecosystem: Environmental > Terrestrial > Soil > Coastal area > Acid sulfate soil | place: Finland: Risofladan, Vaasa | collected... | reverse complement strand
CCGCCGGCGAACCCGCCGTAGAGCGCCAGCCCGTTCTTCAGTACGAAGGAGCGGTCGCGCTCGCCCGTGCCCGCGTCGGGATAATACGTGCCGGCCGCCACCCAGATCTCGGTCACGGCCGCACCCGGCGAACCCGCCACGCGCAAGGCGTCCTGCAGATCGTTGTACGGATCAGTCCAAGTGGTTCCGTAGTTGGCGCCTGCGGCCGATTGCTGCACGAAGAGCGTGGGGACTTCGCACTCGTCGGGCACATCGCTGCCGTCGGCGTCGGCGCTCGTTCCCGCGGTGATGTCACATTCGTCGGGAATCAGGTTCGCGTTACAATCGGTTTCACACTCGTCGGGAACGACGTTACCGTTGCAGTCCTCGCTGGTGCCGACCGCGACATCGCAGTCATCGGGGACTTTGTTGTCGTTGCAGTCCGTTTCGCACTCGTCGGGCGTGCCATTGGTGTTGCAGTCTTTGCTGCGCCCGCTGTCAATGTCGCAACTGTCGGGGATGGCGTTGGTGTTGCAGTCCTGGGCGGTGCCGTCGGCGATGTCGCAACTGTCGGCCACGCCGTTGCTGTCGCAGTCGGGCTCGCATCCGTCGGGGATACCGTTGCTGGTGCAGTCGCTGCACCAGGCGCTGCCATCGCAGTCGGCAATGTCGTCGGCGTCGTGGATGCCGTTGCCGTTGCAGTCGTTGACCCCGATGCGAACGTAATAGACGTCCTGTCCTCCGGTGAACGTAGCAGCCCAGGCCAGGTGTGCGCCGAGGTTGTCGGAGATCATGTCGTAGTAATCACCGAGCTTGTTCTGGTTAGGGTAGCCGAGGAAGTGGTTGAAGGGCGGGCTGATGGGCACGTTCTCCGACCAGGTCAGGCCTCCGTCCTGTGACGAGCAGTAGTACAACTCGGAAGTGTTCGCGGCGGGGTCGTTGCGCGTGTCGTTCCAGACGACGTCGATCCGGCCGTTGGGCGCCACCGACATGGTGCCGAACCATTGCCAGGCGCCGTTGTTGGTGGGGTCATCGTTGATGCGAGTGAGGTTGGTCCAGGTCAGGCCGCCGTCGGTGCTGCGGGTGAAGTGGACGTCGAGGGGATCGGGCCCGGGGGGATCAACCGAGGCCAGCACGTAGAGGTTGCCGAAGTCCGGTCCGGGGGCGTAGCAGCAGTCGATGGTGACCTGTCCCAACAGGCCGTCCGGGTTGGGCCCGCCGCCGAAGGCGAAGTTCCCGGCGAGATTGACCGTGCTTATCTGATCGAACGTCGGCGTCTGGCCGGGGTCCTGAGCGTTCGTGGATCGGGCCACGACGAACCCGCCGTTGCTCGCTCCGCCGACGACGTAGACCTCACCGTTTGGCCCGACGACCAGCGTTCCCCAGCGCGGGTTCTGCGGGACGGTGATGGGCGTGTCGAAGGTCAGCCCGCCGTCGGTCGAGCGGTTGAAGGTGTTGAGCCCGCAGCAACTTCCGAAGAGGCTCCAGGCGGCGTAGATGTGGCCGCGACTGGGAAGGTCAGTGCGGTCGATGGTGAACCAGGATTTGTCGCCGCCGAAGGCGTAGCGGTTGATCGGCCAGGTCGCGCCGTCGTCGGACGATTTGTACAGGTAGCAGGCCCATTGGCCGGGGCCGCGGTTGGGTTGCAGAGCGTAGTAGTAGAAGGTGCCGTCGGCGTCGGAGGCCACCACCGGGTCGCTGGAGAACTCGCCGGGCTGGAGGACGCCGGGGAAGGTCCAGGTGTGCCCACCGTCCTGACTGTAGCCCACGCCGGCCTGTCGGAAGTTCGAGGCGATGTTGTTGAACTGTCGCCAGCCGATGGCGATTCTGCTGGGGTCGTTGGGATCGACGGCGATGGAAGGCTCATTGGCCGCATCGTAGAGAATGTCGTTGCCATCGTCGTCCACGTTGACCTGGACGTGCTGGAACCCGTCGCGAACCACGCGAGGCGGGTGTACCGGCGGCGGCGCCGGGACGGAGCCGTCAGCCGGCCGGTCGTCCGGTCGCTCCAGGTGGATAGGCGGACTAGACTGACCGGGAGGATCCTTGACCACAGGACCAGCCGTCACACTCGCGGAGGCGAGAATCAGTGCCGCGCCCAGGGTCAGCAGGGCGGTTTTCATCGGTGGGATCATGTTATCGCTCCTGATTGGTCGATCGCGGGGTGACGTGTGTGCGGGTAGATGACCGGCGTGGACCCGGACTGTTCGCTCGTCGCGGGGCTTAGCGCGCATACGCTCCTCCCTCCGGCCTAATATCACCATTGAAAACGTCATCGGTGAGCCCCGGCGACGGACGCATCGCTCGAATGCCCGTTCCCGCCTCGCTGGATGACCTGCCGACGAGGTTGCATACACTTTTTTACATAGATGCGGCGATGGGCAGCCCCGGAGCATCCCGCCCGCTCGGCGTTCGCAGTTCATCACGGGCACCGAAGACGGCCGCTGCCCGACCGCTGAGCAGAAGGTTGTCACATCGAGTCTGTCTTGCAGACCTCGCGCAGCAGGGTCGTGGCGTAGGCTCCGGGCGGCAGGCTGAAGCGGATTCTCACATAGGGGCCGTCATCGTCGCGCCCGGTATCCGCTTCCGCGTCTTGCGGGCGCACCCTCAAGGGTCTGCGGGTGCCGTCCATGCGTTCGGCCGCTTTCTCCGTGAAGGCGGTCGGCGAAAGACCCGCCTCGGCAAGGGCCCGGGCCTCGACGTCGAATGGCAGGCCGGTGGGTTGGCGCATCTTGCGCCCGAACAGCGGACCGGTCGGCGATATCTCGAAGGCCTCGCAGCGGGGTTGCTCGGTCCGGCTATCGGCCACGGGGAACACCACGCCGTTGACGTGCTTGACGGCCAGATCGCCGGTCATGAGCCGGTCGAGGTTCTCGATCCGGGCCGCGACGACCCGGTTGAACAGATCGCTCTGCAGGGCGGACAGGTACAGTCGTCGGGCCTTCCAGTCCAGACTCTGCCAGGCGCGCCGGGCATCGCCGCAACGGGCAAGCGCCCGACACGCTCGGCGCTCGTGGTCGAAGGCGGCGGGCCAGGTGTCGGCTGCGGCCAGGTAATCGCCTCGCTCGACGTGTTGCCGGGCGGTCAGAACGGCCCCGGTGTCGGCCTCGCCGGGCCGGCCGAGCATGACGGCCAGGGCCTCGTCGAAGTCCCCGCCAAGGGCGGCGAGCCCGACTTCAGCGTTGTGACCGCGGTGGCCGAACCGCTGCCGACCAAAGTAGTTGGGCATTCCGCGGCGCGCAAGCACATCCAGGACCGCCCGGACGGGTTCGACGGAGAAATCATCCGCATCGCGCACCAATACGGTGAACCGGTTGCCGGCCAGGTGGCCGAGCTTCAGCTTGTTGGTGTGCCGGTTGACCCACAAGATGCGGATGCCCGGCAGATCGAGGCGCTCGACGCTCTGCGGATCGACATGCTCGAGGCTGAGCACCTGTCGGGTCACGGCATGGGCGTCCTTCAGGCCGGCGTAGCCCACGTCCCGGGGCCTGACGTTCAGAGCGGAGGCTATCCGCCGGACGGCCTGTTCGGTGGTCAAGCCGGCCTTCTCGACACAGAAGTAGGTGTGCGTGCCGGTGCCGGACGGCTCGTAGCGGGGGATCTCGTGGACCTGGAAGTCCTCGTAGCGGTGTTTGACGGTGCCGCCGATCCCGGGGAGGTCGGCCGTCAGGTAGGGCCGGGCGTGCATGGGTCCATGGTAGCGGCGGGCGGCGAGCGCGAAAACACGGGGGCGGAGGTCATGGCGATCCCGGCCGATCCGTGCTAAACTTGCGAGGTTTGGCGACAAGCCGGAGACAGGCATGAGTACACAGAACCCACCCCAGGCCACTCGGCGCTCCGATCGGTCGGAGGCCCGGACCAAAGCCATCGAGGAGTTCATAGGCCGTTTCGCGCCCAGCGACGACAGCGACCTGCTGGGCGAGATGATGGTGACTATCTGTCGGCTGGCCCGGGATCGCTGCGGTCGCGGCGAGCTGAAGATCCTCAACACGGCTCTGAAGGAACTGCGGTACGCCTTCAAAGTGTTCGCCCCCTATGCGGAAGTGCCCAAGGTGAGCATGTTCGGCTCGGCCCGGACGCCGGAGGACCATCCCCAGTACGTGCAGGCGGTGAAGTTCGCCGAACTGATGGCCGACGCCGGCTGGATGGTCACCACTGGGGCGGGCGACGGGATCATGCGGGCCGGCCACCACGGGGCCAAACGGGAGGCCAGCTTCGGCGTGGCCATCCGGCTGCCCTTCGAGCAGTCCACCAACACGATCATCGCCGACGACGAGAAGCTGGTGAACTTCAAATACTTCTTCACCCGCAAGCTGATCTTCGTGAAGGAGGCCCGGGCCATCGCCCTGTTCCCCGGCGGGTTCGGGACGCAGGACGAGGGGTTCGAGGCCATGACGCTGGTCCAGACCGGCAAGACCGTGCCCATGCCGGTGGTCATGGTGGACGAGCCGGGCGGAACCTACTGGCAGCACTGGCGCACCTACGTGCAGTCGGAGCTGTTGCGAACCGGCATGATCTGCCCGGACGACATGCACCTGTTCTACCTGACGGATGTGGCCGAGAACGCGGCCCGCGAACTGACGCACTTCTACCACCGCTATCACTCGTCGCGCTACGTGCGCAACGACCTCGTGCTCCGTATGAAGTCGCCGCTGCCGGACTTGACCGTGACCCGGCTGAACGACGAATTCGGCGACATCGTGGCAAGCGGTGCCATCCGACAGACCAAGGGGGCGCTGCCGGACGAAGAGGGCGAGTACGCCGAACTGCCCCGGCTGGTCTTCCATTACAACCGAGCCAGCGCCGGGCGGCTGCGGCTGATGATCAACATCATCAACGACGCGGAATAGGACTGGCGGTCGTTCGGGGTCGAGCGGTTGAGCCGCATCACGCCCACAAGCAGACCATGACGCAGGACCGCCGGAACATCTGCTACCTGGGCCTGGGGGCGAACCTCGGCGACCGGCTGGGACAGTTGATTGGGGCCGTTGAGGCCCTGCAGGGTGACCCTGGGATCGAGGTCCTCCGGCGCTCGGGCGTGTACGAGACCTCGCCGGTCGGTGGACGGCCGGACCAGAGTCCGTACCTCAACGCCGCCGTCGAGCTACGCACGTCGCACTCGCCACGGGAGGTGCTGGAAGCCTGCGACCGGATCGAGCTGCGGGCGGGGCGACAGCGCGGAGAGCGCGACGCTCCCCGTACGCTGGACATCGATCTGTTGCTGTACGGAGGCGAGGTCTGCCGCGACGCCTCGCTGGTGATCCCCCATCCCCGAATGCACCTGCGCCGCTTCGTGCTCGAGCCGCTGGCCGAGATCGCCGCCGAAGCCGTCCACCCCTTGCTGCGTCGCACCGTCGCGGAACTGCTCGCCGCACTGGACCCACCGGAGGCCAGCGGCGAGTCCTGCCTGCGCATGGCTCCTGCCGGTTGGGAACCGTGCAGGCCGACCGCCTAGCGGCTCGGTTGTCCGCCCGGGAACCGACCGATAGAATCGCTCGCGGAGCTTAAGAACGTGGACAAGCCTCAACCGTCGGCCTCAAAGCGATCTACCAGCGGCGATCGGACCGAACTGCCGGCTTATTTGCGCCCGACCGGACTCAGCGCGGTCGAGCTGGGGGCCCGCCGGGGGATCGGCCCGCTGAGCCCGCTGGGCAATCAGGTCTGGCACGGCGATGCCAGGCCCTGCGTGTCCTGCGGGCAGCTCGTTCGCCGGACGCAACTGAGTTGCGACCAATGCGGGCAGGATCTATCGCCCGCCATGCTGGCCAAGATGAGTGCCCTCAGCGGGCCGTGGTACGTGCTGGAGCACGTGCGCCCGTTCCCCGGAGTTACCCTGCACCGGTTGATCCGCCAGGTTCGCCGCGGCGTGCTGACCCGGACGACCATCGTTCGCGGTCCGACCACCGCTCATCAATGGCGTTTTGCGGCCGAGACGCCCGGGTTGTGCCGGTATCTGGGTTGCTGCTGGGCCTGCCAGGCCGACGTCTGCGAGACGGACACCACCTGCCTGCGGTGCGGGGGCGATCTCGAGACCGGGGAATACCGCGACCGTCGCCTGGCGGCCGACACCAGTCAGGCTCGTTCGGCCGAACTCGACAAGTTGAGCGCGGCGCTGAGCGTCTCGCCGGACGCGACGCCGGGTAGCCGTGCGACGGGGCCGGCACGCCTGGGAAGAATCCCGGTCTCCTGGATCGTGGTCGGGCTGGTCATCGTAGTGTTGGTCGCAGTCCTTCTGGTCGTCCAACTGCGGTCCGGTGCCACGGAGTCCGGCGGATCCCAACCGGGCGCGCCCGGAATGGTGACACCGACACCTGCACCCGAAGCGGCGCCCACCGGTCAAATCGAGACGCCGGCCACCGCCACCGAGCCGACACCGCCTCGGCCGAAGGCGACTGGCGAAACCACCCCCCCAAGTGCTACAACTCCGTAAGAAGACGCCGACCGATTCACAACCCCCGAGTCAGGATTCGGGCTCTTGACCCGGGGCAGCCCCGGAGGAATCGATGTTCCATCGCCCCGCCACGTTCGCCAAAGCGCTGGCCATCAAGGCCGACCTGGGTGGCCGGGTCACGCCGCTCGCCGGCGGCACCGACCTGATCGTCGGGTTGAACCGGGGCACGTCGCTGGGCGAGGAGGTCCTCGATCTGTCGGGTGTGGCCGATTACGGCGACATCGACACCGAGAACGGTTCCCTGCTCCTGCGGGGCGGGGTGACGTTCGCTCGGTTGGCCCGGCTGGACATCAGGTGTCTGGCCGACGCCGCTCGAAGCGTGGGCGGGCCGCAGATTCGCAACCGCGGGACGATCGCCGGCAACCTGGCCACTGCGTCTCCGGCCGGGGACGGGAGTGCCGCTCTGTTGGCACTGGACGCCGAGGTCGAGATCAGCCACGCCACGAGGGGCGCCCGTTGGATCAAGCTGGCGGACTACTTCCTGGAGTACCGCAAGACCGCGCTGGGCGACGACGAGCTGATTTCACGCATCCGCATTCCGGCGCCGGATGCGCTGGAGGCGACGGCCTGGTACAAGATCGGCAAGCGCGGGGCGGTGAACATCAGCGTGGTGTGTGCGGCCGCGGCGCGCTGGCCGGACGGGAGGCTTTGTCTGGCGTTCGGCAGTGTGGCCCCGGTCCCGATGCGGGCGACCGAGACGGAACGGTTGATCGGCACCGGTCCGCTGACCGAGGAGTTGATCCATCAGGCCGCGCAGTGCGCCATGACCGAGGTCCGCCCCATCGACGACTGGCGGGCCTCGGCCGACTACCGGCGGGCGATGTGCGGCGTGCTGACGCGGCGCCTGCTGCGGGCGGTACGCGCCGACTCGGAAGGCAAGGGGTGACATGGCCTGGCACCTGGAATGCACGATCAACGGATCGGCCGTCGAGCGCGACGTGCCGGAGGACGTCACCCTGCTGTCCTTCCTTCGCGACCATCTGGGCTTGACCGGTACCAAGGGCGCCTGCCTCGAAGGCGAGTGCGGCAGTTGCACTGTGCTGCTGGATGACGAACCGGCGTGCAGTTGCCTAGTGCTCGCCGCGCAGGTCCACGGCCGGCGGGTGACCACGGTCGAAGGATTGGCTCATGGCGATCGGCTCGCCACGGTTCAGGAGAAGTTCGTCGAGACGGGTGCGGCCCAGTGCGGCTACTGCACGCCGGGGCTGTTGATGGCGGCCAAAGCGCTACTGGAGCGGAATCCCGACGCCGGCGAGCAGGAGCTGCGCGTGGCGTTGGAGGGCAACATCTGCCGCTGCACCGGCTACGCGTCGATTGTCGAGGCCGTGCAACTGGCGGCCCGGGAGGGCAACCCATGAGCCGGACGCCACGCATCGACGCGCCGCCCAGCCCGACGCCCTACACGGAGCACGAACACCCGGTCGTGGGGCACTCCTGCCGCCGGCTCGACGGGGCGGAGATAACCACCGGCGCGATCCGGTACGGGGCCGACCTGTTCCCTGGACAGGCCGAGCTGTTCGCCGCCGTCGTTCGCAGCGATCAGGCCCACGCCCGGGTCGTTTCCATCGACACGTCGGCCGCCCGGGCCATGGACGGTGTCGTCGGCGTCTACACCCACAGCGACGTCGGCGGGACCAACCGTCACGGGCTGATCCGGCGGGACCATCCCGCGCTGGCCGAAGACCGCGTGCGCTATCTGGGCGACGCGGTCGCGCTGGTGGTGGCCACATCCGAAAGGGTGGTTAGCCAGGCCATCCGTGCGGTCAAGGTCGAGTATGAGCCGCTGCCGGTCATCGGCGACATCGACGCCGCCCTGGCCGAAGGGGCGTATCCGCTGTACCCGGGCGGTAACGTCATGGGCGGCAAGCGCATCCGCAAGGGTGACACGGACGCGGCACTGGCCCGAGCCGACGTGGTGGTCACCGAGACCTTCCACACCCAGACGGTGGACCACGCCTTTCTGGACCTGGAGGCCGGCGTGGCCCGCTACGAGCCGTCCGGTGATCCGCCCGACGGCGGCCTGACGATTCAGGTCTCCGGCCAGTGGGTTCACGAGGAGCGCCGTCTGATCGCCCTGGCTCTGGGAGTCGAGCCGGAGCACATCCGCATCATTCAGCCGGCCACCGGCGGAGCGTTCGGAGGACGCGAGGACATCAGCATTCAGATCTACCTGGGCCTGGCTGCCTTGAAGCACCCCGGCAAGACGGTGGCCCTTCGCTACGACCGGGCCGAGTCGATGCGGGCCCGGCACAAGCGGCACGCCATCCGCGTCGAGTACACGGTGGGAGCCAAGAGCGACGGCACGCTGACCGCCGCCAAGGTGACGGTCTGGTCGGACGAGGGTGCCTATGCCTCGACCGGGCTGGCCGTCATGCGCAAAGCCTCTTCGCACGCCACCGGCCCCTACCGCGTGCCCAACGTCAGCGTGGACGTCTACGGCGTCCATACCAACAACAATCCCACGGGGGCCATGCGCGGGTTCGGCGCCTGTCAGATGGCCATCGCCTGCGGGGGCATGATCGACCGCCTGGCGGCCAAGCTGGGCATGGACCGGCTCGAGCTGCGCCGCAAGAACCTGATCCGGGCAGGCGACGACGTGGCCACCGGACAGCGCATTCCGGTCGCGACGGTCGTGGAGTGCCTCGAAGCGGCCATGGCCAGGTTCCGCCAGAAGGGCGAGCCGACCCAACCGGCCGAGCCGCACCTGCGCCGCGGGTATGGCATGAGCGCCATTTGCTTCGGCCTGGGCTACGGCGACGGCTTCCCGGATTGCGCCCGGGCGCGCGTGGCCTTCGGTGACGACGGCAAGGCGACCGTCTACACCGGCGGCGTGGACGTCGGTCAGGGACTCATCAACACGATGGCCCAAATCGCGGCCGACGAATTGGGGCTGGAGCTGTCGCAGGTGCGTGTCGTCTCGGCTGACACGATGTTGACGCCTGAATCGGGCTCCTCGTCGGCCACGCGGCAGACCTACTTCAGCGGCAACGCCGTCAGGATGGCAGCCGAGGAGGTCAAGGAGCAACTCCTGGACGTAGCCGGCAGGCATCTTTCGGTGCACCCGCACGAGATCGAGATCGCCGAGGGTTGCGCCCGGGTCGCGGCCGATCCCGACCGACGCATCTCCCTGGCCGACCTGGTGGCCGAGGGACGCCGGCGCGGATACTCGCTCGACGCCCGGACCCTGTTCAAGCCGCGGACCGTCTGCGAGGACTTCGACACCGGGCAATCGCCGAAGGCGTTTGTCACGTATCTGTTCGGCGCCCACGTGGCGCAGGTGCTGGTCGATATCGAGACCGGTGAGGTGAAGGTCGAGCGGCACGTGGCCTGTCACGACGTGGGCAAGGCCATCAACCCCAAGGCCGTCGAGGGCCAGATCTGCGGCGGCGTGGCTCAGGGGATCGGTATGGCCCTGATGGAAGAGGTGGTCACCCGCGAAGGCCGAATCCTCAACGCCAATTTCACCGATTACATCCTGCCGACCATCCACGACGTGCCGAAGGTCGAGTGCCTCATCCTGGAGAACGACGACCCCGGCGGCCCGTTCGGAGCCCGCGGCATCGGCGAGCCGCCGCTGATCGGCGCGGTCCCGGCCGTCCTCGGCGCTATCTACGACGCCATCGGCGTGGCCCCGAGCACGCTACCCTGCAACCCGGAGCGCGTGTGGCGGATGATCCGCGACGCCGGCGGCGGCATCTGACTCAGGCAAACGCGAACGCACACTTATGAGCGCGGACTCAGTTCAAGGGCTGGTGCGTCCGCCGTACTTCCTCGATCCCGGCGTTGAACGATTGCACGCGCGTGCGGCCCGTCTTGAGTTGTGAACCCATCGTCTCGCCGCGCAAGGCACGGCTCATGTCCACGACTGCCGGCAGTCATGGAGTGGGATCACCGCCACTTGCGGCCACCGCTACTCAGTAGGCGCCGCTTCGTCTACCGGGATGTGGTTGTGGGCCGGCGTCGTGGTCGCTTCGGCCTGCGAAGATCTTCGAGGCTCGTGCGATCCACCCAGGCGTGGCGGTCTTTGGCGTAGTCGCCTCGGCCCAGGTCGAACTGTTGCAGGAATCGGATCATCCCCGCACGCCCCAGCTTCTGGCGAAGGGCCTTCAAACCGTTCAGTCGAATCTGTTCAAGCGTCTGCGTCATCGAGTTGCTCCGCCAGCCAGGTCAGCGGATTTCCAACCACGACCTTCAGCTTGGCCCTATTTCGGCGGGCCGCGCGACAGAACCGATCGTCACACGTCAGAAGCACATCCGCTTTCGCCCGCTCTGCAGCGGCAAGATGCACCGCATCAGCCGCCCTGAGGCCAAGATCCATCAACTCCGTCGCCCGGCGCACGATACCGGGGGTGGTCTTGATTATATCACGCGGCCCAGGCAGAAGGGCCCGGACGCGTCGTCTCCGCTCTTCATCGGCCATTGCGGATATCTCTATCCTGGCCATCTCCGACGAGACGTGCCTCCACCGCCCGGCGTCGAAGCGCTCAAAAATCAGCGTCACAGCCTCTGATTCGAGGCGTATCCGGGTCTGCCGCTGGTCATCGAAAGGTCGGTTGAGGCACGATACGTCCAGGTAGACCCTCACTGGATGACCTCCCTGAAGGTCAGCTTCCCACGGTGGCGGGAATCATAGGTGAATGCGCTTCGCCAGTCGAACCGGGCCCAGAGTCAGGGGAGTTTACCGCCACTTGCTGCCGCCGACGGGGCAGTCGGGGTCGGCCACGACCTCGACCTTCAGACCGATGATCTCGACGCGGGCGTTCGGGTCGGGGCGGGCGAATCGCTTTCTCGCGGCGGCGTGGAACGGGGCCAGCAGGCGACCCACGTTCGTCACGAACTCGATGGGCACGGTCAAAGCTGCCGACTCACCAGCGTAGCGCATCGTCGCGAAGCGGTCGAAGATCACGTCGTCCAGGTCGTGACCCTGGCGCTGGATCGCGTCGGCGCCCTTCTCGATCAGTTCGGCCACGGCGCGCTGCAGGCGCCGCAGGTCGATCTCGCCTTCATCCGGCGTGTAGTCGGCGGAGAACTCGTGAAGGACGATGCGTCCCATCGTGGCTGATTAGCCGAACCGGCCGCGCTCGCGCGGGACGGTGAAGCTGGACGGCAGGTTGAGTTGATAGTCGCCGATGTACTTCTTCGACTGGAAGAACTTGAGCGCGTCCTCGGTGCTGCGGAAGACTTTCGTGGCCGTCTTGGTGATGAACGGTGACGGCTCGGCGTCCGGCTTCCAGACCACGTAGACCTCTTTGGTGCACTCGTAGGCGTGCTGCAGCTCGCGCTCCACGCCGGAGGACAGGCCGGGCTTGCCGCCGGGCAGCTCCGGGACGTAGCTCACGATCATGTCCGACTGATCGATCAGCTTGAAGTCGCGGGCGTAGATCTGACCGTCGATGTCGCTGGCCACCTGAGTCACGTCGGCCACCGGGATGACCACGTCGCGCCCGTTGACGCTGACGGTGATCTGCGTCTCGCCCCGCTGAGTGGCGGCGCCGGCCTCGAACAGCAGCCGCTTCTCGTCCAGGTCGCCAGGGTCGAAGCAGATGAAGTGCTCGACCAGAGCGTGACGGAAGGTGTCGATGTCGGCCAGTACCTCGGGCATGTCCATGACGTGCGTCATGGGGAACGAGGGGTAGACCTTCTTGCAGTCCGGCTCGAACATCAGGCGGTAAAGGGACTCGGCCGTGTCGCGCTCGATCCCCCGGGCCAGGATGTAGGCGCAGCCGTAGCCGCGGACCGCGGCCGCCAGGGCCTCGGTCACCACGATCTCCTCCTCGCGCCACACCAGGATGTCCTTGAGCGTGTGGGTCAGGTCGTGGTCGCGCTCCAGCCGCTCGTGCACCGCGTCCACGTTGTCCACCAGCGTGATGTACAGGTCGGCGTCCAGGCTCACCATGTGGTCGAAGTCGTAGGCGCAGAACAACCCGTGCTTCCAGCGGAACGTGGCGTGCGTGTTGACGATCAGGTTCTCCGCCTTCTCGGCCGTGGCCAGGATGTCCTTGAAGGTGCTGCGCCGCAACGAGTCCAGCCGCTGTCGGGGCAGGTCCAGGATGCGGCCCGGGACCACGTCGGGGGCGTCGACGTACATCATGTCGCCGACGTGGCAGACGGCCACCTCCTTGCCGCGGTCGCGGGCGATGGCCGCCACGCTCTCCAGGAAGGGCTTCTTGTCGATACCGACCTGGCCGGTGACGACCACCCGCACGCCCTTGTGCCTCGGCTTCTGAAACAATGATCCCGTCGGGGACGTGGCTCGACTCATAACGGGGCTGATTCTAGCAGGTTGTCGCCTGTGCGGATAGAGCCGTGATGGGGGGCTGGGTGGGCTTATTCGCCGTAGGCCGGCTCCAGAAGCTCCGCCTCCGGATTCAACACCAGCGAGTCGGAGCGGACCGGCTTACCGAACTCCTGCACCCAGTAGACCCGCAACGATCCGCCTCGGCGGACACCGATGCCGGTCTCTCTCCACTCCGGCGAGAGCAGGTTGTAGCGATGCGATTTGCTGTTCATCCACCCCTCGAAGGCCTCGGCCGCCGTCGGCTGCCCGGCGGCAAGGTTCTCACCGACGGCGAAATACTCGTAGCCCGCGTCGGCCGCTCGCGCTCCGGGCCCTTCGCCGGTGACCGGATGGACGTGATCGAAGAAGTCGTCCCCGATGAGGGTGCAGGCGTAGTCTTCGGCCGCCAACGTCAGTTCCTCGCTGACGGTCAACGGAGTGACACCGACCCGGGCCCGCTCGATGTTGACCAACGCCAGGATCTGCCCGGCCAGCTCCTCGTCATCGGCCTGACTAATGCACCTGGCCGCCGTGGACGAGCCGCCCGCGCCCGCTGAGCCGGCGTCTCGCTGGCCCAGGGTGGCGGCGCCGCCGTTATCGGCCGCGGGGGCGCCCGCGCTGTTACAGCCAACGACCAGCGCCGTGGCCAGCAGGCCGATGATGCCGGATAAGTTGGTCCAACTACGGGCCACGCGCACCCTCCTGCAGTCGCGAGTTCAACAGGCCCTTCCCTGTTGCCGCCGTTGCGGTGCTCGGCGCTGCAGACCCCTAACTATATCAGGACCCCGCTGGCCAGGCAAGCGGCCCACCGCTCAAACTGCAAATAAAGCAGTGACAGTTGCCTTCACCCGCGTCGCACCAGCAGTACACTGATATCGTCAGGCTGGCAGCCATCTCTGAAGTATGCGGCCAGCTCGGCCTGGAGTTCATCCAACTGGTCGGCTGGCGGCAGGCCGGCGCTCTGGCGCAGGGCCTTGACCATGCGTTTGCCCCCCAGAGCCTCTCCCGACCCGTCACAGGCGGTTCCGCAACCCGGCGTGAACAGGGCCAGGGTCTCCCCAGGGTTCAGGCGGTCACTGGTCACGGCGAACTCCATCGACTTCGTCAATCCCAGACGGGGGATGTTCGGATTGGTTAGTACCCGTGGGCTGCCGGCGGTGCCGATCACGACGGCCCCGATGTCCCCGGCCGTCGCGTACTCGAACTTGCCGCTCTTGGGGTTCATCACCACGTGGACGGCGGACAGAGTGCACGCTCCACGGCTTCCCTGAAGCAGCCAGTCAATCTCGCGAAGCAGCGTTCGTGGTGGATCGCCGTGCAGGCCGGCCACGCGGCAGGCGGCCCGCACGTCGGCGACAGATACCAGCGTGTTGAGCAGGTCTCCGCTGGCGTTGGCGACCAGGATGGCGGCCATCCCGTTGGGCATGGTCAGATAGTCATACACGTCGCCACCCCGCTGTGACCCCGCCTTGTGGTGAACGGCCAGCCGGTACCCCGGCCAAGAGGGTTGGCTGTCGGGAAAGAGCCGTATCTGGATGTCGCGCAGCAGGCCTCGGGCCTCGAGCGAGGCTGGTGGCGTGCCCGCCGGAGCGTGCTCGGCCAGCAGGAGGGCTTCGAGGCGGGCCGCGACGTGGACGCTGAGTGCAACCAGCCACTCCAGGTCCGGCGCGTGGAACCGATCGGCCTTCAGCTTGGACTCGGCATAGAGCATGCCCAGCCGACCTCGGCGGGCGCCGAGGGGGACGGCCACCGCTGAGGCCCGATCCGGGAGGCGGCGCAGCCGAATCGCCTGGGCCCGGTCCAGACAGCGGTACTCGAGCGTGGGCAGCAACGGGGGATCGGGTCCCGGGCCGCCGTCGGCGCTGCGACCCTCCATCCATTCGATCCCCCCACGGGGGTGACGTCGCACCCCGAACCAGGCCATCCGGGCCGACAGTGACTCGATCAGGAAGGGCAACGTGGCATCCATCAACGCCTCGATGTCGGCGGCGCCGGCGATCTCCTGAGCGAAGCGGGCCAGGCGGAGCTGGTTCTCCAGGCCGATGGTCAGCGGGTTTTCGTAGCTCCTCGCTTCGCCGTATTTGGGCAGTGGGAAATCGCGGATACGGGCCAGTTCATCCAGGGAGGTCTTGCCGGTCTTGCCCAGGTCGAACTCGCCCTCCACCGCGACGCGGAGCAGGTAGCCGTGAATGCCGATCTCGTCGCCGTTGTGGATCGGGCAGCGCTGGTCGATATCCCGGCCGTTGACCGTCGTGGGCTCGCCCGGGGCGACGGCCTCGATCATCCACTGCCCCGTGGGGCTGTGGATCAGACGGGCGTGCTCCAGGGCGATGCGGAGGTCCGGCAGATGAACGCCGTGAGCCGCGTCCGAGCCAATGGAGATCGGGGCGGCGTCCAAATTGAGGTCCTTGAGCACCTCGTCCTGTTCGGAAACAACGATGCGCATGGTCGGTCCGCTCGTGGTCGTCGTTGCCACTGGCGCGAGAAATCGAGTATATCATCCGAGTGAGAGTCGAACCAGAACACCGACGGATGCCCCCATGCAAGATCGAAAGCTGCTTCTGGGGCACAGCCCCGACCCCGACGACGCCTTCATGTTCTACGGACTGGCCAAGGGGCTGGTCGCCTCGGAAGGCTGGACCTTCCAGCACGTGCTGCAGGACATCCAGACGCTGAACGAACGGGCCATGCGCGGCGAGCTGCACATCACCGCCATCAGCATTCACGCTTACCCCCATGTGGCCGGCCGCTATGCCCTGACCAACTGCGGCGCCAGCATGGGCGACGGATATGGGCCGCTGGTCGTCACGCGGCAGCCGATCGAAGTGCGGGAGTTGGTCGGCAAGACAATCGCCGTCCCCGGGGAAATGACCACCGCCTTTCTGGTTCTGAACCTGCTGCTTGGCAGGGGCAACTTCCACCACCGAGTGATGATGTTCGACCGGATTCTCGAAGCGGTGGCGGACGGTCAGTGCGATGCCGGCCTGATCATCCACGAGGGCCAGCTCACCTACCGCAGGCACAAGCTGCACAAGGCCATCGACCTGGGACAGTGGTGGTTGCAGCAAACGGGCCTGCCACTTCCGCTAGGCGGCAACTGCATTCGTCGCGACCTGGGTGAAGCGGCGATGAACCGAATCGCCGCAATCATCCAGCAGAGCATCAAATACAGCCTGGCGCACCGCCACGAAGCTGTGAATCATGCGCTCCAGTACGCGCGCGACATGGGGTCCGACCTGGCCGACGAGTTCGTGGGCATGTACGTGAACCAGTGGACCATCGACTACGGTGACAGAGGCAGGAAGGCGGTCCAGGAGTTGCTTCGCCGCGGTTGCCAGGCGGGCCTGGTACCCGAGATCGGCCACATCGATTTCGTGGGGTAGAGACCCCCCTAACCACACACACCGGCCGGGCGCTTTGGAGCGAGCCACCCGTTTCAAGTATGAAAAGAATTCGTCACCCGTGCGCCGGCCGGACCCTCGCCGGAGCGGTTGAGCCGAGGCCACGAACCAGCACCCTATGCCCTCCGGTTGGTCCAGTACCGTCCGCCTTTCGGGCATTCGCAGGGCCGGACCCATGATTGGGACCTTCAACCGTAGTGTGCGGTTGACCCGCCGGCCGGATGCGGCGATTCGTGAATGAGCGGCAGCACCAGACCGAGCAGAACTCACAGCGGTCCGGCGCGGCGGGCCCCGGATTACGCTCGGCGGCGTGCACACAGGAACCGACTAGCGAAGCGCGCACCGCGCAGCACGAGTCGAACAAACATCGTGAATTGTCCACATCTTTTTCACAATGTACTTGACGGCACTTGTCATCCATGTAGACTCCGCCGTGTGTACTCTTTTACCGGCAACGGGGAATATTGCCATGGCCAAGAAACGCAAACGTCGTAAGAAGAAAGTTGCGCGCAAGACGGGTCGCGCTAAAGCGCAAGGGCGCGCAGCCGGACCGGCAGGCCTGCTGAAACAGCTGGCGGCCCACCGCCAGATGCTGGAGCAGCAGCAGGTGGCGCTACAGGACGAGATGGACAGCATCGCTGCCGCGATCCAAGCGCTGGGTGGAGCTGATGGGCGGCGTCGGGGCGCTCGTCGGGCCACTCGTCGGGCCACGCCCGGTGCTCGCAGGGGCATTCGCAAGGGTTCGCTCAAGAGCTATATCCTTCGAGTGCTCAAGGGCAAGGGCGAGATGGCGGTGAAGGACGTCGCTGTCGCAGTCCGTCACGCCGGCTACAGAACCGGTAGCAGCAATTTCCCCAACCAGGTCAGTAATGCCCTGGCCCAGATGGACCAGGTGACCAAGACCGGGCGGGGCCGTTACCGGATGTAAGCCTGCTGGGCCACGACGATCGTGGGTGACAGAACAGCGTCACTTACGAGGGCGGAGGTTCCGCGCCAAGACGGGCGACACGTTCCTGACCTCTCGGGTGATACCGGGTCCGCGCAGCTACGGTGGAATCCGCTGTAACGGCGCGGTTGTGTGTTGCGCCGAACCCGAGCCGACGCCGGCCGTTGGGCCCACCAGCTACGCCGGGCCGGCCGGGGCCGCCCTCCCTCCGCTGTGATCGCCCGCTGTCACCGAGCGTCGTTGCGCAGAAAAAAGGCAGGATTCGCTCCTGCCTGATTCAACACCCAACTGCGGATGAGAGGACTCGAACCTCCACGGGGTTACCCCCACTGGCACCTGAAGCCAGCGCGTCTGCCAATTCCGCCACATCCGCGCCCCGTCCGGGCGTGCGTCAAGAGCGTCATTCTGATCCGTCGCAGTCGACGCGTCAAGCAGTGCTGCAGACCCGGGGACGCGGTCCACTTCGTGGCGGGCGAGCCCTGGCACTGCTGGCCGCACGGACTCCGTCAGGTAGAATGGCCCCCCCGCGAGCCGATTCAGGCCCGCGCGGCGACGAAGAGCGAGTGGAGGTGCAACCGATGAACCGGCCCGCCTGCGGTTTTATGCTGTTGACGCTGTTCGCCTCGCTTCCGGCAGCCTTGTCGCCCGGCTGCAGCCTGCCGGACCGATCGGGTGAGCTTGCCGCCTTTGCCTCCCAATTGCCTGGGATCGAGCGAGAGCGGGACGCGAAGCAGGTTTCCGGTGCGACCGGCGCAGCCGAGAGACCGGGAGATGGTTCCTGGTTCCGGCTGGCGTCGCACCCGGCCCGCGACGGATCGGCGGGACAGCCCGCCGGGAAGGTGGAAGTCTCGCCGACCCAGGACGGCGGACAAGAGCCCTCTCCACCGGCCAACGAGGACGAGGTCGACCGAGTCGCATCGACCGGGCGCCACAGGCCGGGACCGCTGCCCGGGTTCTGGGACACCGTCCAACGCGACCTCCGGGCCGCGCCCGGCGATCTGTGGCAGGACACCAAGGCGGTCTACGGTTCCGGGCAGAACCTGGTGATTCTCGGTCTGGCCTACGGTGGATCGCTGGCCCTCCAGGAGAGCGGGCCCAACGACACCATCGAGGACAGCTTCCGCCGGGGGCACCGGACCTTCAACGACGACTGGCGGGACGGCTTCGCCGCGGCCGGCAACCCCGGCACCCACTTCGCCCTGGCCAGCCTGTGGTACCTGCTGGGCCAGCAGACCCGGAACGAGAAGACTTATGACGTCGGCAAGACGCTGTTCAGCGCTCTGACCATCAACGGGCTCTCGACCATGGCGGGCCAAGCGGCCACCTGGGACGACGGACCGAACGGCGAATGGGGAGCGTTCCCCAGCGGCCACACCTCCAGCACCTTCACCTTCGCCTCGGTCATGCACCGGGCCTACGGGCACTGGGTGGGCATCCCGCTGTACGGACTCGGCGCCCTGGTGGCCTACGAGCGGGTCGAGAGCGAGGAGCATTACTTCTCCGACGTGGTGATGGGCGGCGTGCTGGGACTGGTGGTCGGGCACAGCGTGGCCGGCGAGCATGAGTTCGAGTTGTTGGGCGGCCGAATCATGCCCTACGCGGATCCGGCCACGGGCACGAGTGGCATCGCCTGGGTCAAGCAATTCAAATAGTCGATCCGGGGGCAGACCCGGCAGCCACGGCACGGAGCACCCCGGAGACCCTGGTCCGATGAAAATCGCCCGATTCCTCGATTCCGACGGCGTGGAGCGGCTCGGCCAGCCGCTTGGCGACGGACGGGCCCGGGTGATCGAAGGAGATCTGTTCGCCGAGTACCGGATGTCCGAGGAAGTGATGCCCATCGCCCGGCTGCTGCCGCCGGTGCAGCCGCCCAATATCTTCGGGATCGGCCTGAATTACCGCCGGCACGCCGCCGAGGGCGGCCGGGAGGTGCCCGACAAGCCCCTGATCTTCCTGAAGGCCACCACCTCGGTGATCCCTTCCGGCGAGCCGATCCGCCTGCCGCCCGCCGCGCCGGACGAGGTCGATTTCGAAGCGGAACTGGCCATCATCATCGGCCGCTCTGCCAGCGGCGTAACCCGTGAAGCGGCGCTGGACCACGTCCTGGGCTACACCTGTGTCAACGACGTCACCGCCCGCGATTGCCAGAAACGCCTGGACAAGCAATGGACCCGGGCCAAGGGGTTCGACACGTTCTGTCCGCTGGGTCCCTGGCTGGTGACCGCGGACGCGCTCGACCCCTCCGCTGTGGCGGTGGAGTCCCTGCTGAACGGCCGCCCGATGCAGCAGGGGAACACCCAAGACCTGGTTTTCGACTGCCCTGCACTGGTGAGCTACCTCTCGAACCAGTTCACCCTCCTGCCCGGGACCGTGATTTGCACGGGCACACCGGCCGGTGTCGGGTTCGCCCGGACGCCGCAGGTCTTCCTCAGGCCCGGCGACCGCGTCGCTGTGCGGGTCGCCGGGATCGGGACGCTGGAGAATCCCGTGGTCGGGTGAGCACGCCCTCCGTTGACGCCCTCTTGGGCCAGCCGTATAAATCGTTCGCCCCGGGGACGGTCCCGACCGCTCTCCGGGCGCGCGGCCCGCCGCTTGGGCGGCCCGTGAAACCGAGCTTGCAGACCCCCGAGTCACACCGCTGGGGATGTCCCGGAGTAGCTTCATGAACACGCAGATACAAACCGTCGGTCGAACGGATCGGCCACTGGCCCTGTCGTTGATCCTCCTGGCCCTACCCGCCCTCCTGGGTGGGTGCGACGGGGGACTCTTCGGAGGCAGCTCGGGGTCCGGCTCCAGCGGCGGCACCCAGAATCTCAACGCAGGTGACGACACCGGTGGCGGCACCACCAGCGACCACCTCAGCCTCACCGGCGACGTGGCCCTTTCGGGCGCCCGGGAGTACACCGTGCTGTACACCGTCCCCACCAACGCCACCTCGGTGCGGGCTTTCTACGTCGCGGACGGCGAGGAGGATGATACGGACGCCTGGACCTACTTCGATTTCCCGGAAGCCCTGTCGGCCGGTTCGAGCCAGTTCACCATCAACACGGCCGACCTGGTGCGCGGCACGTGGAGGATCGGAGTCAGCTACGTGCTGAACGGGCAATCGCGGTACGTCGTTTCCTCCGGCCGACTCATCATTCAGGGGCTGCCGGCGCCGACGTTCGGCTCCCCGGCCGAGGCCACGATCGTGGTGGCCGGGGCCACGATTTCCATCGCCGCCGATGTGAGCGACCCCGAGGACGACTCGGCCTGGCGACTCTTCTACATCAGTCAGCAGGCGGCGCCGGACCTGGACGCCATACCGGCCTCTCAGGTCGGTCAGCTCGGCACCGAGTTGGCCACCGGCACGGGCAACGCCGCGAGCTACAGCTGGTCCACGGCCAGCGTGGCGGTGGGGACTTACCTGATCGGGATTTCCGCCACCGACAGCGGTTCCTCGGTGTCGGCCACCGCCAGCTCCGGCGACGCCGATCAGATCGTCACCGTCTACAACGACTTCGCCATCGAGGTGATCGAGAAGGAGCCGCAGGCCATGCCGCCCGAAATCACCATCGCCGGGCGAAGCGACAATCCCGTTCTGTTCCTGTCCGGGTCGGTGGAGATGTCCTTCACGGCACAGATCTTCGAGGGCACCCTCGAGGACGTGCAGGTCTTTTACGACCAGGACAACATCTTCGGGAACGGCATCGGCGGACTGATCACCAGCGGTGACAGCACGCTCACCTCGGCCACGCTGAACTTCGACGACGTAGATGAAGGCGTTTACTACCTCGGCGTGTCGGCGGACGACGGCAAGAACGATCGGGTGGTCGATTACACCGACTGGACGGTCTCCGTGGTCAAGACGACCACACTGACCGTGACCAGTCCCGGTCTCGCGGGCGTGTCGATCCGGCCCAGCGAGACGGTGACCCTCTCCTGGTCCACCAACGTGCCGTCCGCTCTGACCCGCACGGAGGTGTTCGCCCTGCAGGACGCCGACGGCAACGGTGTCGGCGAGGGCTCCGAGATCACCATCCAGGAGCCGACCTCGGCCTCGGGGGCCTCCGTTTCATGGATGCCTACCGGGCTGATCGGGCGATTCCTCATCGGCGTCCGCCTGTTGTTCAACGACACGTTGCTTGGCACGGTGACCGCCTTCTCGGAGGGCCACGTTCGCGTCTCGACCTCACCGAGCATCATCTGGGTGGGCTCCTTCGCCGAGGACACCGGTGAAGACCTGGCCGCGGGTGCGATCTTCGAGGGCGTACAGCCGGAGGACAACCTGGGGTCGGCCTTCGCCCCGGTGGGCGACCTGGACTCCGACGGCAATGACGAGTTTCTGATCGCCGCCCGTTTTGGAAAGCCCTTCTTTGCCAACGCCGAGGGCATCGGGCACGG
>Ga0307379_10003909_pt1 | contig 21441 bp, 7 predicted proteins | sample UN2MG_FD_202237 | JGI IMG/M metagenome (GOLD analysis project Ga0307379, IMG submission 202237) | Soil microbial communities from Risofladan, Vaasa, Finland - UN-2 | ecosystem: Environmental > Terrestrial > Soil > Coastal area > Acid sulfate soil | place: Finland: Risofladan, Vaasa | collected... | reverse complement strand
TAAAGGGGAGAAAAAAGAAATTGTTAATCCCTAAATAGAATTAGGAATTAATTTTTCTTTTTCAAGATATTTAATAACAATCTTTGTACTCTCTTCAATTGTTTCACATTCAGTGTTACAAATAATTTCAGCTTTAGGAGGTTCTTCGTATGGATGGCTTACACCGGTGAAATTTTTTATTTCCCCAGCTATAGCTTTCTCATATAAACCCTTTACATCTCTTTTTGCACATTCTTCAACTGATGCTTTAACAAAAACCTCGACAAATTTAGCCTTTTCTTCATTGACCTCATTACGAGCATTATCTCTAGCAGAAATAAAAGGAGAAATGAAGGAAACAAGAGTTGCTACACCATGTTTTGCTAATAATCGTGTAACAAATGTTATTCGCTCGATATTCTTATTTCTATCTTCTACTGAAAAACCTAAATCTCGAGTAAGTGATTTTCTAACAATATCTCCATCTAGTCGTTGAACTCTTAATCCTCTGTTAAGTAGTTCTTTTTCTAATTCAACTGCAATAGTTGTTTTTCCTGAGCCTGATAAACCTGTAAACCAAACAACAAATCCTGGTTCATTCATTTTAATCACATACAAATTTACTTTACAAATAATTCATTTTGCTCAATTAAATATTGAGCAACTTCTGGTCGCATATATTCTACAAGACCATCTAATTGCTTGTCAACAATCATACTTCTAATTTTACGTCCACTAATCATCTTTTGATGTTCAGTTCCTTCATGTGGACAAGTATAGTCATTAACAACTCCACCACATTTTTCACATTTGAAGAATGATCGGAAACAAATTGGTTGAATTTCCAAATCTGGGAATTTCTCGAAAATATGATGAGCATCAAATGGACCATAATAATTTCCTACTCCTGCATGGTCTCGTCCTACAATGAAATGACTACAACCAAAATTTTTCCGCATTATTGAATGAAAGATTGCTTCTTTTGGACCACCATATCTCATACGAGTTCTTAAGATCCCCATAAATGAGCGATCGTTTCTATAGTAATTATTGATGAGTACATCATATGCTCCAAGTATGACATCATCCAAGAAATCATCTTTTTTCTTTTTACCAATTATAGGATTAATGAATAATCCATCAACCATTGTTAAGGCTGTTTTTTGAACATATTCATGACCTAAATGAGGCACATTTCTTGTCTGAAAACCTACAACAGTTTTCCAACCTTTTTCTTTGAATAATTCGCGAGTTTGTGTAGGATAGAAGGTATATTGTTCAAAATCCTTAATGATGGTATTTACTAGATCAATTTTTCCAGCAAATAATTTGTCATTTGAACCAAGCACTTTTTCAACACCAGGATGAGCCAAATCCAAGGTTTGAAAAGAATTCTTTGCAACAGCTTTCTTATCGTAATCAAATATTTGTTCAAGATGTAGAATAGCAATTGTCTCTTCTTCACCATTTATAATTGCTATATCTTCACCAATCTTATATCCTTTAGCAATATCCTCAGTAATATCAAAAGTGATTGGAATTGTCCATGGTAAATCATTTGCTAAACGATCATTTTTAACTATTGAAAGAACATCCTCTTCATTCATGAATCCATCAAGAGGACTAAAGACACCATGAGCGATATTATATAAGTCTTCAATAACTTCATTGTTGACTTTTAATTGAGACATTTCTTTACTTTCTGTAATTACTTGCTCTCTTTTATTTTCAGGGATAACTCTATTGACTAATTTTCCACCATGAGGTGTGATCAAATTGATCGTCTCCATTAACTTATTAATTTTTCAGAATATAATTGGAAATAGCTGAAATATTGAGCATTCATTATTTTTGAATCCCAGATGTCCAAACCAACATCTGCATAAAAATTCTAAACGAAATTAATAAGTTTATTGAACAATATCTGAAAATGATTATCTATTAACTATTATTTAAGATAAAATACTATTATTTTTCGAGGAGATTTTCACTAAGTTGTTTTATATTTTGTAGATATTTACTTTCAGTGTAATTTGATGCCATAAAAACAATTTCTTTTTGATAGAATTTAATTTTATTTTTCATAAAACTGTTATTTTGACAAATGATTAAAAACCAAAGTAAACCTAAAGCTGCTTTTTCTTCTATGTTTTGATTTCTTTGAAAGCTTTTGCTAAAATCAGATAAATCATAAATAATTTCCTGTGCTTTTTTGCAATCATTAAAACACTCAGTAAAAATAAGAAAATTCATCCCTTCAATATATTTTATTTGCAAATTAACATCATATGAATGTTTATTAGCTAATTCTTTGAGTAATTCTACTAATTCATATTTCTTTAATTTATCAGAAGCAGTATATGATAAAATACTTTCATTAATAGCTCTTGCGATTTTTAATGGAATATCTTCCTCTTTCAAAGAAATTCTGTTAGCTGTTTCTAATTGTAATTTAATGCTCTTTAATAATTCAATTTCTCCTCTTCTTCCCAAGAAACTTATCAATCTAGTAATATTATCAATGAAGTTATATATTTTATAATATTTTGAAATAAATTTCAATCCTTTCCTATTCAATAATTGAAATAATACTACAGTTGATTCTCCATCTAATCTTGCTGCTCGTAATGTTACTGCTCTTGTTAAAGGTTCTATTAATTCCATTATTATTTTCTTTTCCGATAGGATTTCCACATAATCAATAACTTCTTCTTGAGAGATATTTAGTATTGGACTATTGAATCCAAACATTGCTACTCCAAAAATGAGTGCTTTTGTGTACATAATTTGATTTATTAGTAATTTATCATTCAATTCCAAATTTTTTAAATATTGAATTTGTTCACTAATTTTTTCTTCCTTTGTTGCTGCTTTAGTTAAATCGTCGCTCTTTGTTGTGATATCTTGTAATTCATCAACAGTTTTTCTATCAATTGGTATTTGCCCTGTCTCTCTAAGGTGTTCTTTTATTTGATAATCTGGATCTATTATTGCATCAATTTCTTCAACTAATTTTATAGGTAATTTTTCAGTTTGTTTTTTATTCAAAAAATCATTAGTTAATCTCTTAATATCTTCAATATCGTTAAAATCATAAGATAGGATAATGCCTCTTCGGCCAATTTTTAACGCGTCATATTCTTCAATACGCATATTCTTTTGTATAGCTAATAATTTTGAATCTGCTATTTCATAGATTTCATTTTTATCTCTTTCTTCTTTTAATTCAGATATTATAGGTAAGTCAAGAAACTTATCCCATAAATTAAATTGATCAAAAGCATAGCTTAAACGATAAACATCTTTATAGAAATGTTCTTCATCTTTCCTTAGGAGATATTCAGAATCTTGGATAATTTTCCTAATACTTTCTATACAATCTTGACACTTTTCTTCTGAATTATGATTAATACGTGCAATGTTTATTATAGCATTAATAGCACCCTCTTGAAGAATTTCATTGACATCTTCTCCTAATAGTAATTTTGAAACATTGCACTCACTCTCTTTGGAATCTACATAAGTACTAAGAGAAAAACAACTAAATTCATTATAAATCTTCAAAATTGTATTGTGATCTTGATCTGATAAATAGAAAAGTGCATTCATATAAATTTTAACATCAAGAATTTGTAAGGAATTAACTAAAGGATAGAGAAAAACCTTTTCTTTCAAGATTTCAATTAGCTCAAGAATTTCTTTATCCTCACCCCATTTAATTAATTCTATTGCTGCTCGGGAAATTGAATCATAGATTGTTTTATTTTCAGGAAAGCGAACTAATATTTCTAATAGATCATTGAAAATTTCATTTCGAAGTTGTCCTCGAACAGAGTGGCTATCAACCATAATTTTATAGATGCTTCTTGATAAAATAGTGATTAGTTCACTAAATTCCTCTGCCCACCAAGCAATTTCTACTAATTGATTTAATAAAATCCTTTCAGAATTAATATCATCCTTTTGACTAAAATAATCAATAACATCTAGTATAATATAAGCAAACTCTACAGTTTTTCTTGTATCTAATTTTAGGTCTAGCTGATTTCGATATTGACGAATACTTGTGAAGATTTCTTGTTTACTCATAGATGAAAAATTCTTTTTTAGAAGTTTTATTTCTCTAGACATTTAATATACTCCAGTTTAATAATTATCAATTCAATATCTTCTAGCTTGTTCTAATCTATTAAATAATAATATTCTTTTTCTAAGTGCAATTAAAGAGAATTTTCCTCATGCAGATGAAAATGGTTGTTAAAATTAAAAACTTCACAACCACCCTTCACGTTTCAAAATTTGATTAGGCATTTTAAGAACTTTCAAAACTTTTGGTAAACATTCAAATTTGTAAGGAAAATCACCATACATTTCTCCCATGAAATGTCTTGCAATATCCTTCTCTGAAGTGTTTTCTAAAACAACTTTCTTAGCAAGTAATTGTTCAACTTTTTTATGTTTTACATGAGTTCCTTTCCCTAATTTTCCCAGAATAACAAATCTTTCAAAGAAACCAACATTACCAACTATTGTGATATCTAGTAATCCGTCATCAAGGATAGCATCAGGACAAAGAATCTTTTTGTTTCCAGCACAAATACCGTTGCCAATCGCTACATCAAGAGCTTTAATATCTTTAACATTTTTTCCATCATCTAGTGTCATTTTCATGCTGACATTCTTGTAAGTCAATAAATTCTTGATTAAATGCAAAGTATAAGTAAAAGGTGTTTTAGTTCCTAAGCTTGCTTCAGCAACATTTCCGCTGATACCTACTCCAACAAGACCAACAACAAATCTTTCACCATCATTTACTTTTATACAATCTACAGTCCGTGATTCTTTAGCAACAAGCATTTCCACCATGTCATCTAGCTTATTAGTAATCTGTAATGAATAAGCATCATCATTACCTCTTCCAGCTGGTAAAATACCTAATGTTGTTTTGAAATCTGTTTGTCCAATTCCAGTAATTATTTCATTAACAGTGCCGTCTCCACCATAAGCACAAATTATATCATGATCTTTTACTGACTCTTTCACGATTCTGATTGCATCATTAACTCCTTTAGTCCATTCAACCTCAAAATCCAATCCAGCTTTTTTAAAAGCATCAACAAATTTCGGCCAATTTTTTCTTGCTTTTCCAGCATATGTATTAGGATTACAAATTATCTTCAAAATACTATCTCCAAGAAAATAAATTAGAAAAAAAATCATTTTATTGGTTTTAAATTTAACGAAAGAAAGCATTTTTTTTTAATGTTTTTTTTTAAAATAAAATTTTCTTTGTCACAAACGATTAAATTATAAATGAAAAAAACAAGATATTATAACAATAGTATCTAAATAGAGAATATTAAATCAATTAATAAATTCCTTAATAATTAATAAGGATTTGAATTTAGTGAAGGGATTTATAGGTACGAATATTGTTCTAAAATTTAGAAAATTCAATATTGTAGTACTTATTAGTATATTAGTTTTAATCCCAATACTTCTAAATCAAAAAATTCCTTATTCAAATATCAGAGGTCATTCTCCTTTTACTACTCCTACCGAAATTTTTTCTTTCTATAATGATACTCTTACACCAACAATTGATGGAAAAATAAATTTCAATACTTCTGATACCAATTCTGAATGGTCACCAGCTGCTATTTATAATCTATACAATAAGGAATCTGTAACATTTTCAAAATTAATAATTCAAAATAATAATTCAAAATTATTTATTGGATTAGATTGTATAGATTTTCAAACTGAAACACCTACAACAATATGGGGGTTTGGAATTTATCTAGATAGAGATCATAATGGTATATTATCCATTCTTGATAGAGCAATATATTTCAAAGTAAATGGAGGAACACAAACAGTTTCGTATAATCAATATAGTATTGTTCTTAATGATTGGGATGAGATAGAATCAGGACTTCCTGGGATTTCATTAGCATCATCCAACATTCTAGTTAACAAGGGATTTAGTAATAGTACTTTTGAGTCTATTTTTCATAGACAATATGAGATCTCAATACCATTAACACTTATAGTTAGTGCTCAAACAAATATTACAGGATTTGCGATAGAAGCATTTGAGAATTTTAATGGCGGAGAAGAGGAAATCACTTGGCCTTCAATTAATGTTGATCCTTCTAATATTCGATTGAATGCTAAACTTTGGGGTGATCTATCAATTGGAAAAAATGTTTGGGTAGAACCATATGTTATTGAAAAGAACTTTAATATTGATTCTCTAAGTTCCCCACTTAGTGATGGTGATAATCCTTTCTTAGGTAAGAATAATGGAACCTTTCTTTTAACAGCAGATATCGATGGAAATGGTGATTTAGAATTAATAGCTAGTTCAAATCGATCTATCATAGGTGAAGATTATAAAATTGCTATTTATGATTATGTAGATGGAAAGATAGATTATATTTGGCGTTCATGGTTATCAACTCATAATTCTAAAATGTTCTTAGTAAGAGGTATTGCTGCAGGAGATTTTGATGGTGATATAAAAGAGGAATTATATCTTGTAGGAGACGATAGTAGAATACTAAGATTATCTGAGTGGAATTCTGTAACAAATGAATTTGATTTAGCAGAATATGTTTTTTCACATACAAGCGGATTGATGGGTTATATTGCAGTAGGAGATATTATACCTGACGGAAATTTAAATCTGGTTTTTGGTGACCAAAACGGTGAAGTTAGTGTTCTCTCCTATGATTCCGATACAGATACCTATTCTCATTATAACAACAGATATTCACCTTTTAGTCCAATCGTTGATGGTGCTAAAGCATTTAGGATTCATGCTATCAAAGTAGGAAATGTTGATTCTGATGGAGGGGAAGAAATTTTATTCCTTTCTCAAACAACCTCAGATAATACAATTTCAACAACTCAACTACAAATCTATGTGTATAATGTCAATAGAAAAGTGCAAGATAATTTTAATGATAATTTGCCATACGATTCAACAGCAATAACTGAAGACAGTTTTGGTCATTCAATTATTGTTGCAGATGTGGATAATGATGCAACAAAGGAAATAATCATTGTTGGAAAAGAATACCTCAAGATTTTTGGTATAAATACTTTCACAAATCCTTCTGCACCTTTAGTACTAGATATCAATGATGAGTCTTCTCCTGCTATGGGTGGTGGAGCTGCAGTTTTCGATCTCGATGGAGATTCAGATAACGAATTGATTGTTGGTTGTAATAACGGAACAATAATCATTTATCGAATAACTGATCTAAACAGCAATCCTGATATTGAAGACCTAACCTATTCAATTGAATGGTCAGGTGATTTTGGTTCTTCACCTGGTAAAAGAAATTCAATCTTATTTTATGATATTGATAAAGACGGTGATAATGAAATAATCTTTGGAGATAATTTAGGTCAAATCTTCATTATAGGAAAATCTGCTCCACCTTCGGTCTCTATCATTTCACCTACAACAGGTCAATCATTCAATAGTTTGAATGTTAAAATAAATTGGACTGGTACTGATGATTTAGCAATTCATCATTATCAGATATATGTTAATGATCTTCTTCAAGGGAAAGTTCATGGATCACAAACACAGTATATTGTAATTTTAGATGGTGGTCTACTAAATAATATAATAGAAATAGTAGCTTTTGATGTAAATTGTAAGAATAGTACCAGCTCTGTAACAGTAAAATATACAGCAAATGCTCCTGAAGTTTACATTAATAGTCCAGATAATAATTTTCTAACATCAGCAAGTTCTATTAGAATTGAATTTTCAATTATTGATTATTACTTAACAGTTGATTTTTATGAAATTTGGGCGAATGATTTTCTTATTAATAATATAACTGAAATTTCTGGATCTGATTTTTATGCTGATATTGAATTATTATTTGATGGTCAATACAATATCACTGTTTTAGCAGGTAATAATTTAGGATATAAAGGAACAAGTTCTATTTTTATTACGCGAGATAATGGTATACCTAGTTTAGAAATTACTTTTCCACTAACAGGCACTGCTACAAAATATTCTACAGTAGATCTCCATTGGACTGCTTCAGATGCTCTTGCAGGTATTTCGCATTTTGTAGTTAAAAAAGATGGTATTTCCCTTATTTCCACTACAAGTAATTCATATACAATCCCTCTTGAATATGATAAAAGCTATGTTTTAGAAGTAATAGCATATGATAAAGTGGATAATTTCAATACCAAAGCAGTTGTTATAACAAAAGACACAATTCGTCCAACTGTTGAATTTATTTCACCTCAATTTGGTACAATTTTCTCTTCATCAGATGTCACTCTCATATGGGAAAGCCGCGATAATATTGGAGGTACAAATATACATCACTCTGAGATTACAGTAAATCAAATCACTAAGTATACTGGTTCAAGCGAAACTTCAATTACTTTGAATTTAGGTGAAAATGGTGTAAAAGATATTGTTATAACAACTTATGATAATGCAGGAAATAGCGGTATAGATTATTTATCGATTATTGTTGATAATTCCAATCCATTTATAGAAATCATCAGTCCAACACAGGATTATGAAACAAGCTTTGATTATGTATATCTTAATTGGTATAGTTATGATACAGGGTCGGGAATAAGTCGTTATGAAATTCTTGTAAATGGTGTACTTAATCAAACAATAACTGATTCAACCATCAAAGTATCACAAGTACCAATTTTTATTGATCAATCATCAGTTATCACAATTAGAGCATTTGATTTTCTTAATCATACATATGAGGATAGTATTACAATAAATCAAAATCCTTCTTCAACCACTTTGATATTAACTGATCCATTAGAATATACTTCTTATTCATCAACTTCTATATTTGAAATTTCATGGGAGATATCGAATGTTGTTGGTTTTATAAAATACGAAGTATTTGTCAATGAAACAAGTAAAGTGAATATCACAAATATCAATACAAAAACATATTTGATAGACCTAAGTGGAATTCCAATTGATGAATACCCTCTTTATAATATTACAGTAGTAGTGGTGACTTCAACTAATTACTATTTTGATAATAAATGGATAATAATTGATCAAATGAATCCTTATGTAACAATTTTTACTCCAAGTAATAATACTGTAATACTGAATTCCTTAGTATATATTCAATGGTCAGGAAATGATGAAGGGACAGGAATTTTAAAATATAATATAAAATTAGATGAAGAATTACTATCAACCTGTTCATCTATTAAAAATTACTATTATTTATTACTTGATCCTCAAGATGGATATTATTCAATTACAGTGGAAGCTTTTGATAAAGCTAATAATATTGCAAAATATTCTATCATTATTTTAGTTTACATAGCATTACCAGAATTTAGTACAAATATTCCAACCACTTTTTATACGAAAACAGGAGTATTCCAATTTAATCTCTCAATTACAAATCCCCAGTCAGGGATTAAAAATCTTATAATTCAATTAGATGATATTGATTTATTAAAAGAAAACTATGAATCATCAATTAGACATGACGCATTTATGATTTCAATAGCTATTAATGATACAACTTATCAAACTCTAGTTGGAACTCATGCTTTAGGTGTTAGCATAACTGATTTTTATAGCAGAGAGCTACTTGAAATCTTTACTATTAACGTAGATCAAACTCGCCCAGAAATTTTAGATTCAATTTCCTTTGGATCTCAGATACTTAGTGATGTTCCTTTAAAATTTATTTATGGGAATAAACAGAATTTCACAATTACTCTTACTGTAACAGATAATTTTGCAGTGGATAAAGTCTATCTTACAATTTTGGGATCTGAAACAAATATAACTCATGAAATGTTGCATATTGATGAGAATCTAGAAGTAGCTCAATTCAGCATAACAATTAATATTTCAAATTTGCTAGTTGGTAATTACCAATTGATTTTCACATCTTATGATATGGCTGGTAATTCATTCCAACTTTCACATAATATCACAATAATTCAAGAGGAAATTATTCCTTGGTTTTTACGTGGAAATAACGCTATTTATTTTTCATTTGGTATGATATTATTAGCTGCACTAATATCAATATCAATAGTATTAGTACGAATACCTATTTTGAATAAAAATTGGCAAGAAGAAATGATTGCCGTTATTTATATTAAAAAAACTGGTTTAACTTGTACATATGTACCATATATTCCGCTACTAATACAAGAGGAGCAATTAATTGGTGGTGCAATGATAGCTGTTCAAGGAGTGTTAGAAGAAATAACTGGTGCAGAAGAGAGGCAGACGTTAGAAACAATGGAACTTGGTAATAAATCATTAATAATCATTTTGGGTGAATTTGGTTTAAGTGTATCAATAGTGTCGAAAATTAAACCAATCCATAAAACAAAACTTAAAGCCTTTTCAAAGGAGTTTGAAACAAAATATAATGATGCGTTACGAACAGTCTATGTAGATTCAAATTCTTTCGAAGGTTCTGTTAAAATTGTTGAGAAATATTTTGGTACTTTAGATAATGGAGCAAGAATTGCCCAATTAGGAATTGCTGAGCAATTAGTAGATATTAAAAATGAGAAAGAATCAAAACAACAATTTAACATAATAGAACAAAATTTAGTAGAGAAAAAAGAAACTCCTATAGAAAAATTACTAAAAAGTATTTCCAAAGAAGCTAAAAGAAGTTTAATTAAAGTAATAAGAAATGCACCAGATATAATAATTGCTTTAACTGAAGAAGAATTTGATTCTGCAGAGGAATTAATTAATTCAGTAACACAGGATTTAGAATTCTTATTAAAAATTGAAAGAACAAACAAAGAATTAAATATTTTAATTAACACTATACTAAATTTCACAAAAGAAGCTTATTTTGGAGTTGATTCAGCTCGAAAAGGGAATTTAAGAATGCTAGAATTGGCTATTGAAAAAATATCTGAACTTTGGTTCGACGAAATAGCTGAAAAATGGTCAAATCTTGGTTGATTTTTTATTAGTTTTTTTTAAAAAGAAAGAGAATGAAGAACTTAAATGTTCTTCTTCTTAAAAGTCATTGAAATCAGTATTATCATTATTTTCAATGTTTTCGATATTTTCAGTTAAATCTGAATTTTCATTCATTATATTTTCAGAACTTTCTATAATTTCATGATCAGCTACTGTAGTGCTTTCGTTTTCATTATTTTCCAAATATTCTTCTGTTTCAGTTTGATTAATATCCTCGAATCTTTCTTGTATAATTTCAACTTGTTCAAAAGTAGGTAAGTTTTTTCTAACACCAAAATAAGTTTCAACTAATATTGTTACTGCATCGAAGTCGTTCAGATTGACTAATTCACTTGAGAGGTTATGTTTGTATGTTAATTCAAATTCCAAAGTGAATTTTTGTAAAAGTTCTTTGAGTATAGGTTTAGCATCTGTGACTAAAAGAATCGAGTTACCAAAAAGTCCTGGACATATCATTAATCGTTTTCCACCAAATTCCATTACATGAACTTTCATTTCAACATTTGTCTCCCCAGTAATCTCTCCGAGTATACCTACTACACCTGTCATTGCACCACCAAATAATTGTTCATCTTCAAACATATCTAAAGAATAAGGTACATAACAAGTAGTTAATCCTGTTTTGGTAACATAAGCAACTGCATCTATTACATCTTCCCAGCCTCGATTTGGACTTCGTTTTTTAACAACTGCAGAAACTACGATTGATAAAATAATAATTAATAATAAACCTGAACCAGCTGGAATTATTATGGTGAAAAGATTATCCATGAACCAATTGGGAGTTACTGTTTCTTCTGGATTTTCTTCCGGAGGTTCATCAGGAGGGGTCTCAACTACTTCCATTGTAACAGATAGTAAATATGTTTGAGATAATGAATTACCAGCTATATCTGTTATTACAAATTGGATAGTATAGATACCTGCTGTATAATCTTCAAAATTAATTGTTGCATCATATACATATAATTCCCCAATAGATTGTTCGGTATTTAATGTCATAGTATATGAAAAACTTTGATTAACATTGTAGATATTTAATTGAATTCCTCCTACACCATAAACATCTCTAGAGGATATTGTAAAATTATGAATATTAGACTCATTTTCATATATAGTAATTGAATTTCCATTTGAACCAAGTAATTTGTCATCTATGATAGGATTACCAAAAATACTTGGATCAATTTTATCAATTGTAATAAAGATATGTGAAACTCTAACTCGTCCTTCTATATCATAGACTGATATTGTTAGATTATGGTCATCATTTGTACCGATGAAATCTTCTTCTAAAATAGAAACTGCTTCAGTGAATGAATAATCTCGATAGTTAACTCCATAATCAAAATGAGCAATTTCTAAAGAATTGTCTGCTAGAACATAAATTTCTTGAACACCTATTCGTGGATCATATACAAAAATTTCCATCTCAAAATTTGGATCATTAGTAATGATAGATTCAGCCATATTTATTGAGAATTCAGGAGGTGCTGGGTAGATATAGAGGAATATTGTTTTAATTTTTACATTTCCAGCATTATCATATGCTACCAAAGTAATATTGTAAATGCCATCATCAAAAGTTGAAACATCGATATTTTGTGAGGATGTACTTGCTCCCCAACTATTAATAAAAGTGTTATTTATCCATAAGCAATAACAATCAATACCAGATCCAGAATCACTTCCTGTCCATCCAAGAGTAAATGAAGTTTCTAATATAGTAAAATAAGGGAATGGAGTATAGATGGATAGTAATGGATTTAAGAAATCTAATGTTACAAAGATTGTATCTGTATAATTAAATCCTGACTCCATTGCTATGACTGTAATATTAGCAACTGGATATGAGCTTTCATCTATGTAACCTAATGCTTCTGTTAGATTAATTGAAGCAATAAAAGTTGATGATGTGTAAATATTATATTGTGTATCATTAACAATTATAACGAATTGTGTGGCAGTAATATAGTAGGCATCCCATTCTATGTAAAATATCTCAGAGTTAGCATAACTATAACTTTCAATTGGGGATGTGATAAAAAGAGTGGGTGCGAAAGGATTATGTTCCACATTTATTGTATCAGATGAAATTCGATCCAAATAATCTGTAACTTGAACAGTAACAGAGTAAATTTTTGTAACCGAAATATCCAAAAAATAAGAGGTTATAGATGTGTCAGTTAGTATTGCTTCAGATATTCCATCAACTATTATCTCAATTTCTTTAATTGCCGTTCCAATATCAAAAGCATCCCAGATTATTGTTACACTGTTAGCGCTTGTGGTATATCCATCATATGGATCAGTAATTGCAATAAATGGATCTTGAGAATCAAAAGCAATGGTATAATAATCATAGTTAAAATTGCCTGCTTCATCCCAAGCTATAACCGTTATTTCATTTGGTCCTTCAGTACTTAATACAATAGTATGATTGAAAGTTATAGCGGGATCTATAGTTTGGACTAAATCACCATTAATCTTTATTTCAAAAATATCTAATCCACTACCAGGAGTATCACTACTCGTCCATTCAATGAATACAGATGCTTCATCAGTATAATAATCACCATTAGGTAATGTAGGATAAGTTAGAGGTACTAAATCAATAATCGGATCTATTTTATCTCGTAAAATGTGTATTATGCTATCTCTTTGATTTCCAAGAATGTCGTATGCTATAATTTTAATTTCATATTCTCTATCAATTGTCATTCCCACATAATAATAGAAGTCTGTAGTATTTCCTAATAATTCACCATCTCTTAATATCTCAAAGTAATCGATTGGAGATAATTCATCATAGGCATCCCATCGAACTTCAATTAATGAAGTACTTACAGCAGACCCATCAAGAGGAGTAGTGATATCTATTTCAGGTCCACTATTATCATAAATAACATAAATCATATCTCTACCACTATCACCACCACTATCAACAGCTAGGACAGTTATATTCCATAAACCTTCAGAGGGTAAATAAACATCGTAATATTCTTGAGTTATTGGACCAGTACCAGATCCATTAACATAAATATAATAATCAAGATCGTCACCTAATGGATCAAAACCAGTATATTCTATTTGAACTGTTTGAACATTTGTTCTGTAATAATTATCAGGTTCATCTATTGTTACTTCAGGTTTTCCAGGATCATGAATAATATAAGCAATATCAGAATCTACGTTATCACTTATATCATGGCATTCAACTTCAACGAAATTATCTCCAGCAACAAGTGAAACGATATAGCCTAATTGTCCGCCTCCTATACGAGCTACAAAATTACTGTTCAGATAAATATCAAAGTAAATGATTGGTAGAGATAAATTATCAATATCCCATTCTACAAGTATAGAACTTTTGCTACTTCCATAAGCCCAAGATGGTGAAGTGATTGTTATTATTGGATTTGGACCTAAACCTAAAACAAGAATCTGCCCAAAATTATCACCAATTATAGCATCTTTTATCCCATCTGCATCTACATCAAGTCCAATAATAGAATTTCTTTTACCAGGTGAAGAACCAATGTCTCCTTTCCATTCTATTGTGTAGATTAAATCCTCTATATCGTTATCTGCATTTAAATCTTCAATCTCTATTACAAATGTTGTACCATTATTACATCCAAAAATTAATTCATTATTGGAATCACCATCGAGATCGAAAACAGCAGCACCACCACCCATTGAAGGGGAAGATTCATCATTGATGTCGAAGACTAAGGGTATTTGCGTATCATTAAAAGTCAAATGACCAAAGATTTTCAAATAATCTCTACCTACTAATATGATTTCATTAAAATCATCATTATCTACATCATCAACAATAATTGTATGACCAAATCGATCAAATGTATTTGAATGGGAATATATAGATAAATCATCCTCCCATCCAAATGTTGGATCATCAGTGGGATTATCATAAATTGAAGTAGCATATGCTTCAAAAATTTGTAAACCAGTATTTGCTAAAGAATCATCGACTGTAAATTGAGAAAGAATAAGAATTTCATTTACATCATAAATATCATGATCTGCTTCAGCTACTTCTACTGCATGTACTTTTGTAACCTCTGAACCATCGATATCTGGGGGGCCATACCAAGCATTATTCCATAGACTAAAAGGTTTGAATTCTTTATCATATTCTAAAATTCCAAAACTAGCATCACTATCTCCAAATAAAATATCTGCATCACCATCATTTGTAGCATCTCCTATTGCGATATAACCCATTAAATTATAGGGTGTACTTAGATATTCATTTTCCCAAGCGAGATATAATTCATCAAATTCTCTTGTTGCTGGATTCCAATCACGTAATGCTAGAATTCTGTGATCATCACTACTTGCTATATAAATTTCATCTTTCCCATCACCTGTGAAATCATAGCATTCAATATCTTGTACTCTATATAGACTCGAATAATGAATAGAATCCCAAGATCTCCATTTCTCAACTATGTCTCCACTTTCAACATCATAAATAATTATAAGATTAGTATCGCCTGTTACTGTTCGATTGGAACTAACAATTAGTTCTTGATAACCATCTCCATCAATATCTCCTTTTGCTAAGAAAGTACCATTATTTGGGCCGATAGCATCATCTTTGATGTTAAAATTTTCTTTTATTACATATTTTGTAAAAATCCCATCCTCTCCAAGTTGAATATCTCCCCAAAATTGTGGATAGGTTCTAAATTTCAGATTTATATCAGAACAATATGGCCAGGTAATACTTCCAGAGCTAGTAACAAATTTATTTGTAGCTTCAAAACCAATTCCAAAAATATCTCCTGGATTGAGATTTAAAGTATCTAAAGCAATCCGAAATTCATATTGTCTGTGGTTATTTATAGTATCAAAGTATGAAATATCGAATTGTGAATTTATCGTAACATTGCTTGTTGCAAGTAATGAACCCCAACTACCAGTTTCATCAACAATCCAAACACCTGAAACAGGATATAAATAATCTATGTGTTGAGTTTCATCTAATTCATTTAAAATTCGAATAGATCTATCAGGAATATCCAGAATGCCATTATGGTTAACATCGAAATAAACAATTGCTCCCCACGCAGTAATTGGATCTATAATTTCATGTTCAATCATATCTAATCCAATATACAAATAATCATCATCATTTTGAAGCAAAACCTTACCTTTTGGTAAGCTTAATGCTCCATACATATCATAGATTGCAGATGATGCCCACTCTTCTGTTGGTATAGTAGCATTAAACTCGATTTTACCATCAATAGTAGGAGTAATTGTGCTATTATACATTGAAAAAATTTCTTCAGGAGTAGCTATTGGTGAATGACCTCTTAATGTATTAGTTTGAAATTGAGTAGTTGCTAAAAAGATTGATAAGGTAATTAGAATTACCAAGGAGAATTTGAAGCTGAGCTTCTTTATCTCTTTAAAATTTTTATAATCCGATTTAGGCATTTGGATTTCCATCCTATAAACTTCGATAAATTAGGCTCAATCTAATTTCGACAATATTCATTTTGTTAAAAACAAATAAAAGACTTTAGATTTAGGATATTTAGTTTTAAAAAAAAAAGTAAAAAGGAAATTTTTCATTCCTTTCTTGCTAATGCTTCTCGTAATTGAATCATTTTTTCCTGATCATCATTCAATATGATTGCAAATTCTATTCTTGATTGATCAAATGGTTTTACAAAACTAAAACCTAAAAGCCAACTAAATAACATCACTCCAAAATCCCCAATAATAGCAGTTGCATTAAATCCTTTTGGAACAACAAAAGCGATTGATTGTTTACCTTTAGTTACTCGACATTGTGGTTTTATAAAAGATCCTTGAGTTATGAAAGGCTTTTGGAATGGATTTCTAATCCAAGTTTTAGTTGCTCCTTGTGCTTCTATTATATTTTGATCTTTTGAACCTTGCAATGCTACATCTGCCATAATTCCGACTATACTTCTAATCTCTCTAGCAGTAGGATTTTTTTGAGTTAAAACCATACGAATTATATTACTACCAGGCAAAATAAGATATTTTACCTCAACCTTTTGTCCTGCAAGATATTCTTTATCATGAGTGATAGTCCATGTAGATTTCACACCCTTCCAGAATCCTTCTTCAACAAAACTTGTTTCACTTTTCTCTTGTTCATAGAAAGGATTATCTGCATTAGTATGGAATAAAATCGGTTGTAATCCGCCTAGATAAGAATCAAAAAAGAACTTAGGACCGATTTCTGGATACTGGTCAAGTAAGAAGTCTTTATTTTTATCATCTTTAAGTCTGATTAAATTACCTCCAATTTTTTCTGGAACTTCAAAAGATAAATACCCATTAGATACTGTTTTCACTTTATCTCTATCTTTACCTTTTTCATTAAATTCAATAGTATCTTGTGTTGCTATTAGAAAATAAAAATCAAAATTAAAATCAAATTCTCCACTTAAAAGAATGGAAATTTTTTCAATTGTTGATTTTGTTTTTTCTGGTACTTCAATCTCAATTTCAATTGAAGTAGCTTCAAATGATGTTAGTTGTGGAATTGGAATTTCATTTTTTATACCATCTTTAGTAATAAATCCCCCCTTCCAATCTCTTGGTATTTTCATTGTTAATGTACTGGGTAAAGGATATGCTGACACAAAGAAAATTTCTAACGATTTCTTAATTTTTTCTCCAGCTTGAAGCACGTTATCTCCAATTAATTTTATATCAAGTGCTTGAGTTATTTTTAATCCAACGAATTCTTCTTCTGGATCAAATATTTGATTGCCAACAAGCTGATTCCATCTGTTTCTTACATCTTCCAACGAGTTCATTCCAAAACAGAACCACAAATGTACTGGTTTTGTTTTTTCTTTTGGTTGTAGTTCTATTGTTTTGCTTTCTAATTGTGCTAATTGTCCACCACTTGCTTTTATTTTTTCAATGTTGTCCGGTTTCCAAATCCAAGCAATATAATCATTATTCATTAATCCTTCAGCTGCAGTCCAAGTTTCATGCCAAAAATCAGGTTTAGAAGGGACAAGTGGATCAGAAACAAAGTTGGTTAATGCATCACTTTCGATGATTTTTCCTCCTATTGGTGTATATGCTCTTCCTTTTGCAGTGTATGGATTAATTGAAATTCCACCAGAAGCTGTGGTAGTTCTTGCACTAACATGAAGAGATTCTTCTTTGTTTGTATTTGTATATTCTACCCAGTATTCTACTTCATTTGTTCCCAGCGAGACGCGTATGAATTTCTTTACTAATAATCCTGGAACTTGAATACTTTTACCACTCAAAATTAGAATGGCATCTTTTCCATTGTATTTTATTTCATGTTCAAACAAAAGTGTTCTATCAAGTGATAAACCATAAGGCGGACCTGAAGCATGGTTTAAAGGTGCACCACCTGAATTTTCCCTCTGGATAATTCTTAATTGACCACCTTCCAAATTAACTCTTACATTTAATTTATCAGTGACTAGATGTAGGATCTCTCTATCTTTTATCTCAATTAATTCGAATAATTTATTAGATTTTATCAGAACTGGATATTGATAAATGGGCATTTCTTCAAATTTTTTATCAACGTTAATTGTTGTGTGTGCGTTTATCATGAATTGATTTTTCTTAGCATTTAGAGGTAATGTTATTGGAATTTCTATTCCAGAAATTTCTTTTGGAGATATATTAAACGCTATTTTTTGATTAAAACTATCTAATCCTTCGATTGAAAAATTAATTTCTCCTTTTAATTCAACATTTGTATTATTAATCAAATCAAATGAAATTCTTGATTCTTTATCGAAAGGTAGAGTCTTAAAACGATTTTCTGTTACTCCTCTAAGTTGTACTGCTGACTGTATTTTCCCACTTGTGATTAATTTGTAAGTATTCTCTCCGATAGTAATATTTGTAATAATTCCTTCATTCTTTCTATCATTATCTCTGAATGTTTTTGAAGTTTTATTAACTACGAATTCTCGAGTAATTGAAAATGCTTCTCCCTTCTTCAAATCAATAGTCTTCGGAAATGTTTCCTTCCAATTTAATCCTGGAAATTCATTAATTTCTAAATCAACAGCAGTATCTTCTATATTACTCATTATTGTTATGGTTAGTTCGTTAGGAATTCCAATATAGATTTCATGTGATTTTACTCTAGTTTTAATACTTACACTTTTTCCCTCAAGCATTTTTTCAAATCCACAAATACCCCAACCAAAGCGATCTATCTCAACATTTAAGGAATCTTCACCTTCTTCAAATTTGTAAGTGTATAACTCCATATTATCGACGATATTATTATCAGGTGCCTGAATAAGTTCTCGTTTAAAATTTCCATACCAATTAGGATGTTTCTTAAACCAATCTTTAGCAATATTTGATTGTAAAATTCCAGGTATGAAATCTTGCATATATACTGATGTATCCGGTACCCAAAATAGACCAATTTTCTTATAGAGTGGTACTGCATCTAGATTTCCACCCCAAGTGTGTAAATCTACTCGAGTGATTCCTTTCTCTTCAGCTATTTCAAGTGATTTCAGAAGTAATCTCTTACCAAATTTCTTTCCTTTTACCTTTGGTGTTACACCTAAAATTGAAATATAAGCTGCTTTTTTGTCACGCCAATGAGGATAAAGACCACAGTACCCAACTAAATCTTCGTCATCATCAATAGCAATTAAATCTGCTATAGCAGAAGTTTTGTCAAGCCAATCATGTACTCTTTCCTCAGTATATGGAACTCCACCAGAAAAACTACCTGGCCAGAGCTCATTAAATTCATTAAACATTTTAGCTGCTTTTTTAGCCATAGAAGGAGAATATGTTGTTATTCTTCCCCAATTATTGTCTGTCATTTTATTAGCTCCTAAAAAATTCAATTTTCTAACATGTTTGATGATTCGAATTTTATTTTCTTAATTTCTTTCTTAACAATTTCATGAATTTCTTTTCTGTTAGTCATTTTTTTCACCAATTTTTGAAAATTTATATCTAATTACAATTCTCATATCTTACTTATATGGTCACTAAATATATGAACAATGGTTAAATGTGACCAACAAATAGAACATCCTTAATTTCATTTAAAAGTAAAATTCACTTAATGGAATCTCTAAAAGTAGACTCTATAAGTGAAGTAACAATATGTGACTATTGAAAAAAGAAATAAAATTATTGAATTTCCAATAATTTTATTTCAAAAGGTTTGAAGCTCATTTCTAAGTTTCTATTAATTATTGCAGTCTTATTTTTTATAGTACCATCTATCAATTTTTCTTGGCATACAGTGAAATTCGAAGTAAAATTAATTTTAGTAGAAGTTTCAATGTCTTGATAATTGTACAGTAAACAGTAGAGATTCTTGTTTTTCATTCTTAAAGATGAGATTCTAATCATAGGATTATTAACTGTAATAATTGGTTTAGTGATAGAATCATTCAATTCTGATTCTAAACAAACAATTGCTTTTGATTCTAAATTAAATGCATCCGAATGATCAACACTAAAGAGGATATCCTCTCCTTTTGAATGAATGGAAAAGCTGTATTTGAAATTATAATTCTGATTCATTTCTTGAGCTCCTGGTGAAGCAAGAAATGGTCCTGCGTGTAAAGGTCGTTCTGGAAAATCTGATCGGGATAAAAATCCTGTACATCTTAATAGTGTAAGAGCTAATATATTCCCTTCAGTTAATTCAACTTCTGGTAATCCTTTGTTGAAAAGAGTAAATGCTTCAGTATTCGTTTCATTTTCTACTCTAATAAAACGCTTTTGAGCTTGGATACCAGAGGGTTGTTCTATAAAATCTATAAAATTGTCTGGTTGAGCTTGTCTTTTGGTAAAACCAAAATGTGTCGATGTCAATGTATAATTTGAAGAATATGGTAAATTAAAACAAATTCTTAATCTGTGATCTTTTGCTTTATTAGTAAGTGTAGTTTCAATATCAATTCTAGGGATATCTCTATAAAATCTAAATTTTGATTTGATAGGAATCTTCACTTTTCCAATTCTTTTATCTCTTTTTTCATTAAGTTCTTTGAATGTTTCAAAAAGAAATGTTTGAGTTATTTCGCAAACAAAAGATCCTTTAGTAGTAATTTTTCTTTTAATTTGAGATATTTTCCTTTTAACAGGTCCAAGTCGACTAAAGGTATATTCATCTCCTCTATCACCCCAATCTTCAAACATGTGAAGATTTTCATATGTAGTTTTAGTTTTCTTATCATAAATATTCATTGTTCCATCTTTATTGAAGTATATATCATAAAATTGATTCTTAACAGAATTTTTTGTTATAAATAATCCTTCATTTTTAGTCGAAACTGCTGATTCACTGATTAGAAATTTATTAAAAGTTAAGGGTGTTAATGGTACAATTGCACAATATTTTTGTTTACTACCTTTTGTTGCTTTTACATGAAACTTCTGATATTTTTTACTATCAA
>Ga0307379_10003907_pt1 | contig 21447 bp, 14 predicted proteins | sample UN2MG_FD_202237 | JGI IMG/M metagenome (GOLD analysis project Ga0307379, IMG submission 202237) | Soil microbial communities from Risofladan, Vaasa, Finland - UN-2 | ecosystem: Environmental > Terrestrial > Soil > Coastal area > Acid sulfate soil | place: Finland: Risofladan, Vaasa | collected... | reverse complement strand
GCGCGCAGGCGGGCGTAGCTCAATTGGATAGAGCATCGGTCTACGGAACCGAAGGTTACAGGTTCGAGTCCTGTCGCCCGTGGTCATTGGGGGGGGTATCTCCGGGCGCCTTGCGGGCGCCCGGGCGCCCTATCCTCCCCGGCTCGCGAGGATATCATGCTGGGCGAAGGCGGCGTCGGGATCGGCGACGTACGCCGCGCGCCCGTCGACGAAGCCGTAGTTCACACCGCCATCGTGGCGAAAGTCGCAGGTGTTGTACGGCCAGCCGCCGTACTCCCACTCATCCCTCCGCAAGTTTGGGGGCTCGGTCTGCGGCCGGTCGTTGTACGCCCAGCGACAGATGTACCAGAAGCCGCTGCTGCGGGAGTCCTGAAACATCACCAGGTTGCTCAGGGGCGCGAATATCTCCTCCAGCTTGGGGCCGCGCAGGTACGGGCCCATTGTCTGGGAGTTGCCGGACATCGCGAGATTGTAGCCGAGCCACGAGCGGTCGGGCGGCAGGTCGTACCAGGCGGCCTCGCTTGGGCAGCGGACCATGCTCTTGGCGGGCGGGTTCCTGCCGTCAAGCGTGCCGTACCTGGGGATCTCCTCGCCGAAGTAGTGGCCGAGGATCTCCTTCTGGTACCAGTACCAGGCCGGGTCAGTGAGCGCGCCGTTGGGGGAGAAATCCCAGGCGGGCAGACACTTCCATTCGCCGCTGTACGCGGTGGCGGCGAAGCACAAGCTCTTGATGTGGCTGCGGCACTTGGCGCTGCGGGCCGCCTCCTTGGCCTTGTTCAGAAGCGGCACCAGCATCGCCACCAGCACCATAATGATCGCGATCACCACAAGTAGTTCGACTAACGTGAAGCCTCTGGCTCCACGTCTGCTCACTACAGGCAGTTCGATCGGCGTGAAGGCACGACTGCAGCGCAGGGCGGAACGGAACGATCCTTCCCGGGCGCTTCGTTGCGAACGTTGAACCGGGTGGCGCATGCTTGCACACTTCCCCCTGCATTATACCCCAACGGCCGGCGCCGGTCTCGCGCCAATTCCGCGATCAGATGATGGCGATGCTGGCGTCTAGGGTCGCCTAATCTCGCTCGTGTCCTACATGGCGTTTGCGCCGGCGGCACAGCGCTAGGCCCGCGCCCAAGGCCAGCAGCGCAGCGGACACCGGCTCGGGAATCGCCCCCCCCCCATCTGGCAGAAACATCGGGCCCTGCGACTGTGTGGCGTTGGACCCGTCGTACCACGCCAACAGGTCGAAAGTGTCCGTATCTCCGTCGTAATCGAAGTCGCCGTACGACCAGCCGGTGCCTACGCCATTATACCCATCGAGCCAACGAAGAAGGTCGAACGATTCCGTCCCGTTCTTCAAGTCCGCGTCCCCCTTCCACGTGCACTTCAGCAGGACCTCGTTGCCGTCCAGGCCCGTGGCGTCGCCGAACGTGGTGTAGGTGAACTGAGCGTTGTCAATCACGCCCACCGCCACGAACGTGTTCGCGTCCTGGCCAACAGACGTCATGATCCCAGGGCCGTCCCATCTGCCCGGGCCGTCATTACGGCCTGACCTCACCCACTCCGCAACCGTGTCATAGTCCGCGCCCGGGAGGACCAGGAAGTTCCCGCTGACGTCATTCGTCGAATCCAGGTCTAGCACGCCGCCGTTGGCGTCGATGGAGAGGCTGTTGATGATGCTGGTTGTCTTGCCGGAGTCCCCGCGGATCGTCAGCGTGGCGTTGGGCTCGATGGTGACTGTGCCCTGCACGATCTTGCTGACGCTCAGCGCGGCCTCGGGGTCGATCTGCGTCGTGCCGATGAGGTTGGCGTCGACGCCGGTGACGCTGCCGGCTGCGTGGGTGCCGGATGTGACGCGGAGCAGGCCGTCGCTCTGGATGTCCACGTACAGGTTGGGGTCGGGGTGCTGGAGCGTGCCTCCGTCGAGGTTGAGCGTCCCGCTCGACCAGACCTTGACCGCGCCGCCGACGGTGGCCGTGCCGCCGTTGATATGCATCCAGCCGTTGCCGCCGGCGCCCGTCTCCCCGCCCCCGATGCAGATATTCCCGCCCACGGTCAACGTGCCGCCCGAGAGGGTGTAGTTTCCGTCGGAACCGGCGTATTCCGCGATCCGCAACGACCCGCCTACGTCCAGCAGGCCCCCGGACAGCACGTAACTCGATAGGTAATCGATGGCTCCCACCGTCAGAGAAGCGGTCCTATGCAGTCCCCCGCTTTGGGAAAGCCGGCCTCTCACGTATGTGTTTGTCGTCAGAAGGTTTCCGTCCCTAAGCTCGTACAGGCCGTCAAGCCTCTCGCTGCCGCCTATGCCGAGGTTGCTGGCGATGTGTATGCTGTTCCCGTCCTGGATGAACCGCCCCGTGGCGCCGACCGGGTCGTCTTCCTTCGCAACGTCTGTGCCGCCCGTGACGAGCATCCCGCCGTTCAGTTCATAGATTCCCACGTTGGCATCACCACAGTGGTAGCCCACAATGAGTTGGGTCGTCTGGTGGAGGCCCCCGTTCTGGATGAACGTGCCGGTGTAATGCCAGCCGATGTAGCTCCCATAGATGTAGTCATCCGGATCAGGCGACACGGAAAGGTTGCCATCCTCCAGAACATACCTTGCCCCCGAGTACGCAGTCCCTGAAGTCGACATGACGTCCAGATCCTCCGTCACTACGACTCCGCCTGTCTGTGTGAAGACGCAGTTCCCGTCCCCGATCACTCCCAGACTCCCGGTGCCCTCGTCATTCACGCAGTCAAGCCGCCCTCCGCTCATCAGGTATGACCCGAATGAGCCTGTGGACGCGCACACAGTAAGAGTGACCGTCCTGTGGACACCGTCGATCTGCGTGAACTCTCCGCGTGCTGCGTTACTGTCGGCCACGATCGTATGGCCTGTGTCCAGGTTCCCGTCCGACAGCTCGTACTGGCCCAAGCCCGACTCCGAGTGGCCGACAGAGAGGACCGCGGCATCGTGGAGTCCCCCCGTCTGAATGATCTTGCCCTCACTAGCCTCTCCCACGATGCAATGACCGGCGTCGAGACATCCGCCGGTCAGTCTCAGCTCCCCGCCGTTGACGATGACGACGTTGCCCTCGATCGCCCCCGTCGAGCCGTCCAGCTCAACGGTGGCATTGTCGACCACAATCGTGTCGGTTACCTCAAGCGTGTATTCGCCCGTGCTGAGGTGGCTGTTGCTGTCCACGAAGAGAAGCATTCGCGCGTATCCGTCGGCGCTCAGGGAGATGTTGGCGTCCTCCAGGTGAACGTACGCATCGCGGTTGGGATCGGGGCAGATGCCCCCCACCCAGTTGTAGCCGGTGTTCCAGTCGCTGCCCGCCAGGAAGTCCTTGCGATACAGGTTGATCTGCCCCCACCCGCTGGCTGAGGCGATGGCCAGTACGTCGGTAGCGGAAGGAAACCGGCGCATGCCCGTGTCGATGCTCGTGCACATCAGTGCGTTGGCGTCTTTCAGGTGGACCGGGTCATCGTTCGCGCACGCGATCTCCATCGAGGCCCCGCGAACCAAGCTCGCGTCCACACTGTACCATTCGATTTCTCCCACGACATTGGGTTCCATCCCCAGGGCGTGCCCGAGCTCGTGCAAGGCCACGCTGTACAAGTCGTGCCCCGTGATGCCGCCGGCTGAGCCGGCGTAAGACGCCTCCAGCACATCGGGCGTGTTCCCGTCGTACCAAGCGTTCTTATCGTCCATGGTTAGGTCCCGATAAAGCACCTGAGTCAGGTCGAACTCGCTATCGTCTGCCCCGTAGCACCAGTCTCGACCGTTCCCGTTCTCGTACTTCGAGTCAAAGCGGATGTTGCACTCGGTCACGCACCCACTCACTGGGTCCCAAGCAGTGCCTTTGCACTCCGCCAGCGTGGCATCCCCATTGAGATCGTACCACCAGTAGTTAACCGTAACCGTGTGGTTGTCTTGGATGATCCCATCCCAGTAACCAGCGGCGGCTTCGACAGCGCCTTTCAGCAAGTTGGGGTCCAGATCGATGTGGTTCCCGTCCAAGTTGGTCACGATTTGCACTGCGCCCACATGAGGGCCGGCCAGGGCCCCCAAGACCAAGATGGCCAGTACGCGCATGATGCACAGAGGATTCCTTCTCTTGGTTGCCATGGTTCTCTCCCTTTCTTGCGGGTGTTGTCGTGTCCCCACCTTCCGCAGGTCCCCATCACGAGCGGTCCTGTGGCGGGACCACGTTCCGCTGCGTTTGCCTCGACTTCGATTGCGTCGAATTGAGGGGCGATCCGCCCGAGATCAACAGGCCCCTTCCCGAGACCGGCAACTACCCACTCGGCCCTAAGACTAGGCCTTCCGCTCGGGCGCCCGACCACAAAGGCCCACTGCGGCCGAGGATTATACCATGCAACGACGCATATGCAAGCGCCGATTCAGGTCCGCAGGTCCTGTCTTCTGCGACCAGCGTGTGTGGCCGCTGAGGTCCTCATCGAGCTCGCTGGTTCGGCGGGAGATAGCCGTTGTAGGTAGTGACGAACTGATGGACGGCCGCCCCGTGGCATCTCTCGTTGCTGGCACAGAGGGCCGTGTAGGCCAGCTCCCTGGCCCTGCGGAGGAACGGCATCAGCAGGCTCAGCAGAAGTGCCAGGATGGCGATCACCACCAGCAGTTCGACCAACGTGAAGCCTCTGGCTTCACGTCCGCTCACTACAGGCGGCGTTGCCGTCCTGAGCTCCCTGTCCCGAGCAGGTCGAGGGATGTCGAAGGGCAGTTCGATCAACGTAAACGCTGCGCGTCTCCGCTGCCTCATCGCAGGCAGCTCCTCTGGTGCGAGGGCGGTGTGCACGGTCCGACAGCACGCAGCCTGACCGGCCTGGGCGGCTCCACGCGCTTGTCGTACGCTCTCATCTCCTGCTCCAGATGAGCCCTGTCAGAGTTCGTCCGCTTGCCCAGTGTCTGCCAGCATTGAAGATGCGGGCTACCTCCGAACGCCGTGATCTCGACACAGAGACACAGAGGTACAGAGGGGCCAGGACGGGTTCCTCTACCTCTGTCTCTCTGCGTGTCTGTGTCGCAAGTCCCTCACCCACAAAATCGCCCTTGACGCGCCATTAGTAGCGCATGCGGGTGCGGCGTATGTCGTCAATCCGGTCGCTGGCTCCCAGTGGTTCCACGTGTCCGTCGAGGAACGCGAAGTTGGCCCGGGCGCGCTGCTTGAGCATCGCCTGGCCGGGGGGGTGCATGTGGCGGAAGGTGAACGTTCCGCCCGCGCTGCACCAGGGCTCCCGCCCCCAGTCCACGCCGAGCGTCACGCCGTACGGGGGTGATTTCTTGCTCGTGAACATCCAGTCGCTGCCCCGGATGCCCTCGACGCACATGAACTGGTCCGACGGCTCGGGAAAGCGGCTCAGGATGGCCCCGAGGTTGTACTGGTCCCACCGCGAGTTGATCAGGTTCGGCTCGACCCACTTGCCGTATGCGCCCTCGAAGGGGGAGTTGTCGCTCCAATTCCCCCCGCCGCCGGCGTCCAGGTTCCACTTGTACTGCCGCCCGCAGTAGTTGTTGCCCCAGGGCGCCAGGCTCGGACACGACAGCATGTTCTTTGCGGGCGTGTTGCCCAGGCGCGGGACCTTGCTCTCGCGAAAGTGGAAACTGTTCAGTATGTTCTGCCAGGCGATGCTGGAAAAGGTGGGATACCAGCGACGTCCCCGGCCCGGCCCGCGCCCGTTGTGCTCGGCTGCGAACCCCTGGCCCGCCGTGCCGATTGTGTGCATGTTTTGCTGGCACGCGGCCAGGCGGGCGAGTTCCCGGGCCGTTCCGAGATACGGCAGGAGCATCGACAGCAGCAGCACGAGTATCGCGATCACGACGAGCATTTCGATCAGCGTGAACGCATGAGGGGCAGGCTTCCCGGCCGTCCGGCGCCGGTCGCCAGACAGGCCGACCGTTGCGAGGCTGCGACGTCGATGTCCGCCTGACCGCGTCATATGCACCTCAGCGGTCCCCAGTAACTTCCATCGGCCAGACACGGCTGGAATTGCGGGCCGTTCGCGTTCGATATGCAGGCGCTGCCCTGCCTGTCCGCCTCCAGTATACCCTCGGGCGGGCCCGTTGGCGACCGCCAAAACTGCCGGCGGGGGCCTGCTGCGATCAGGGCCTTATGGAGTACTGGCGGCTGTCGAGGACCCGGTCGTTCGGGCCCAGAACAGTCACGTGCCCGTCGATGTAAAGGTAGTTGGCCTGCGCCCGCGTCTGGTACAGCCGCACGTCGTTCGGCAGCATGTGGCGGAAGGCCAACTGCCCGCCGGTGACGCCGTCCGACGCGGCCCATGGCGGGTAGCTCCAATTATCGCCCAGCCTCGCGGTGTAAGGCGGGCTCGAACGGCCGTGGGGGCAGTTGTCGTTGCCGCGCTCGCCCTCGGAGGCCAGTATCTGATCGGACGGGTTCGGAAATCGCGACAGGATCGCCCCCAGGCTGTAGTAATCCAGGTAGCGGGGGTAGGAAGCGTAGAACGGGGTCACCAGCGCCGGGTCGAGCACCTTGCCATATGTGCCGCCCCCCGAGCCGTGATCGTTCCACTTGTGCCCGCGGGCGGAGCCCGTGGTCCACTGCCTCATGCTGGGGCAGTAGAGCTTGCCGGGCAGCGGCGTGGTGCCGCTCCGCTGCACGACGTAGCTGCGGAAATACTCGGCGTTGAGGATGTTGGCCCAACTGACCGAGCTGCCCCAATCGGAGTCGTGCCTGCTCAAGTGGGCCCTTCCGGGGCCGCGCCCGTTGTGCTCGGCCGCGAAGTTGTGCCCCGCCGCGCCCAGCGTGTGGAAGTTCGACTGGCACACGCCCCGGCGGGCGATCTGTCTTGCCCGGTACATGTACGGAGTCAGCAGGCTCAGCAGCAATACCAGGATGGCGATCACGACCAGCAGTTCGATGAGCGTGAATGCCCCGCGACGCTCACCAACACCCCAACCGGCCGGCCGGCACCAGACCGGCCCCCGCCGGGCGTTTCGTCCCGAATGTCGAACCGCGCCGCACATGCCCACACAACCTCCGCCTGCATTATACCGCAGCCGCCGGCGCCGGTCTCCTGCCGATGTGCGCCCGTCACGGCCTCATGGCGTACTGGTCCCTGGCGTGGACTCGGTCGTTCGGGCCCCAAGTTTCGACGTGTCCGTCGATGTACAGGTAATTCGCCTGCGCCCTGGTCTGATACATCCGCTGGTCTCTGGGCAGCATGTGTCGGAATGCCGCCTGCCCCGCCAGCCCCGACCACGGCGGTTGGCTCCCATCGTGGCCCAGCGGGACGGTGTAAGGGGGCGAGGTGTTTCCGAAGGGGCAACTGTCGTTGCCGCGCTCGCCCTCGGAGGCCAGGAACTGCCGCGAGGGCTCGGGGAACCGCATCAGGATCGCCCCAAGGTGATAGGTATCGAGGTAGTAGGGGGCCCAGAGGGCGTTCAGCGGGGTCCAGTCGATCAGCTTGCCATATGGGCCTTCGTCGGGATTGTCGTCCCAGGTCGGCCCGCCGGTGGCGTCGTGGTTCCACTTGTGCGCCCGGCCGTAGATGTTGCTGGAACCGTAGCCGCTCCACGGCTTCATGCTGGGGCAGTAGATCTTGCCCTTGGACGGCACCCAGCCCATCCGCTGGATGCGGTAGCTCTTGTACCACTCGGCGTTGAGGATGTTGGCCCAACTGACGGAGCTACCCCACTCTGGGTTGCTGTAGCTGCTCAGGTGGGCCGCCCCGGGGCCGCGACCGTTGTGTTCGGAGGCGAAGCCGTGGCCGGCTGCCCCCAGCGTGTGGAAGTTTGACTGGCAGACGGACCGCCGCGCCAGCTCCCTGGCCAGGCTGAGGTAAGGAGTCAGCATCGACAGCAGCAGCGCCAGGATCGCGATAACGACCAGCAGTTCGATCAGCGTAAACGCCCGCGCCTGCGGTCTTTCCCTGCGCATTGTCAGTCCTCCCGAACTCGGCGGCCCACCCGCGCGCCGAGCTGGAACCGACACCATCTCTCCACATTGATTATATCGGCTGTGGGCGGCTGAGTCCATAGCAGACCGGGCGGATATGTCGCCCCACCAGATCGCTCAATACCGTATGTTGAAGCGGTCGTAGGCGTTCAGGCGATCGTTCGGGCGGATGACCTCCACGTGCCCGTCGAAGTAGAGCACGTTGGCCGTCGCCCGCTGGACATACATCGACCGTTCGTTGCCCTTGAGGTGGCGGAAGGCGAACGTGCCTCTGCACCCCGACCAGGGCGGCTTGCCGGAGTCGTCGCCCAGCGTAGCCCGGTGCGGCGCAGATGCGGGCCAGATCGCCCCGACGTAGTCGCTTCCTTTCTCGCCCTCGACCACCAGGAACTGATACGACGGCTGGAGGAACATGTCCATCCTCGCCCCGAGGGCGTAGATGTCGGCCGTCGCGTAGCCGGGGTCCACGTCGGCCGGGTTGTCAATCCGCTTGCCGTAGGGGCCTTCGTAGGGCTGCCCGCTGGATTCCCAGTTCGGCCCGCCGGCTGCGTCGCCGTTCCACATGTAGGCGCGCGGCCAGAGGTTGTTTCGCCATGGCTTCATGGTCGGGCAGTAGATGTCGGTCTTGTTGTAGCGCTCCCAGCCGTGGCGCTGAATGCGGACCTCCGTGTGAGTCCATCCGGGGGTGTTGACGCCGAAGTACTCGATGTTGAGCACCTCCACCCAGGTCCACCCGCGCGCCCCGCCGTCGGAGTAGTAGTGGTACTGCACGGCCCGCCCCGGCCCGCGGCCGTTGTGCTCGGCCGCGAAGGACTGCCCCGCCGTCCCCAGCAGGCGCATCATAGACTGGCATTCGGCCCGCTCGGCCAGCTCCCTGACCCGCCTGAGGTACGGCACCAACAGGCCCACCAGCAGCAGAAGGATGGCTATCACCACCAGCAGTTCGATCAACGTGAACGCACTGCGTTCACGTTGCCTCACTACGGGCAGTTCGATCAGCGTGAAGGCGCGCGAACTCAACCTTCTGTGCTTCACGTCCTGCTCCCTATGGCCCAGGCCCAGCATGCAAAACCTCCTGCAGTGGGGCCATCTTGCCCTCGCCGTGCGCACACCTCGACCGTATTCATTATACCGCAATCGGGGCATCCGAGATCATGCGCGTATGACGCGGTCGGCCATGGCCCGTGACAAGACCCGCCCCGTTGCGGCCGCGTGGCATTCTGTTAGGGACTCTTAGTCCGGCATGAAGCGGTCGATGTGATCGATCCGCTTGTTCGGCCCCATGTGCTCGACGTGCCCGTCGATGAAGAGGAAATTCGCCCTGGCCCGCTGTTGATACATGGACTCGTCGGTCCCTCGCAGGTGGCGGAAGCTGAAGAGCGCCGCCCTGCTGCCGCCGGACCACGGCGGGCGTGTGGGATCATTGCCCAGCGTCACTCTGCCGTTGCCCGTGGCCGTGCTGAACGTCTCGTCGTTGCCGTACTCGCTCTCGGAGATCAGAAACTGATGGTGAGGGCGAGAGAATACCTCCATCTTTGCGCCAAGGTTGTACTGGCTATAGTTGGGATGGATGCTCGTCGGCTCAACCCACTTGCCGTAGGCGCCTTGCCAGGGCGCAGAGCCCCAGTTGTATCCGCCGTTGGCGTGGATGTTGTACCGGTAGGCCCGCCCCCACGTGTTGGCGTAGGTCATCCCGCTAATGACCGTGGACCACGGCTCCATGGACGGGCAGTAGATCCAGCCCTTGCGTGGGATGTGGTAGAATCGCTGGATGGGTCCGACCGGATCGTCTCCCCACTCGGTATAGGGGTACGCTTTGGAGTCGTTGCGGTGGTAATACTCCCGGTTCAGGATGTTGCACCAGACAACTCTCCAGTGTTCGATCGTGGACGTCGCCCGGCCGGGGAAGCGGCCCTCGCGCTCGGCTGCGAAACCGTGGCAGCCGTTGCCGATCTGCTTGAGGTTAGACATGCACACGGCGTTGCGGGCGAGGTCCTTTACGGCCCTCAGCATCGGCAGCAGGATCGACAGAAGAAGCGCGATGATGGCTATCACCACGAGCAATTCGATAAGCGTAAAGGCTTTGCCTTTCCGCTTCCTCATTGCAGGCAGCCTGCCGGCCCTGAGCTTGTCGAAGGGCAGTTCGATCAAGGTGAACGCGCGAGACTTGTGCCTGCTTCTCAGCATTGTCGCGCCTCCGACAAGGACCTTGAATCCGCACCGATGTCGCACAGGGCGGCCGGGGGGACGTGATCTCTGCTCCGGCGAGTGCGCCTCTGCTGCCGCTTACAGTATACGGCCGGCGCGGGTGGGCGGCCAAGGGAAATCGCGTCTCTCGGTGTTCCTGGCGATCTTCGCGGCCGGCGTTGGCGGCTACCACGTGCCCTTATTTGGCTGCTTGGCGGCCTCCTTGATGTACAGGTCGAGCTGCTCGAACAGGTGGGGCACGAGCTTGGCCAGTTGCAGCTCGAAGTACCTCAGGCCCCTCTGGAGCGACACGTCCTTCGACGGGCAGGCGTGGTGTCGCGGGTCCTGCATGAACCAGCCGGTCGAGGCCGGGCGCATGTCCCAATACGGGCGGCACATGGGCGGGGCCTCGTCGTCGTAGGCCATCTGCTCCTGTTGGTACAGGTCGCGCTGCCCGAGGATGTGCAGCGACGCCAGCACGAGCGAGGCCTCCTTGTGCTTGGAGTGGGCGCCGCCGAGAATCTCGCCGGCCTCGTCGCTCAGCGGTCTGTAGGGGTCGGACAGCACGATGGGGATCTTGTGCTTCTCGAAGAATCGCCGCACCACCAGGCCAAGGGTCATGTTGTTCGGGGCGTGCACGCTGACGATGATGAAGCGGCGGAAGCCCATCCCGACGCACTTGGCGGCGATGCCTTCGACCAGCCGCATCAGCAGCTCCGGCTCGACCGAGACGGTGCCGGCGAAGCCGTCCGTCGCGCCGGCCCAACTATAGTGCACCTCAGGCAGGACCAGCCCGTCGCCCAGCTCGGCCATCCGCAGGGCGAAGGCCTTGGCGATGTACGTGTCGGTGCCAAGCGGCTGGTGCGGGCCGTGCATCTCCACGCAGCCGACAGGCAGCAGTGCGATGTCGCCGCCGCGCTTGAGATACTCTTCCACCTCCGGTGTCGTCAACTCCTGCATGAATCGGCTTCGCATGGCGAACTCCTTTGTCTTCCGACCGACGCGGCGGGGCTCCTGTCCCGCCGCGCGGGGCATTTGAGGCGATCTAGCCCTGCGCCGCCCTGGCGGCGTTCATGGCCTTCGCGGCGGCGGCCAGCAGGGGCTTCTCGATCTGGTTGGCAATCGGCCGGGAGGGCTCGTAGCCGCCCTCGGCCTTCGCCTTGTCGGTGAACAGGTAACCCAGGTAGTCGTTGCCCTGTGAGACTACCATGGTGTGTGCGAAGGGGGAGGCCTTCTGCATGGCCCCGCCGATCTCGCTGAACAGCTCGCCCGGCGCGGTCACGAAGCACAGCTCGCCGACGGCGACGGCCTGCACCTCGGTCGTCAGGTGCCTGCCGTCGGTGCTCTCGGCCGCCCGGGCCTTCATGAAGTCCGAGACGTTGTCCGACAGCTCCAGCACCAGCTCCGCGCTGGCGGATCTCACCGGCAGGGCCGCCCGGGGCGTGGTCGAGTCCATGGCGGCCAGCACCTTGGCGGCCAGCTCGTGGCCCATCTTCTCGGTGTGCTCCGGGCTGGCGAAGAGGGCCTGCCGCGGGTTGATGTTGCCCCCGCCGCCGGTCACGTGCAGCACGGTCGCCGCGCCGGTGGCCGCCTCGAGCCTGCGGACGAAGTAGCCGGGGTAGTCCGCGCTGGCCATGTAGTTGTCCGGGCCGAGCGTCACCGGGTGGCACCAGTAGGAGACCACCATCGTATGGACCTTGCCGGTCTCCGCGTCGTCGAAGGCCGCGAAGGGAAGCTGCGGGTCATAGTAGCCGGTGTGCCTGCCCTCCGGGTCGAGCCAGTCGGCGGATGCCTTGCCCTCGGGGTCGAGCACGCGGCGGTTGTGGCCGAGGAAGGCCTCGGTGCGGCCGGTGCGCATGGTGGCGGGTTTGGCGGCCTTCCACGCCTGGGCGATCGCGTGGGCCGCCCCGGCGATCACCTGCTCGATGTATTGCGGGTCGGGCAGGACGGGTTCGCGGTCGGGCTTGTGGTACCTGCGCAGCGTCGGGGCCGAGTGCGTGTGCGTGGCGGCCACCATGACGGTCTCGGCCCGAAGGCCGGGCACGGCCTCGGCTGCCCGCTGGCGCATCTGCCGCACGAGCGTCAGGTCTGCGCCGAGGTTGTCCAGCACCACGATTGCCGCCTGCGGGGCCGATGCGCCCGGCTCGGCGAATACGATCGCCCGCGCGCAGAGGTCCAGCCCCACGCCCTTGTTCGGCCGCGGGCGCGGATAGCCCAGCAGCGGAATCCCCGGCTGGGGGTTGATGACGGCGCAGCCCGCGCCGACGAGGACGGTCGAGTCGTTTCGCTCAGCGGTCATGTCGATTCCTTCGCAACTGTTCGCGTGCCACCCTCAACCGGAGCAGAACGCAGGTTGTGGGTGTCTGTGCCTGTCTGCATCAGCACCCACAAGCACCCGCTTGTGGGTGGCACCCAGTTACTTGCCGGAGATCTTGTACCGGTGCACGGCGTAGGGGGCGAAGTCGTCGACGATCTTGCCGCCCTTGACGGGCACGGTGCGGTTCTCGAACAGCACCTCGGCCGTCCCGTCGGCCGCGCCCTTGACCGTGATCGTGGGCTTCTCGGCCTTCTTGAACATGTTGACGGCGAAGACGTACGTCGCGCCGCCGTGCTTCTTCGTCAGCAGGCCGATCATCCCGCCCGGGGAGGCCTTCGCGGTCGCGCCGGGCGACATCGTCGGGCTGTTGATGACCTCAGCCAGCGAGTGGACCTCGGCGAAGGTCGTCTTGAGGCCCTTCATCATCTCCGGGTCGATGCGGCTGACGGAGGGCGTCTTGTACCACGAGTGGCAGAACAGGCAGATGCCCCGAGCGCCGTAGTTGATCGCCATCCAGACCTGCGTCTTGACCTCTTCCGGCGTGGGGGCGCGGGAGTCCTTCTCGCGCTCCTGGGTGAAGCGGTTGACCTCGACGACGAACCAGATCGGCTTCTTGCCGTCGGTCCACCGCACGAGCCGCTCCACGCCCTTGGCCACCACGCACAGCCGCTCCGGCCCGTCGGCGCCCAGGCTGTTGCACGGGTAGATGTCATACGTGATCACGTCGGCCCCCTTGCAGTAGTCGGGGTACTTGTCGTACGAGACCCGCGCGCCGTAGCGGTCGTTGGCCACGCCCTGCCCGAGGTTCATGAACACCCGCAGGCTCGGCTGGGGGGCGCGCATCTTCAGGTAGGCGGCCATCAGCTCTTCGGCCGTCGCCGTCGCGCCGCCCTCCTTGGGCTGGTCCGGCTCATCCCCGTGCATCCACCCGATGACGGCCGGGTGCTTGTAGAGCTCCTGGTCCACGTAGGCGGCCTTGAACGGCAGGATGGCGTACATGCCCTGCGCCTGCAGCGCGTCCAGGTAGCCCTTGTCCTTGGGGTTGGGGTAGGAGTCCACGCCGCCGTAGAAGACGTTGACGCCGATGTCCTTGAGGCTCTTCAGCCACCCCGCCCCCGCCGGCTGGAGCCAGACGGCCACCGGGAAGAACTTCGGGTCGTTGATCGGGCCGGGCCTGAACTTCGCCTCCGGCAGCGACGCGGTGTCGATCTTCGCCACCGGCTTGGGCGGCGCGACCATCACATACTTCTCGGTCGCCGGAACCATGCCCTGCGGCTGGAGGATCTCGATCGTCATCTCCCGTCCCTTGGACAGCTTGCTGAACGCCTCCTGGATGTCTTTGTGGTGGCTCTGGCCGGGAAGCAGATCGACATTCCCCCCGAGTTTGCCGGCCCCGCTGCTGAACATGTAGCTAGTCTTGACCCGCTCGCCTCCGATGTTCTTGAAGCCCAGGCCATCGAAGACGATCGTCCGCCCGTCGAAGACGAGGTCCGGGTATTCCTCGGGCTTGTTGAAGCCGCCCTGGAAGCTGCTGTTCTCCTCCGGGTAGGAGTGCTTCTCGCGGTTGAGCCCGAAGGCCCAGACGCTCTTGTCGGTGATGGGCAGGCCGAAGGCCTCGATGGGGATGGCGACCTCGGCCGTCCAGGCGTTCGGCTCGCGGCCGGTCTTGACCTTCATGTCGATGGACTTGCTCTCGACCGGCTCGTGCCACTTGTCGGCCCCCCAGACGCCGCCGGTGCTCCTGCCGTCGCAGTCCACGATGAGGTGGGAGAAGTACTTCGCCTGCTTCTGCGGGACGATGTAAATCTCCAGGCAGTCGTTCCGCCAGAGGTTCCCGCCTTCGTTCTTGGTGACCAGCTCCGCGAGGTTGTCGTCGAAGCACCGGGCGGCGACGTAGAAGTTCTTCTCGTCGCGGCAGAGCCAGGCCTCGGTCTGGTAGTTCACGCCGATGGTCTTGAACGAGAAGTGCCGCAGGGGCTGGGCGCGGCTGTAGGCCGCGTCGTCCAGCTTGCCGTCGATGGCGGGGGCCTGGGCGACCTTAGGGCAGGCCAGCACGCTCTGGGTCCGCGTGGGGACGGGTGGTTCTGCGGCCGCCGACGTGGCCGGCGCGAGCACCGCGGCGCAGAGCAGACACGTGGCAAGAATCGGTGAGCGTCTCATGTTTCGCTCCTTTGTCCTGAGATGACAGGCGTTCCTTCGGGTCTGAGCCCGGTCGCCGACGCCCCGGTGCTGTCTCGCCGAGGGTCGGCGAACCAAGCATCTTACCCACCCCTGCCGACGGGATAAAGCCCTTTCGCCGCCAGACCGAGGGCAGCAGGCCTTTCCGGCGCCGCAGGCGGACGCCATTTGGAAAAACGAACCCATTTCGACTACAAGTATCTCCCCAGCAAGGATTAACATCGCGCCGGGCCGGGGCCGCCCGACCGGCTGTGACCCGCAGGCCGCTTGTGCCGGCCCTACAGGCGTATCACGCAGTTGACCTGGCGGTGGACCTTCCGGAAGCCCATGGCTGCGCGGGACGGAGAGGTCACCCGGGGGCCTCGGCGTTCTTCCCGGCGGCCCAGAGAACCGCGTTGCGCATGATCCGGAAGGCCGAGTCCTCGGCGGCCTTGGGGTCCGGTGCGTAACCGTCGAGCTCGTACTGCTGGTAGCCCACCAGGCCGGCCGTCAGGTCCTCGGGGCTGTAGAGGCAGACGACGCGGTCGTCAACGGTGACGCCCTGGAGTCGCGGCTCGGTGGACTTGCCGAGCCGCTGTCGCGTGGCGCGGCGGTAGCGGACCTTGTCGATCTTGAATTCGGGCAGGTTGTACACGGGGCTGGCTGCGGCCAGCGGCTTGCGTGCGGCGACGCCGAACAGGTTGTCGAGCAGGTCCTCGGCGGCCTTGCGGAACTTGCGGCTGCCCCCGGCGGCATCGATGATCAGCGTGCCCCCGCCGGCGCAGTAGGCCTTCAGGGCCTGAGTCTGCTCGTTATTGAGCGCCAAGCCCGCCATGCCGGTCAGGTGTGCGACGGGATACTCGCCGGGCTTGAGGTCCGTGATGGCCATCGGCTCGGAAACCTCCAGCCGCGTGCCCGCCTCTTTGGCCATCCGGAGGGCGAATCGCTTCCACGCCAGCGGCTCGGGGTCGTGGTTGCCGGCGTACTTCAGCCGCGCGACCCGGACCGTGCGACGCGTGGCGGCGCCCTGGTCCCGCGGCCACATCGAGGTCCCGCGGCTGCGGGGTGTCTCCTTGTCGGTCACGAACAGGTACAGGTTGGCCGCCAGATCGAAGTCGCCCTTGCCGGTTGCGAACCGGTTGGTCTGCCAGCTCCGCGGCAGGTCCTTGCGTACGTGAACGGCCAGTAGCCGCACGCCGTTGCTGATGCCGAACAGCGGATACCGCCGCGTGATCTTGACGTAGACGTGGTAGATCGGGTGCGTGGGCGGCAGCGCCTGGATCTCATAGTTGGGGAAGATCTTCTGGTAGGCCTTGCGCATGCCACCGTCGAATGGCGAACCGCCGCACTCGGCGATGCTGAGGATGGTGCCGCCCTGCCAGACATACCGGCGGAGCTTGTCCAGATCACCGTCGGTGAGCTTGGGGGCCTTGGAGCCGGACAGATACAGGATCGGCGAGTCGTGCCATTCGCTGACGGGCACCTTGAGGTTGATGATCTGCCAGGCGACCTCGCTTTCGAGGGTTTGGCTGAACCATCGGGTGAGGTTGGCCAGTGCGCGGGGGCGATTGTTCCAGTCGCCGGCGTACTGGAGGTGGTTGAACATCACGGGGTTTCGCCCGCGGGCGAGAAACAGCAGCGGCCAGCACGTGCTGCCGACGGTGCCCTGCCAGCAGCCGTTGGCTGCCTGCCGCGCAAGCACGATGCGGGTGCACTCCTTGAACCAGTCATGGGTGCCGAAGTACTTGTACCCGCTGGCCAGGCCGATCCGCTCCAGGCCGTACAGGTAGTACCAGTAGTGGTAGGGGTTGCCGGGATTCTGGTCGGCCTCGTAGTTCCGTTCCCACCAGGCGAGGCCCTTGTCGATGGGCCCGAATGACACCTGCCCGCGGCAGTTGATGAACTCTTCGGTGTACAGCGCATCGAAGCAGATGAACACGGACGCCAGCCCGGCGGCCGACATGGAGCCGTAGGGCTTGCGGTCTGCGCCGCCGTAAGACCAGCCGCCGTCAGGCGTCTGGCGGCGCTTCCAGAACTCCATGACGATTTCCCAGTATTTCTTGGGCACCTCGATTCCGTGCCGCGCGCCGGCCCACACGCCGAGCAGGCCGAACTGAGCGTTGGAGTTGTCTGCCCAGGGTGTGAAGGGCGGCTCACCGGTGGCGGGGTAGGTGTATCCGCCCCGGTTGTCGTTGTCCGCCATCTGAAGGCTCTTGATGAGCTGCCCCGTGTCGGCCTGCAGGTTCTTTCTGTATCTCGACATCGGCAGGGATGCCCAGATGTTGGCCCGCAGCGCCAGGGCGTAGGTGCCGCGCATCTTGAGCCCCTCCAGCCAGGCAAGCGTCTTGGCCATGCGCGGATCCTTGTAGTTGACGCCGGAGGCCAGCAGCGCATAGACCACGTGGGCCGTCTGCCCGCCGTAGTTGAGCCCCTCGCGCGAGTTGGGGTCGCGGGGGCGCGGGCCCGACTCCCAGAAGGTCCGCTCGTTCCATTGGCTCCAGAGGAACTCCACTGCCCTGTCCACGGCCTTGTGGACGGCCTGCTCGTCTATCTGTTCGGTGTCGAACTGCTGCGCGTACACCGCCGGCGCCCCGGCGATCAGGGCGAGGAATGTAGAGCAGGCGACAAGGGCGGCTCTGGACTTCATGACGCGCCTCCGGGAACGGCTACGAGGGGGAGGTGCCCTTGAAGGCCTGCAACTGACGGAGGATCTCTTCGGGGAACGACCATTGGGTCCGCACCTTGTCCATTATATCGCGGACGGCCGGGTCATGGGCGCCGTCGCCGAAGAGGAACTCGAACTGACCGCTGCGGATCAGCTCCAGGCTGTAGTCGATTACCCCGCGCAGGGGCATGACAAACGCCCGCGCCAAACCCAGCGCGCCCTCGGTGATGAGGCCCTTCTGGCGGAACAGACGCTCGCAGGTGCTGACACTGAGGTTGTAGAAATCGCGCCAATGCAGCGGGACCTTCAGATACGTGATTTCCTGGCGTTGGCCGGTTTCGTCGAGGTAGTGGTAGGTGCACGGCTGGGCGCTGGGCAGGTTGGCCCAGTCCTCGGCGGCATGGATGGTTGAGTTGGGCGACAGGCCGCAGCCGAAAATCACGATCTTGGCGTCGAGCTGATATAGCGTCCCGAACGCGCGGCGGACGTCGAAGGCGTCGTACGGCCGGTCGTCGCGGACGATCCGCTCGGCGTGGCGGCCCCAGGCGGCCAACCCGTGGCCGGGGTGTTCGCCGCGGAGCACGCCGGGCCGGCGCCAGAACAGGTCGCACAGCCTGCCCGCGCGGCAAGGCGTCGTCTTGACGTCGAACGGCTCCGGTTGCCGCTCGGTGGAGTTCCACGCGAAGGCGGGCACGCAGACCGTTCCTTCCTTTCCGACGGCCTGCTCCAGCGCGGTTAGAATCGTCTCCGGCCCGTTCGCCAGCGGTCCGAGACTGTGCAGCGACGGATGGACCAGGATCGTATCGCCCGCCCGCACGTCCAGGCGCCGCAGGTCTTCCAGGAGCTGCGAGGTGTCGAACGTGCGCTTGTAGTCGAGCCGGACGTAGCCGGCCTCGCCCAACATGCGGAACTGGCGGATCAGGTCGCGGAGCTTGAGCGCCCGTCCCTGCTCGAACTCGCATCGGCGGACCAGCTCCAGCAGCGTCCGCTTTCCGTCCGCGCCGAACAGCACGAGCGGCTCCAGCCGGCCGTATGACCAGAAGCGCCGACGTTCGTCGGCCGGCATGCGATGGAGCGTCCAGAGGTAGCCCTCGACCAGACGGGTGGGGATCATGTTGTCGGCCACGCGCTCGTCTCGGTCGCGGACGTAATCGTCCGGTCGGGCGGCCAACCAGTCGGGCAGGGCGGCGGCCGTCTGGTCGAAGCGTCGCTCGGCGGCCGAGGTCTCCTCCTCGATCGCGCGCTCGACGCGGCGGACAAGCCCCTCGGCGCGGGCCCTCACGGCGTCATCGTCCGGCGCCAGAACGGTCGTGTCGATCGTGCGGCGGGACGCCTCGCCGAGGTAGCCCATCTCGTGTTGGAACTGCTGCCTCGCGGACTGGACGTCGGTGCGGCCGAAGTCGAACTCGGCGGCGTAGCGCCGCACTCGCCGCTCGATCCGATCGGCGGCGATGCGGGAGAAGTGCCTGGCATCGGCGGCGCCGGCCGAGGCGATTCTCGTCAGCCACGCCGCGCTGACCACGCCCACGGCGCGGAGCAGTTCGCGGTCGATCTGCTCGACGTTGGTGTGCGACTTGTGCCAGGTCGGGCCCATGCCCTGCTCGGCGAGGACGTTGGACACGCCGCCCATATGCGGGTCGATCCAGTAAGTGTCCGTCCCCGCGCTCCACGCAGTGGTGCGCCAGGCCCTGTCGGACAGGTGCTCGCGGGCGTAGGTCTTCCACAGGTCCACGAACATCGCGTCGGCGAACGAGGCGGCGAACGTGGGGCTGGGCGCGATCACGACCGGGGCGTGCGTGAGGTCCTGGCGGGTGCATATCGCGTCGAGGCACAGCGAGGCGAGCCACTTCCGCCCGCCGCGGTGGTGCATCGCGTAGTAGGTCGAGCCCACCCACTCCCAGCCGACCACGAAGCGGATCGTTCGCCTGGGGCGGGGCAGGGCGCCGGCCTCGATCAGCTCCCGGCAGGTACGGACTATCTCCACGACGGCCGCCGTGGCAAGGGCGTTGTCGTCGAGCTGGCACTCGCAACTGTGGGCATAGCAGACCACCTCCTGGTCGGGGTATTCCGAACCGGAGATGGTGGCCGTCACCACGTCGGTCTCGCCTTCATACAAGCGCGAGCGGATGCGGGCACGGACCTTCAGCGGCTGCCTGGCGGCTCCCAGTCGGCGCGCGAGTTCCTTGCCCACGTTAGGCGAGAGGATGAAGCCCGGCACGGGCTTGTCGTCCTTGACCGGACCCCACAGCGGCAGGCTGCCCCATACGTTGCCCCACTGCACCAGATCGGGGCAGGCGTCCGGGTGCGATGAGAAGTCGGTCACCACGCCGGCTGCCCCGTACTTGGCTGCGAACGGGTACGTCGCGCGAATGCGCGTGTGCGTGAAGATCAGCTTGCCGCGGACGTCGGCCGATTTCCAGTGCTCATCGGCGGCTGCGTCGGGCAGGTAGAGCAGCTCGAGCACCTCTCCATCCTCGGTCGTCGGGCCGGACCAGCGGACGAGGTTGTTCGGCACGGCGCGGTAGTCGGCCAGCAGCAGCTCGCGCCGGCCATCGCCGTCGAGCAGCTCCAGCGTGCCCTCCTTGGCGTCCCACGCCATGGGCATGACCCAGTCGCCGAAGGCGAACTCGCCGTCGCAAGGGATCGCAATCCGCTCGACGGCCTCCGCGCCGGCCTGCTGGAACTGCTCGATCAGGAAGTCCGCCGTGCGCTTGTAGCCGTCGAAGGAGCTCCACTGATCGAACTGGTGGATCACCTGCCCGGCGTTACAGATCCGCTCGGCGCTCAGTTGGGTCGCCAGCAGCTCGAAGAGCTTCTCATGTCGCATCTCGTGGGGCTCCGTCACGACCTCTGGGGCCCTTACTTCATCTTGTACAGGTGAACTTCGTAGCCCTTGAAGGCGTCCTTCAGTACTCCGTCCTTGACGGGGACTGTCCGCCCTTCGCCGAGCACCTCGGCGGTGCCGGCGGCGACGCCCTTAACCTGGAACGTCGCGGTTGTCTCCGAATCGCGCATGGCCACGGCGAACAGATAGGTGGCCCCGCCGTGCTTCTTGACCATGGCGTCTACCGGCACGTCGCTGTTGGACGAGGAGGCGGTCGCGCCGTTGGCGATGGTGGGCGTGTTCAGCACCGCGCCCAGAGCGTGAATCCGGCGGTTGATCTCGCCCACGGCATGGGCCATTTCCTTGTCCCGCAGGAGCCCGGCGCCGGTGAAGGGGCGGACAACGTTGCCCCCGTCGTCCTTGACTTCGAACTCGTGGACGAAGTAGATCAGGCCCCGCGAGCCGCGCACCAGGCTCATCCAGACCTGGGCCTTGACTTCGCGCGGCGTCGGACGGCGCCCGCCCTTGCCGTACTGCGTGCACTCGATCACGTTCCAGACGATCCTCTCGTCCTTGCTCCACTTGAGCAGGCGGTCCACGCCGAACGGGACGAGCCAGAGCTTGTCCTTGACGTCGGCGTGGGTGGCGTTGACCGGGTAAATGTCGTAGGAGACGATGTCGCAGCCCTTGATGTACTGGAGATAGTCCTCCGGGTGGTTCGTTCGGATGCCGCGGCCGTGCCACTTGTCCCAGGCAACGCCCTGCCCGAGGTTCACGATGACCGGTCGGGTGGGGTCGGCCTTCTTGATCCTCTTGTAGTCGGCGATGATCTTGCTCGGCGGGATCGGCGGGCCCCACCTGCCCCATTGCTGAAGCGTCCTGTTCGGTGTGTCTGGCCAAGCCTTGTTGGCCGCGTCGGCGCTGTTCTTCCAGGCCGCCTCCATGCCCTGGGCGTTGTCGGGCTCGTCGCCGTGCATCCAGGCGACGATGATGGCCTTGTCCTTCTTCGCCTTGACGTACTGAAGGCCGTACTCGTTCTGGTCGCAGATGACGGGCATGCCGGCCTGTTCCAGGGCACCGATCTGCTTGGCAGTCGGGCCCTGCCACAGCCCAACGTAGAGGTTGATGCCGATGTCCTTATACCGGGCAGCTTTGGCTGGATCTTGCAGCCAGACGGCGATCGGGAAGTAGTCGGGCGCTTGGCTGAGCCCGTTCGTCCACTTGGTGTAGGGGTTTTCGGGCTTGGCCGCGGGCTGCTCTTCGACGACGACGGCGACGGCGCAGCAAGCGCACAGGAAGGCTGAGGCCAGCAAGAGGACCAGGAACCGCATCATGGTTGCTCTCCTTTTGATGGGGGCTGCTCACTGCTTGG
>Ga0307379_10003906_pt1 | contig 21450 bp, 16 predicted proteins | sample UN2MG_FD_202237 | JGI IMG/M metagenome (GOLD analysis project Ga0307379, IMG submission 202237) | Soil microbial communities from Risofladan, Vaasa, Finland - UN-2 | ecosystem: Environmental > Terrestrial > Soil > Coastal area > Acid sulfate soil | place: Finland: Risofladan, Vaasa | collected... | reverse complement strand
CCGTGGGAGCGCCCTTCCGGGCGCGATTCTCCAAGGCGCCGGAATCCGGATCGCGCCCGGAAGGGCGCTCCCACGGCGAGTACTGAGACTTGTGCAAGCAGCTTAAAAATAAATAATCGCCGGACGTCTATTTCCAACAATACACTATTTTTCGCGGGGCAGTCAAGGGCGTGCGGTCAATGAGCTCGATCACCGGCTCGTGCCCGGCCAGCTCCATGCGGACGTCAATGCGCAAGATGCCGGCCTTTTCCAGGCGCACGGTGTGGGCCGGGAAGTCCTGGGCCGTGAAGGTCCGGGTCCCGTCGCGGAAGTCCTTGAGCATCTGCGGGAAGCCCAGGTAGCTCGAATAGGTCTTGCTCATCGTGAAGTCGCGGAAGACAATGTTGAGCGTGACGTTGCCGCATTGCTCCGGGGTCCACTTGAAGGTCACGTTCACCGGGTAGTTGTAGTTCTCGAAGCGCTGCACCCCGCTCGAGCATAACAGCTCGATGACCACCGCCTGCGGCTTATCGTTCGCGCCCTCGTTGACCTCGATGGGGACACCTTTGAGGCCCACCTCGTACACGTCCTTGAAGCTGTGGCGGCCGATCGCGCCCTGGCGCAGGAACTCGAAGAAGGAATCGAGCAGGGGCAGGCCCTGGCCGTAGGCCTTCTGGGCGTAATAGCTCTTTTCGTTGCGCCGGACGAACGGGGCGAGCGGGCCGTCCAGGAATTTCCACACCACTCCCTGCTCGCCGAAAAGCTCGTCCTGCAGCCGCGAGTCGGGCACGCCCTGCACGTCCGCCAGCACCTGTTCCTCCCACGCGTCCTGCAGCGAGCAGGCCGACTCGCGGGTGGTGAAGTAAAGTAAAGAATCCAGCGGGGCCTTGACCAGGTCCCAGAGCACGGCCTCGTCCTTGCGCGACTTCCCGATCAGGGCCTGCATCTTCTCGACGGCGGCGTAGCCGGCGTCAAACGGGGAGCCGGAGGCGGAGATGTCGGCCGATCCTTGGAGGAGCTGGGCCGCCATCTGGTAGGCGTGGTCGGACGAGCGGAGCACCGGCCCCGCGTTCTGCAGGGCCGATTGATAGTTCTTGAGCTGTTCCACGGCCTTGAGCCGGTTTTCCGCGGCCTTTTGGGGCTTGACCTCCTGGCCGAGCGCGGTCCCGGCGCCCTTGGTGACCTTCTGGAACAGGGTGACCCCCTGTCCCACCACCTTCTCGCCCACCGCCTGCGACTTGGTCTGGGCCAGAGAGATCGCCTGCTCCACGAAGCCTTCGCTCACCACCTGCGATTTCATCGCCTGGAATTCCACCACCAGGTCAAGCCAGGGGGGAGCGTCGGGGCTGCCCCGCAGATGCTTGACCTCGTCCGCCATGCGGTCGAGGTAGTTGAAGTAGGGGTTGTTGAAGGTGGTCATGCGCACCGCCAGGTCCTGCCACTTGGAACGGGCTCGGTAGATCTGCTTCTCCTGGTCGCGCCGCGTCTGCTCCTCCTTCAGGAAATAGCGGGAGAAATCGAACCAGGCGCCGATGTATTCCCTGGCGTACCAGTGGTTGAAGGCCGGCTCCCGCTCCTCCAGAATCGCCTGGTTATTGAGGGCGTCCTTCATCTGGCGCATGAAGTCGTCAATGCGCTCCTTGCCGGGAACGGTGAAGGCCGGCCGCACCATGATCCCGGTGGACGACGAATCGTCAACCTTGTCCTCCCAGAACATGCTCAGCGTGATGGGGGCCAGGTCTTGCTGGCGGTTGTCCCATTCCACGATCCACTCCATGTTCTGGGCCTTGAGCTCGATCAGGCGGACCAGCATGGCCTCGAGCCCGTCAAGCTCGCGCTCGACCTCGTTCTTGTCCAGCTTCCAGTTCTCGCTGTACAGGTAGAGCATGTTGTAGTCGGCGGCGATGGTCGGGAGCAGGGCCTTGTCCACCAGCAAAAGGACCGCGGTGGAAGGCTGCGGCATCCGGGCCTGCGTCTCCAGGCCCTCCCCCGCCAGGAAGGCCTTGATGATGTTGATGCGCTTGACCAGGTGCTCCGCGTACTGCCCGATCGCGACGTCGGGAGTGGTCCCGTCAAAGGAGGCCACCCGCGCCTGGATTTCCTTGTCAATCCTGTCCTGGAGCTGCTTCTTGAAAAACCGGATGTAGTAGTCCTTGAGGTGCGTCTCTTCGTCCTTGCTCTGGTGAAGGCCCATGCGCGGCAGGTACCAGTTGGCGTTCAACCGCTCCAGGCTCACGATCTCCCGCGAGAACGAGTTCATCAAAATGATGTCCTTGGTCAGGTCGTCCTCCGCCGCCGGCAGCTTCACGAACTTGCTCTGGAAGCTCTCGATCGCGTTCAGGTTCTTGAGGAAGGACCCGCCCAAAAGCCCGCAGAAGACGATGGCGATGGCGGCCACGGCCACCAGGCCCAGGTCGCGGGTCGAGCGCCGCCACCGCACGAACTCCTTGATCGGGGTGGGCAGGTAGCGGTCGTCGGGCAGGATCTTGCCGAAAAAGTCCTGGAGAAAAATGCCGCGGTTGGTCCCGGGCAGCGCGGACTTGACCGGGATCCCGGCCTGCTCCGCCAGGAGCACCCTGGAGAGCGCCTCTCCGCTCTGGCGGGCGCTGGAGAAGAAGATGCCTCTCAAGATCGGGGGCTCCTGGTAGGGATTGTCCTGGAAGGCCCCCCGGATGAACGCGGCCAGGCCCGGCCCGAGCGTGCCCATCTCCTCCGGGAAGATGAGCAGGCCGGGGTCAATGCCCGGGTTCTGGGCCAGGATCATCAGGCGCAGGTCCTTGAGCCGCTCCGTGACCTGGTCCATGGCCTCGTCCAGGAAGGCGATGGAGTCCTGCTTCACCTTGCGGTTGAGATGGCCCATGGCCTGCTTGAAGGACCGCCAGGTCAGGAGGTTGGTGAAGGCGTTCATGCCCAGCACCTGGTCGGCCTTGGTCACCATGATATAAACCGGGAACTTGGCGCCGAGCACGCGCATGAGCTGGTCAATGCGCAGGTGCACGTTGCGGCCGTACTGGTTCATCAGGTCGGCGTCGCCCGCGCCGAGCCGGTCCGCCGCCACCGTCACGATCAGCCCGTTGATCGGCTCCTTGCGGCGGTACTTCCCGAGCATGGAGAGGAATTTCTTCCATTCCTCCCGGTCGCGCGTCTGGTCGCTATAGGCCGTGTAGCGGCCGGTGGTGTCAATGAACACGCCGTCGTTGAAGAACCACCAGTCGCAGTTCACGGTGGTCTCGTCGCCGGAGGGGTGGCCGAGCTCGGGGAAGGACGAGGGCAGCCGGCTGTTTCTAAGCGCCGTGGTCTTGCCCGAGCCGGGCTCGCCGATCATCAGGTACCAGGGCAGCACGTAAAGCGGGTCGCCCTTCTTGCGCAGGTGCGACCGGCGCAGGATCTTCGCGGCCTCCTCGAACCGGTTCTCGATGTCCTGGAGCTGCCGCCGCTCGAACATGGGACCGCCGGCCCGCGCCGACTCGTCCTGCTCGATCACCTGCTTGACAAAGCCCTCCTCCCGCCGCCGGAAAAGGAGCTTGCGGATGAAGATCACCGCCGCGACCGCCGCGACCACGGACAGGACCACGATGGGAACGCCCCACCGCGGGTCCCACCCCAGGTAGCCGCAAAGGAAATAAGCGCCCGCCGCGAGAACGGCCAGGATCACCAGGGCCAGGAGGACCTTGAGAATCGTTACTAGTATTTTACCCATTAAGATTGAACCCGCGGGCCCCTTTTCACCCTACTTGAAAAACACCGCCACCAGGTTGTCCAGATAAAAATTCATGTACAGGTACAGGCCCAGCACCAGGCCCGCCGCCATGGCCCCCCACCCCAGCACCGCCGGGACCGCGCCCAGGCTGAAAAATCTCTTCTTCGCCCTCTCCTTGGGGTCGAGGTAGCCGGCGGGAAAAAACTTGTTCTCCTCCGCCCGGAACGGATCTTCCATCCCGCCCAGCACCTTCTCCCGGATCCGCCGGCCCTCCGCTTCCAGCTCCAGGCGGCTCCGCACCGCGTAATATCTGCCGGAAAAGCCCAGGTACAGGCACGCCCCGTAGAGCTCCAAGAGATCCTTATTGTCATCCGGGACGGCGTCGAGCCTCCGGAAGAACTCCTCCCCCGCGTTGGTGGTGTCATAGTAAACGCGCTGGAGCTGCTGGTGCTCCCAGAGCTCCTTGTCCTTCCAGCGCGAGCACAGCACCGACTCGTCCACCCAGGCGCAAACCGCGAACCGCGCCGCGTCGTAGTCGTCCTCCGCGAACCCGCCCGCGGCCTTCATCTCCCCGCCCTGGTCCAGGAGCCGCTCGACCTCCTTCTTGAAAGGCTCGAACTCGAGCCGGCCCTGGTCCGCCTCCTTCATGGCGAAGGAGGTGTAGGCCAGGAGCTCGATGAAACAATCAATCAGCCGCACTACGTCCTCCTCGTGACAATGACCTCCGCGACCATGTCCTTGGGCGCGGCGTCCCAGTACAGGGCGATGTTGCCGAGCCGCTGCACGTCCTGCCACTGCGTCCCCGACACGTCAATGCGGAAGTAGCAGACCGAGGCGAGCTGGGGCAGGCCGGGCGGAGGCAGCGGCACGTACTCCAGGCCCAGACCGGGCAGCGCCCGCGTCACCAGGATGTTCAGGTTCTCCTTGGCCGAGAGCTTGGCCAGGTTCTTCATGGCGTCCAGCACCGTCTCGCGGTCCTGCGCCGTGCTCACCGCCAGGTAATAAACGTTGCGGTCGCTGAACATGAACTGTTCCATCTTGCCCGCGTAATACGATTCCTCCGGATTGAGCCGGATCACCGACTCCGGGCCGAAGGTGATGTCGTCCAGCAAATGCCCGATCATCGCCCTGAGCGCGCCGAAGCACCCGTACAGGTCCTCGTGCTTGTAGGGCGGCACCATGCTCCTGCCGTCCTTTTGCTCCCCCTCCGCGTTCAGGCTCTGGGAAAACGTCGTGAGCTCGCCCAGCAGCGAGAGCAGCTGGCCGTAGACCCGCCACGGATGCATCCCCGGCGTCGAGATCAGGTGCTGCAGGGGAAGGATGTGGCGCGAGAGCGTGCGCAGGCCCATCACCAGGAAGAACACCCCCGGCTCCATCATCGAGCCCTTGGCCGAGGCCGAGATCTTGTACTCCTCCAGCCGCCGGCAGCGCGACGACACCTTGTCGAAGATGTCCTTGATCATGGCCGCCAGCACCGCCGAGGCGTCAATCGTGAGCGACGGCGGCGCGAAATCGGACGCCGGCGAGATGCCCTCCGCCTTGGGCTCGACCAGGGCGATGGGGATCAGGTGGTACTTGCTGAGCTGGTCCTTCTCGTTCTCCCAGAAAATGGTGGGCACGTAGCTCATGCGCTTGACCTGCGCCGCCGGGCCCGACCCGTAAAGGTCCTGAACCTCCTCCGGGCCCGCCGTGGTGACGAACCTGGTCTTGACCGCCGAAAGGTCGTCGAGGCTTTGGACCACCGTCACGTTCTCCGCCTGGTCCTCCCATTGCCTGAGGCCCAGGTAAACCTTGAACGGCTTGCCCGCGGCCAAGAGCGCGTCGTCAAACGACCGGGGCTGGATCACGGCGTTGCCGGGGAACTCGACCCAGGTCCCGTCCGGGAAGATAAAGGAACCCTGGCTGATGACCAGGGACTTCTCCGCCACGGCCTTCTCCTCTATCTCCAGCCGGCCCACGCCCCAAAGATACGGATTGACGAACAGGCCGAGCGGCTCGAGCAGGGACTGGGTGTGAAGATCGGAGAGCTGGAAATGCTGCGGCTGCAGGAACAGGCCCTGGTGCCAATAGATCGGTCGCTGGTTTTTCACTTTTCCTCCAATATCTGCTGGATTTCCTCCGGCCCGAAAAACAGCGTCACGTTCAGCTCGGCCGGGACAAAGGCACGCTTCTTCACGATGAAGCCCGTGGTCTCGATCCGGACCGGGATCAGCATCAGCTTGGAAACGTGGCCCGGCCACAGATTATAATAGCCGCCCACCAACGCGAAAAACCGCGCGTCCTCCGCCCGGTCGAACGCCACGGTCTCCTCGTCGCCCGGATGGATGATCAGCTTCTCCGACGACGCCACGCTCTCGTCAAAACGCTTGCACTCGAGCAGCTTGACCACCCCCGCCTGGTCTATCTTCAGAGCGTTGAACGCGTTCGGGTCTATCAACTGGTACACGCACACCGCCAGCGTGTGCGATTGCTCATTGTACATGTTAAGGTTGGGGTCCGCCTTGTAGGAAAGCCTGATGCCCTTGGACTCGAAGGGCCATTTCTTCAGCTCCTCCACCTTCTGCTTCTTGGGAGTGCAGCCGGGAAAGCAAAGGGCCAGGGCCAAGAGGAACAGCACGAGGCCAAGCGGACGCAAAAACGAGGCCCTGCCGCCCCGCGCCATTAGACCGTGCGCCCGATCAAGGATCGAGATCATCTTTGCCCTCTGCGGCCAGAGGGCGCGGACACATAAACATGCCGCGGACGGCAAAACCCCGCGCTCGCCGCCGAACCCCGGTCCGGCATCCCTCGCCCCGCTGATTCCACGTTGCGCCTCCCGCCCCTGCATTCCACCCGCGTTCCGCTGTTCCCTCTTGGTTAATCCGAAGGCGTAGTATCCGCTTCCATTACCGCCGGCACATTCACCCGATACCTTGTATTCACAAGATGCAAATGTGTCCCCATAGTAGGGATTGAAGGCATTAATATACCATATATGGTGCATTGTCAAGAAAAAAATGCTAAATTATGTTAAATCATCTTATGCCCAGCTTTTTCAACAAGTTAAAGGCATCTTCTCAGGTAAAAATTTTAGCATGGTCATAACCAGATGAAATTAAATAAGATTGCGAACGGAGCGATCATGAGCAAATTGTCGTTTTAAATTAACTATTTAGTTGTATAATTATGCTTAATTAATCATAATTAATCAGTGCTGTCCCAAATAAACGGACCGGAGAACCGCCAAGACGCCAAGAGCGCCAAGGATTATTTTTAAACACGATTTTAAGAGGGCTTGGGTGCGAATGTTTCTTGCTTGGCGCTCCCGTCGGCCGGTCCGCCAAGCCGGTTCGGGCCAACGCTCAGGAGTTGTTCTTTGCCGGGCCGCAAAGAAACATCATGATTTACTTGGCGACCCTTGGCGCTCTTGGCGTCTTGGCGGTTTTCTTACGGCCTATTTTGGAAAAGAGTGTAAGAAGGTCTAATAACCAGCTTTCCGGGCCGGTCCCGGAAAAAGGAAGGAGATAAAAATGAAAGACAAGGTTCAGGCGGTCCTTAATGAGATCCGGCCCATGTTGCAGCGTGACGGCGGAGACATCGAGCTGGTGGATGTAAAGGACAACGGCCAGGTGCTGGTCAAGCTGCGCGGCGCCTGCTCCGGCTGCCCGGGCGCCACCATGACGCTCAAGCTCGGCGTCGAGCGCATCCTCAAGGAGAAAGTACCCGAGGTCAAGGAAGTCATCGCCATACCCGCCGAGTTCGTCGAGTCGAGTTGCGAGTGTTAGCGGTCCGCCCGGCGAACTATTGATGCTGAAGCTGGAGGACCATCATGGCCCACAAGATAATTTGCGAGGAATGCATAATCTGCGGGGCCTGCGCCACGGAATGCCCGGAGGAGGCCATCAGCGAGGGCAAGGACTGCTACGAGATAGACCCGGAAAAATGCACCGACTGCGGGTCCTGCGCCGACATCTGCCCCCAGGAGTGCATCACCGGACCCGGCCAGGAAAAATGATCCGGCCCGGCCGGGACCAAGGATCGAGGAGCGAGGAGCGGGGAGCGAGGGTATCCGGGAATTCCCTCGATTCTCGCTCTTCGCTCCTCGCTCCTTTTTTCTGAGCAGTTCTTCATGCCGCGAGGCGGCGCCCTGAAATAATGAAAAGATTTTTGACAGGATTAACAGGATTTACAGGATTCTCCAGAGCGAGTAGATGCTTATTTTCTTTCATCCTGTTCATCCTGTTAATCCTGTCAAAAATTATTTTCTAAACGGGAGGAGAGCAAATGAAGAAGGGTTCGGCCAGGGCGCTGGGCATCGGTCTTATGCTCTTGGCCTTTGCGCTGTTGCCGGGCGCGGTGTGCCAGCGCACGGTCATCAGGGAAGGCATCAAGGTCCCGGTCGAACAGGCCCAGCGCGAGGACATGGAAGCGGCGAACCAGGCGCTTAACGACGGCCGTTATGACGACGCCATCGCGGCCTATGAGCGCTTCAACCAGGATTTCCCCGGCAGCCCCTACGCCGCGCTGGCCCTGGTCAGGGCCGGCGAGGCCTATTATAAGCAGGGAGACTTCGCCAATGCCCGGGGCCACTTCCAGGAGGTGATGGAAAAATATCCCCAGAGCCCCGAGGCCCTCGACGCCGCCTGGGGCCTCTGCCTCATCGCCTTTTCCGAAAAGGATTGCGGCCGCCTCGACGGCCTGGTCTTGGCGAACCGCGGCCAGGGCAACGGCCGGCGCTGGGACCAGATGACCATGTTCCTGGCCGAGTGCGAAAAGACGGCCGGAGACGCGGGCCGGGCCTTTGACCTCTATGCCGAGGAATCCCGGCAAGGCCGGGACGAAGCGACCCGCGACCAGGCCCGCGCCGCCATCGAGACGATCATCCCGGACGTGCCGGACGAGAGGCTTGAGCCCGCCGCTGATAAGTATCAGGACGGCTTCCCCGGCGACCTCGCCCTGCTCACCCTGGTCCGGCGCAACCTGGACAACGAGAAGCTCGACCAGGCCTCCGCCTTCGCCGACCGGTTCGCCGAGCGCTTTTCCGACTCCTCCTATTTCCCCGAGTTCCAAGAAATCAAGGACCTGCTGGAACGCAGGATCAAGGTCAAGCCCAACCGCATCGGCGTCATGCTCCCCCTCTCCGGCGATTTTGCCGCCGTGGGCGAGCAGGCCCTCAAAGGCATGATGCTGGCCGCCAAGGTGTTCGACGAGGCCGGGGCCATCTTCGCCTCCGACCTGATCATCCGGGACACGGCCCAGGACCGCTCGCCGGAGGACATCGTGGACGGACTGGTCAACGACGACCACGTGATCGCCATCGTGGGCCCGTTGCGCACCTCCGTGGCCGAGCGCGCCGGCAAAGAGGCCCAGAAGCTCGGCGTCCCCATCATCTCCCTCTCCCCCGGCGAAAACGTGACCCTGATCGGGAGCATGGTCTATCAGAACTGCCTCTCCAAGTCCGAGCAGATGGACGCGCTCGCCGATTACGCCGTCAACGCCCAGCACCTCACCTCCATCGCCGCCCTCTACCCCAATGACAATTACAGCCGCGAGTTCTTCGACCTCTTCGCCCGCGCCGTATCCCAACGGGGCGGCTCGATCACCGCCGCCTCGGCCTACGACGACACCAGCACCGACTTCAAGCAGGAGATCAGGGCGCTCAAGGCCCAGCAGCCGAGCGCGAAATTCAAGGCCATCTTCATCCCCGACTCCGCCTCCCGCGTGGCCATGATCGCGCCCCAGCTCCGCTACTACAACCTGCGCGGGCTCCGCCTGCTCGGCATGAACGGATGGCACTCCCCGGAACTCCTCTCCCGCACCCAGCCCGACGACCTGGAGGGCGCCGTCTTCACCGACGGCATCGCCCCCGAGGCCAACAAGCCCGTCTTCAATAACTTCGCCCGGCGCTACCGCGCCGAGTTCAACGAGACCCCCGGCATCATGGAGGCCCAGGCCTACGAGTCGGTGGACCTGCTGCTCAACACCATCAACCGCTTTTCGGTCAAGGACCGCGACCAGTTGAAGCAGGCCCTGGACCATATCGAGGACTATCCGGGAGCGCTCGGCGCAATCAGCGTGGACCAGGCCGGCAAGTGGAAAAAGAAGGTCTACCTGTACATGGTCATAGACGGAGAGTTCAGCGTCATCTCCGATTGATGAGCAATGGACTGCTGTTATTATCTGCCGCAGATGAACGCAGATGAACACGGATAAGAAAAAGGAATCAAGAAGCCCAAAGTGTGCGTTCCATTTTCCCTCTTCTTGATTCCATATTCCGATTTATTATCTGCGTTAATCTGCGTTCATCTGCGGCAAAAAATCTTCCTCTCACACCAGATATTCCCCGCGACATCAGGGCTCCTGTGTCCCGCCCCGGTCAATATTCAAGCCTATTTATCGGCTTGAATTATGCCCTTGCCCATTGTACCCTGAAACCATGCCGAAAAACGTGTGCGCCATAATCGCCGCCGCCGGCAAGGGCGAGCGCCTGCCCGGCGGCGTGGCCAAGCAGTTCCGCGTCATGGGCGGCGTCCCGCTCCTGGTCTGGAGCCTGAAGGCTTTTGCCGCGGTCAAGGACGTCAAGCGGATCGTCATCGGGACCGCGCCCGGCGAGGTCCAGGCCGCCACCGACATGGTCAAGGGCATTCTTCCGGACGGCATGGCCGGCGTGGTCGCCGGCGGCAGGGAGCGGCAGGAGACAGTGAAGCTCTGCCTCGACGCCGTGCCACCCGACGCCGAGCTGGTGGTCATCCACGACGCGGCCCGGCCGTTCGTGACCCCGGACCTCATCCGTCGGACCATCAAGACGGCCGCGGCCAGGGGCGCGGCCACCGCGGCCGTGCGGCCGTCCGACACCGTCAAGTTCGAGCACGCCACCCGCGGCGTCAAGGAAAACCTGGACCGCGAGAGGCTCTGGCTCATCCAGACCCCGCAGGCCTTCAGGAAGGACCTGCTGGTCAAGGCGCACGAGGCCGCGGCGGCGCAGGGCTTCATCGGCACCGACGACACCGCCCTGGTCGAGCGCATGGGCGGATCGGTCGAGATCGTGCGCGGCAGCGAGCTCAACCTCAAGATCACCACCGAGGCCGATTGGATGATCGCCGAGGCCCTGGTGCAGGCCGGAAAGGTCAAGCCGCTGTGAAGGCAAAAGTAAAAAGTAAAAAGTGAAAAAATAGGAGATATGAAATTGGAGGCGATCGTATTATCACTCTTCTTCATAACTCATAACTTTTCCCCTGTCCCTTTTGACTTCTTGTTTTTGACTTTTGACTTTTGACTTTTGCCTTCTACCGGATGTTGTTATGAAGACCATACGTATAGGCCAGGGCTTTGACGCCCATCGCCTCGTCGCGGGCCGCAAGCTCGTGCTTTGCGGCGTGACCGTGCCGTTCGAGCAGGGACTGCTCGGCCATTCCGACGCGGACGTGGCCGCGCACGCGGTGATGGACGCGGTGCTGGGGGCGCTGGCCCTGGGCGACATCGGGGCGCACTTCCCGCCCGGCGACCCGCGCTACCAGGACGCGGACAGCATGGGTCTGCTCCGGGAGGTCGCGGCCCTGGCCCGCGGGCGGGGCTTTGAAATCGGGCAGATTGACGTTACCATCCTGGCCGAGGCCCCGAAGCTTGCGCCCTATATTGATGCCATGCGCGAAAAGCTCGCGGCCGCGGCCGGCGCTCCGCTTAGCCGGGTCAGCGTCAAGGCCACCACCACCGAGGGCATGGGCTTTACCGGTCGGGGCGAGGGCATGGCCGCGATGGCGGTCGCGGTGCTGGAAAAGGAGTGAGGAGAATAGAGAAGATAGTAGGTAGTAGATAGAATGTAGGGAAAGAGGAGCGGCGCGCTCCGGCCATGATTCTATTTTCTACATCAGTGCCGTCCAAAATATTTCCCCGAAGGGGAATGATGTGAGTAGCCGGGCGGTGAAACCCCCGGAATGGCGCGAGACATTATCCCGACCCTGAAGGGGTCGCACATCGCGGCCCCTGGTTCAACCCCTTCAGGGTTGATACCTTGTGGGGGCGCTGTTCCGCAGGTTGCACCTACGGCTACTCATATTTCACCCCTTGCGGGGTGCGCCAACAGAGCCGTGGCGAGGTTTGCTTCTTGATCCACGGCCCCGGAGCCTGATCGAGAAAGGGTGGGAACGATGACCCAATTCCTATTTTGGACAAGAATGCTTCTACATTTTATATTCTTGCTTTTTGATTCTTGATTCAGGAGTTTACGATGCCGCTGGAAGTCTACAACACTCTGGGCCGCGCCAAGGTCCCGTTCGAGCCGCTCACGGCGGGCCAGGTCCGCATGTACGCCTGCGGGCCGACGGTCTACGACGACGGCCACATCGGCCACGCCCGCGCCGCCGTGGTCTTCGACATGGTCCGGCGCTGGCTCGCGTTCAAGGGCCTTGGCGTCACCTATGTCCGCAACTACACGGACGTTGACGACAAGATCATCAACCGGGCCAACGAGCTCGGGGTGGACTACCAAGAGGTCGCGGAGAAGTACACGCGCCAGTACGAGGACGACGTGGGCCGGCTGCTGCTGCTCGAGCCTGACGTGAAGCCCAAGGTCTCGGAGCACATCCCCGACATCATCGCCATGGTCAAGACGCTGGTGGACAAGGGCGCGGCGTACGAGGCCGCGGGCAGCGTTTATTTCGCGGTGGACAAGTTCGCGGGCTACGGCAAGCTCTCGGGCCGGACCCGGGAAGACATGGAGAACGTGGCGCGGGTGGACCACGACCCGTACAAGGAAAACGAGCTCGACTTCGCGCTGTGGAAGGCGGCCAAGCCGGGCGAGCCGTCGTGGGAGAGCCCGTGGGGGCCGGGCCGGCCCGGCTGGCACATCGAGTGCTCGGTCATGAGCTCGAAGTACCTGGGCAAAACATTCGACATCCACGGCGGCGGCCGCGACCTCATCTTTCCCCACCACGAGAACGAGATCGCGCAGTCGGAGGCCGCCAACGGGACGCTCATGGCCAAGTACTGGCTCCACAACGGCCACGTCACCAAGGACGGCGTCAAGATCTCCAAGTCGCTCGGCAACTTCATTCCGCTCAAGGACCTATATAAATCCTATGACCCCGAGGCCATCAAGTTCTTCCTCTTCGGCTGCCACTACAGCTCGCCGCTCGACTTCACGGACCCGGGCCTGCGCCAGGCCGAGCGCAACCTCGAACGCTTCTACGAGGCCCTGGACCTGGTGGACGCGCTGGCCGGCGACGATCAGCCGGCCATGGCCGGAGTGCCGCTGGCCGATGAGCTCGCCGGCCTGGAGGCCAAGGTCACGGCGGCCATGGACGACGACTTCAACACGGCCAAGGCGCTGGCCGCGCTCTTCGACTTCCTCCACGCGCTGAACCAGCACCTTGCCGGAAAAAAGTCCGCCAAGAAACCCGGCTCGCGCGCGCTTCTGAAAAAGGCCGCGGCCGAGCTGAGAAGGCTGGGCGGCGTGCTCGGCCTCTTCTCCCAGGACCCCGCCGCCTACCTCGGCGCGCTTACCGCCATGCGGGTGCGGCTCAAGGGCCTGGACCCGTCAGCCATTGCCGCCCGGATCGAGGAGCGCAAAGTAGCGCGCGCGGCCAAAGACTTCGCCCGCGCCGACCAGGTCCGCGCCGAGCTCGCCGCCCAGGGCGTCATCCTCGAAGACACGCCGCAAGGCACCAAGTGGCGAGTCGAGATGTGAAGAGGAAGGCTTGAGGCTTGGGGCCTGAGGCTTAAGGTCCCAATTCCCACGCCTCAAGCCTCAAGCCCCAAGCCTCAAGCCTCAAGCCCCAAGCCTCAAGCCCCAATCCTCAAGCCTCAAGCCCCAAGCCTCAAGCCCCAATCCTCAAGCCTCAAGCCTCAAGCCCCAATCCTCAAGCCTCAAGCCCCAAGCCTCAAGCCCCAATCCTCAAGCCTCAAGCCCCAAGCCTCAAGCCCCACGCCTCAAGCCTCAAGCCCCACGCCCCAAGCCTCAAGCCCCAAGCCTCAAGCCTGACTTGACTTTACCCATCCTTTTTGGTATCCTTAGAGGTGGATTTCAGATGTTGCGGAAGCGGAGGCGCGAAAGTGGAAATGGATTACGTGGACGAATATCTGAATCATTTGTCGGTTGAGCGCGGCCTGTCCTCGAACTCGGTGGAGGCATACAGTCATGACCTCTGCCGATTTTTTTCCTGGAGCCAGGACAAGCCGGTGGCCGCGGTCTCGGCGGAGGACTTGCGCTCTCACATGGCGTGGCTGCGCGGCGAGGGCATCAGCGCGCGGAGCGTGGCGCGGGCGGTGTCCGCGATTCGGGGCTATTTCCGGTACCTGTTGGAGGAAGAGATCCTGGACCACGACCCGACCGCGCTCTTGGACCGGCCCAAGCTCGCCAAGTCTTTGCCCGGCGTTCTCACCCGGGAGGAGGTCGAGCGGCTGCTCACCGCCCCGGACCTGGACAACCTGGAGGGCCGCCGCGACCGGGCCATGCTCGAGATGCTCTACGCCGCGGGCCTGCGCGTGTCCGAGCTCACCGGGCTGTCCCTGAACGACGTGGACCTCATGGCCGGGGTGGTCCGCGCCTTTGGCAAGGGCAGCAAGGAGCGGCTGGTTCCCATCGGCGAGGAGGCGGCCAACCGCGTGCGCGACTACCTCGTGGCCGCGCGTCCCGTTTTCGCGCGCGGCTCGAACACGGACGCGCTGTTTTTAAGCCGGCGCGGCAAGGGGCTCACGCGCCAGGCGGTGTGGTACCGCATCAAGATGTACTGCCTGCTGGCCGGGATCGGCGGCAAGATCTCGCCCCACACCTTCCGCCACAGCTTCGCCACTCACCTGTTGGAAGGCGGCGCCGACCTCCGCGCGGTCCAGGCCATGCTCGGCCACGCCGACATCTCCACCACCCAGATTTACACCCACATGGACCGGGCGCGGCTCCGCGAGGAGTACGACCGCTATCACCCCCGCTCCGGGGCAGTGCCGTCCCCCGCCAAGGAGGACCCATGATCGAGATCGAGCTGACGCCCACGGAGCGCCGGCTTATCCATCATTGGATCGAGTGCATGAGGGAGGAGTCCAGCCACCGCGGCGACGGCGACGCGGTCTTCCCCGACGAGCGGATCGTGGAGGGCAAGCTTGACCACGCGGGCCCGGTCCGGCTCACCCGGCGCCACCTGGAGGAAATCCTGGACTGGTCGGAATCAAGCCACCAGAGCATAGCCTTCACCGCCGAAGAGGTCATGCTGATCCCGAAAATCAAAAACGCCCTGTTCAGCGTCTGATGCCGGTAATGACGTCCATAAACTCCGATGCGGTCCGGATCTTGAAGCGGCTCCGCGAGCGCGGCCACCAGGCCTTCCTGGTCGGCGGCTGCGTGCGCGACCTGCTCATGGGCCACAAGCCCAAGGACTGGGACGTGGCCACCGACGCCCGGCCCGAAGAGGTCATGGCGCTCTTTGCGAAGACCATCCCGGTGGGCGAGAAGTTCGGCGTGGTCATCGTGCGGCGCCGCCACCGCAACTTCGAGGTCGCGACCTTCCGCGAGGAATGGGGCTACTCCGACGGGCGCCGCCCGGACGGCGTGAGATTCTCGACCGCCAAGGCCGACGCCTCCCGCCGCGACTTCACCATCAACGGCCTGTTTTACGATCCGGTTACGAAGAAGATCATTGACCACGTGGGCGGGCAAAAGGACCTGGCCCGCGGCGTGATCCGCGCCATCGGCGACCCGGAGGCCCGCTTTAACGAGGACAAGCTGCGCATGATGCGCGCCGTGCGCTTTGCCGCGCGCTTTGACTTCAAGATCGCGGCGCGGACCGCGCGGGCCATCCGGGAGCACGCGGCCGAGATCGTCGAGGTGAGCCGCGAGCGCGTGCGCGACGAGCTCATGCACGTCCTCCAGGAGGACCGGCCGGTGCGGGGACTCCGGCTCATGGACGAGCTCGGCCTGCTCGCCGAGGTCCTGCCCGAGGTCGCCGCCATGAAGGGCGTCAAGCAGCCGCCCGAGTTCCACCCGGAGGGCGACGTGTTCGAGCACACGCTGATCATGCTCGGCCTGATGCGGCGCCGCTTTCGGGCGCGGCCGGAGTTCGCGCTGGCCGTCATGCTCCACGACGTGGGCAAGCCGCCGACCTACGAGGAGCTGGACCGCATCCGCTTCAACAACCACATGAGCGTGGGCGCCGAGATGTCCGGGAAAATTCTCCGCCGCCTGCGCTTCTCGCGCGACGCCATCACCATCGTGGCCGAGCTGATCGCCGACCACCTCAGGTTCAAGGACGTGATGAAGATGAGGCCGGCCACCTTGAAGCGGTTCCTGCGCCGCGAGCACTTTGACCTGCACCTCGAGCTCCACCGCCTCGACTGTCTCGCCAGCCACGGCGACCTCAGCAACCACCGCTTCTGCCGCCAAAAACTCCGCGAGCTCGGACAGGAGCCGCAAAAGCTCCGGCCCCCGCGCCTGGTCACCGGCGATGACCTGATCAAGATGGGCCTTCCGCCCGGCCCGGCCTTCCGCGAGATCCTCTCCGCATTGGAGGATGCGCAGCTCGAGGGCAAGGCCCGCGACCGGGCCGAGGCCCTGGAGTGGGTCAAGAATTATATTGCCGCGGCCGGCAAAGATTGAACCGCGGAGACGTAGTGGCGGGGACACTCTTGTCCCCCGCACCTCTCGACCATTGCGACGCCGCCCGACAAGAGTGTCGGGCTCCACCTGCCATAATGTCGCGGAGAAAAATTATTTAGAAATTTCTCCGCGTCCTCCGCGTCTCCGTGGTCAAACCAATGCCGCAGTCTCTTCCAGCGCCGATGAAAGCGGCGTCGTGCCGCCGTACTCCGGATTCTTCACTTGACGCCGGGGCCGCGAATCGGGTATTGATTAAGGGTCGGGGTAACGACGAGCAAGGAGTGAATTCATGGCAGGCATCGGTATCATCCATAATCCTTTTGCCAAGGGCAACCTGAAGCGTCCGTGGATCGCCAAGGACATCAAGGCGCTGGTCGAAGGCGTGGGCGTGTTCCGCGAGACCCGTAACATCAACGAGCTGCCCGCGGTGGCCGAGGAATTCATCGCGCAGGGCATTGACACGATCGCGGTGAACGGCGGCGACGGCACCCTGCACCTCGTGCTCTCGGCCTTCGTGAATGTCTACCGCGGCCGGCCGCTGCCGCGGGTCATGTCGCTGCGCGGCGGCACCATGAACACCATGTCCAATTCCCTCAAGATCAAGGGCAACACCATGAGCATCCTCAAGCAAGCGGTCAAGAAGTACAAGGCCGGCGAGCCGTTCGTCGAGAAGCCCCAGCACCTGCTCAAGATCAACGATAAATACGGGTTCATGAGCGGCGCCGGGATCATCGCCAATTTCCTCGACGCCTATTACTCCGGCTCGAGCACGGGGCCGTGGCAGGCGGCCAAGCTGGTGTCCAAGACCATCGCCAGCGCGCTGACCGGCACCGAGTACGCCAAGAACATGTTCAAGGCCTCGCCCTGGAGCGTCACCGTGGATGGAAAGGCCCTGGAGCCCTCCGAGTTCACCGTGATCCTGGCCTGCACCATCAGGGAGCTGGGACTGGGATTTGCGCCCACGCCCCGGGCCTATGACAAGCCCGGCCATTTCCATTTCATCGCGTCCACCATCAAGCCCTTCAAGTTGGTCCCCTTAGTTCCCGTTATTTGGCTCGGCCGTGACCTCAAGCACCGCGACATCCAGCACACCGACGCCATCAAGGAGGCAGTAGTCGTCCCGAGAGGCCGCCAGCGCTGGAGTGTGGACGGCGAGATGTACGACACCAATGAGCCGCTCCACTACTCGGTCGGGCCCACGGTGACCGTCGTGGAACCGTGAGGAGAGTAGATAGTAGGTAGTAGAGAGGTAATGACTTTTCCCTATATGCTATCTACTACCTACCATCTACTTTTTTACCGGAGGCGAAGATGAATCCCGTACGCATCGGCGTGCTCGGCGGCAGCGGGCTGTACGACGTCGAGGACATGAAGATCGAGGGGACCGTCAAGGTGGACACGCCGTGGGGCGAGCCGTCCGGCGAGTTCGTGATCGGGTCTCTGGCCGGCGTGCGCGTGGCCTTTCTTCCCCGCCACGGCAAGGGCCACCGCATCCCGCCCACCTTCATCAACTACCGCGCCAACATCTGGGGCATGAAGAAGCTCGGGGTCGAGCGCCTGATCGCCTCCGGGGCCTGCGGCTCGTTCAAGGAGGAACTGCCGCCGGGTCACATCGTGGTCATTGACCAGTTCCTCGACCGCACCCGGAACCGCCTGAGCACCTTCACCGGGCCCGGGCTGGTGGCCCACGTCCTCTTCGCCGACCCGGTGTGCGGAGACCTCGCCCGCGTCCTGTTCGAGTCCGGCAAAAAGGCCGGCGCGCCCGTGACCCTGGGCGGCACCTACGTGTGCATGGAAGGCCCGCAGTTCTCCACCCGCGCCGAGAGCTATTTTTACAAGTCCACCGGGGCGGACGTGATCGGCATGACCAACCTGACCGAGGCCAAGCTGGCGCGGGAGGCCGAGCTCTGCTATGCGTCGCTGGCGCTGGTCACCGACTTCGATTGCTGGCACGAGAGCGAGGAGGACGTGACCATCGAGGCCGTGCTGGCGGTGATGAAGCAGAACGTGAACACCTTCCGCGCCATCATCCGCGAGGCCATCCCGCGGCTCGCGGGCGAGCGGACCTGCGGGTGCAAGGACGCCATGAAGTTCGCCGTGATCACCGCGCCGGAGGCCATCCCGGAACAATACAAGAAAGACCTGGACCTGGTGCTGGGCAAATATCTTTAAATTCGTAGCGCGCAACGCCTAGAGCGTAGCGCGGGCAAGAATCGTAATCGCCCATTGCTGCAAGGAGGACCGTCATGAAAAAAACCCGCGTCGCCGGATGGTGCGTCATGCTGGCCCTGGCCCTGCCCCCGGCGGCGGGCGCCAAGTCGGCGGCCATTGACCAGGCGGTGGTCAAGGTCATCACGGTGGTCTCGGACCCGAACTACGACATGCCCTGGCAGGCCGGGCCGCAGGGCATGCAATCCGGGTCGGGAGTGGTGATCGAGAGCGGGCTGATTCTCACCAACGCTCACGTGGTGACCAACGAAACCTTCGTGCAGGTTCAGCGTCAGGGCGACCCGGCCAAGTATCCGGCCAGGGTGGTGATGGCGGGCCACGAGTGCGACCTGGCGCTGATCGAGGTCGCGGACCCCAAGTTCCACAAGGACCTGAAGCCCCTTGGCTTCGGCGAGATGCCCAAGCTCCGCGACAAGGTCGCGGCCTACGGCTATCCCATCGGCGGCGACAAGCTCTCCATCACCGAGGGCGTGGTCTCGAGGATCGAGATGGGCCGCTACAGCCACTGCTGGAAGTCGCTCCTGCTCATCCAGATTGACGCGGCCATCAACCCCGGCAACTCCGGCGGGCCCGTGATCAAGGACGACAAGATCGTGGGCATCGCCTTCCAGGGCATCGGCGGCGCGGACAACGTGGGCTACATGATCCCGCCGCCGGTGATCCGGCATTTCTTGAAGGACGCCCAGGACGGCAAGTATGACGGGTTCCCCGCCCTCGGCTTCGAGTTCCAGAACCTGGAGAACCCGCAGCACCGCGCCGCGCTGGGCATGGCCGCCAACCAAAGCGGCGTGATGGTCACCCGCGTGGGCTTCAGCTCCTCGGCCTGGGACGAGCTCAAGCCCGGCGACGTGATCATGGCCATTGAAGGACAGCAGGTCGCCAACGACGGCACCATCCCCTTTACCGGCGGCGAGCGCATCATGTTCTCCTACGTCCTGATCGGGAAGTTCCCCGGCGATCCCCTCCGCCTCGGCATCCTGCGCGGCGGCAAGGACCAGGCTATCACCGTCACCCTCAATAACGAGCCCTCCATCATCTCCACCTGCGAGTTCGACCGCATGCCGACCTATTACATCTTCGGCGGCTTCGTCTTCTCGCCGCTCACCCTGAACTACCTGCAGGGCGCGGACCCGCGCCAGTGGTGGTACACCGCGCCCGTCGAGCTCCGCTATCACCTGGCCCAGGATATCGCCACGTCCGAGCACCAGCAGGTGATCGTGCTCCAGTACGTGCTGGCGGACGAGGTCAACGTCGGCTACCACGACGTCGAGGACGAGGTGGTGACAAAGGTGAACGGCGAGGGCGTCAAGGACATGAAGGACCTGGTGGCCAGGATCGGGTCGTCAAAATCCCAGTACATCGAGATCGAGACGGAGAGCGGCGACAAGCTCGTGCTCGCCGCCACGGACGCCAATGCCGCCAACCCCCGCATCATGGCCCGCTACCGCATCCCCGCCGACCGGTCGGACGACCTGAAATAGAACTCGCTCAGCCGGCGAGACGGGTAGAAGGGAAATTTTATTGCACGCAAAGGCGCAAAGGACGCAAAGGAAAAATCAGAATAATGAATATGTGTTAATCTGATTTCCTTTGCGTCCTTTGCGCCTTTGCGTGGTTAAAAAAGACCTGATAAGTCTATTGAGCTCATTGGCCTGGGCCAGCCCCGCAGACCTTATCCTGACCCACCGCGTTCGCCACCGATTGCCCGAACTCGGCCAGCGCGGCGTCCACCCCGAGCTGGCCCGTGGCCAGGCGCTCGGTCAGGTACTGCACCTGGAAGCTGACCTCCGGGTACTCGGGCAGGGCCGGCCGGAACGTGGTGCAGGGCATGATGGCGCGGGCGGTCTCGGAGATGAACCGGTGTTGCATGACCTCCGGCAGCTCGGCCAGGTCCCTTCTCGTCGGCGTGAACGGCTTTTTCAGGAAGAGCCGCTGCTGGCGGCCGAGGTCGTTCAGCGCCATCACCAGTTTCCAGGCCAACTCCGGGTTCTTGCAGTGCGGGTTGATGATGAGGCCGTCGCCGCCGGAGATGGAGACGAATTCGGGGTCGCCGGACCTTCCGCCTCCCGGCATCGGGGCCCAGCCGATCCGGTCGTCGCGGTCCTTGATGCCCCACGAGTCGTTGGTGGGGCTCAGCACCGACGTGTAGAACCACGTGGACTCGATATAGACCGCGATCTTGCCGGCGCTGAACAGGTCAAAGCTTTTCTCGCGGGCCTTGGCCGCGACCTGAAGGTCCGGGTCGCCCAGCTTCTCGTCCTGGTAAACAACGCGGTAGAACCGCGCGGCGCGGCGGATCGGCGCCGAGTCCGTGATCCAGCATTCGCGGGCCGGATCGTAGAGCCTGCCGCCGGCGCCGAGCAGGACCATGTAAAAGCCCTGCATGGTCGAGGCCTCGCCCATGACCGTGCCCGCGTCGAGCTGGAGCGGCGTAACGCCCGGACAGCGCTCCTTGATCGTCCGCCCCGCCGCCAGGATGTCGTCCCACGAGCGCGGCCGCCACGGGAGCGCGAGGCCCGCGCGCCGGAAGATCTCCCGGTTATAAAAGATCATGCGCAGGTCCGCGTTCCAGATCACCTGGTAAACGTGGCCGCGGAACGAGCCCATCTCGCGGATCGGCGCGAAGTACTGCTCCCTTACCGGCCAGGCCGAGAAATACCGGTCCAGCGGCATGATGAACCCGGCCCCCGCGAACTCCGGCGTCCAGAACTGGTCCAGCCCGATCACGTCCGCCGCGCGACCGCCCTTGATATCCAGCGCCACCCGCGCCTTGAAGTCCTGGTCGTTCAATCCCGCGGACAGGAACGCAACCGGCACGCCCAGCTCCTTCGAGATCCCCGGCAACTCCTCGTCCAGCCAGTCCGCGAGCTGAGAGTTGACCCCGCCCACCGCCGCGTTGGCCAGAATGGTCAGTCCCTTTTCTTCATTGACCTCGGCGGGGCCGCGATGGCAGGAGACGAGGGAAGCGATGATGAGCGGC
>Ga0307379_10003905_pt1 | contig 21454 bp, 12 predicted proteins | sample UN2MG_FD_202237 | JGI IMG/M metagenome (GOLD analysis project Ga0307379, IMG submission 202237) | Soil microbial communities from Risofladan, Vaasa, Finland - UN-2 | ecosystem: Environmental > Terrestrial > Soil > Coastal area > Acid sulfate soil | place: Finland: Risofladan, Vaasa | collected... | reverse complement strand
TCCTGATTCTCGCAGAATTAACCAGAAGATAGCCACAGGGCAGAGATATGTGCCAAATATGGACCATATTCCTGCGGACAGAAGAATGAAGATAGTTAGAAAGAAACTAGGAGAATAAAATATGTCATTATTAGTGAAAGATGAAAGAATTGATGTCAAGGTCTGCTACAAGAAGAATGCTAAAAACAAATTAGAGTTTGTTAGTCCAGACAAGGATTTAGGTGAAGAAGAAAGTAATTATACTAGAGAGGCCTTTACATTTATGAGGCCGGGATGGGGCCAGCTTAAAACCATTTTTTCGGAGTCTATTACGGTATCTCCGGATGGTGAATGGAAAGTTGACCCTTGGAAGTATATGGACGCCAAAGTCAGGCACCTTTTGGTCGATTGGACTTTGAAGGAAACAGACGAAAACGAAGTCCCCAGAAAAGTGCCTGTTACTAGGGCTAATATTAATAGGCTAGAGTTCGAATTGGTTTCTTATCTGAATAAAGAAATTGACCTTCAATTCGGGGAAACCACCTCACTGACCTAGCCGAAAAATAAGGTCAAAAAATGAACGTAGCAGCCCTAGTCACTGGTCTAAAAGCAGTTAATTCTGAAGTTCTTCAGGCTCAAAAGAACATTGCATCACTACAGACCGGTGCAAAATCACTAACCGACGCACAAGCCAAAGCTGCAAAATCAGTAGAGCAGCTTACCAAAGGTTATACGTCTCTAAAAGCAGGACTTGGAGATGTAACCAAAGCTTTTACTAGTTTTGAAGGGATAGTTGGATTATTTGGTGGGACCATTGGCACAAAAGCCATAGGTGTCACCATAGAGTACAATAAGACTCTTCTAGAACTTAGTCAGCAAGCCAGAATGTCGGGTCGTTCGTTCGCAGAAATGCGTAATGCCATTATCCTTACTTCTGAGAAAACCTCGTTATCTGAAGTTGAAGCGGCTAAATTCTATCAGACTTTAAACGAAGGTTTAAAGACACTCACTGTTAGCGGAAGAATGGTCAGGGAATTGGCCACAGATTTGTCTACCGCTTTTGGTCCAGCTTTAGAAGATGTAAATCGCGGGGCACAAACATTAATTAATATACAATCAAAGATTCCCGATATTTTTAATGATATCAGAAGTTCGATGCCCAACAATCAGTACAAAGAGTATATCCTAAATTTAGTCCAATTAGGAAAGATGTCTGCTCAAGAAGCTGATGCTGTTCTCAGAACAAGAAAAGCTCGCCAAGAGGGTACTGGTGCTTTAACTAAAGAACAACAAGAACTTCGTAAACTACAAGAAATAAAACAAGAATTCCAAAAAGGTCTCCAACAATTTATGTTGGCTGTTGGGAAACCATTAGCTGAGATAATGAAGAGTCTGGGAACAGCCGTAAAACCTCTATTTGAATACATCAATAATTTCCTCAAAAGAGAAGAAGTACAATCATTCCTGAAACTGCTAATGAAAGGTGGAGCCATTGTTTTGACAGGCAAAATGGCGATGCAAGTTATTGGTGGTGGAATGGATATATTTGGTGGAATGAAAAATTTGTTGGGTGGAGGTGGAAAAAATGTAAATATCGCAAGTATTGGAGGTGCTCCTGCTGGGCCAATTGTTGCAGCAATGACTGGTGGTAAAGGAGTTGGGGCTGTTGCTCCTCTACTTGGTAAACTTTCTGGGGTGCTGGGTTCAATAGCTGGACGAATAGGAATAGGTGCCGCTGGTTTTATGGCTGGTAGTTATGTTAAATCTTTAGCACAGGGACAAGAAAAAGGAAGTGCCGCAAATAAATTGGGAACTGTTGCGGGTTCAGGTATGCAAGGAGCTTCTTTAGATTACACGGTAGGAGGTCCAATCGGAGCACAAATAGGAGCAGTGGCGGCATCGGCGTATGAATTTGGCAATATATTAGATGATCTGGGAGATGCTCAAGAAGATGTCGCAAAATCAAGTAGGCATACTTTCACCGCTTTTGAAAAACTCAATATGGCTGGTTCAGAAGTTTACGGTATGTTTAGTGGGCTAAGCAGAACTGAACGGTTTAATAAAGTAGCCAAAGAGAATTCAGAAAAAGAAAACGAAGCAAGAAGAGTAGCAAATATACCTGAACAAGAAAAGCGGATAGGAGAGCTTTTTGGCAAGATGGGCAAAGGTGAAAGAGAAGCGTTCGGAATAGATACTGGGGCATCTGAAGAAAAACAAAAGAAACAACATTACGAAATAGTCAAAGAAAGCCATCTTGAAAAGGGAGGAAAAGAAGGCGAATTTGCAATGACTCAAACAGCGAAAGCTGTAAACGCAGAAATGGTAAAGAAAGCATTGGCAGAAGACGAATTAAAAATTAATGCCGCACAATTTGCGTTACGAGAACAAAATATTGCTTTACAACAGTCTGAAATAGCTTATCAAAATACTTTGTTAGATATAGGAAATAGATATGGTCAAAGTGTGGGCTCTGCACAAGGTCAAATAGATGAATCTGTAAAAGCACTTGGCAAACAAGCAGAAGAACAAAAAGCAATTTTATCTATGACCGCTGAAAATGTACGAAAAAAAGAAGATGAATTAAACAAAGCAAAAGAGACTGAAAAAGCGGCTGTTGATGGTAAAAAACCTGCTATAGAAATCAATAGGTTAACAACAAATAGAATAGCGGCAGAAACACAATTAAAGCAATTAAAACAAGACGAAAAAGACGCTGGTAGTAAATTAAGAAGTCTAGAAGGACAAAGATTAGATCAAATATATAGGATTAGAGATGCTGTTGGTTCTATAGTAAATGCCAATAAAGAATTAATTGAATACGAAGCAATGTATGGAAAAGGTGTGGCTAAAGTAAACGAATTGAATAGAAGCAGTAGAGAAGAATTGACTAAACAACTTGATGTTTATCAAAAAAGAGCAGCTTCACTAGACCAAGAATTGGCTGCACTAATAGCTCAAGACAAACCTCAAAAAGAAATAGATGATAAATCGGCTGAAATAAAACTCAATCATGCGGAAACAGCTAAGACACAAGTTCAAATAAATCAACTTTACAAAAACGCTTTGCTCCCACTAGAAAATAGGCGAAATATCATTGATGCTGAAATATCAATGGAAGAAGCTAACCTAGAATTGAACAAAGCTATCAATGGAGGTTTGGGGGCAACACTCGAAATAAGATCTAGAATATTTGAACAATCAAAAGCAGGCGTAGAAAAACAAGATGAAATAATAGCTAAATTACAGGAAGAATTGGCCCTTGTAAAATCAAAAGGGGAAGAAAATTTAGCATTAGAAACACAGCTACGCCAAGAAACCTCTAAACGTACTGCCTATATTCAAAAGCAAGTTGAATTAACCAAGTCCATGCGTGATGGTTACCTTGATGCCCTTCAAAGTTTTCAACAAGTTGAAGGAACTTTCTCTAAAATCATCATGACCCGAGAAAGTGGTCTTGGTGAAGCCATGAGAAAAGGCATGGCTGCCCAAGGGTTTACCGCTGGTGCTCTTGGTGCTGGTGGCCAAGGTCCAGTAATGAAAAGAAATCCCGATGGCAGTGTTACTATGCCAACCAATCAAATGCTCCAGAACGTTTGGAAACAATACGAAGGAAAGTATGATCCAAATAGGCCTCAAGTAATGGGCGTTGAAAGTTCCGCTGCCGGGGCTTTGAAAGAACAGGGTTTGACAAACCAATTTACAGGAGGTCAATTTGGTCCTCAAAGCTCCATGTATGGAAATGTAAGACCAACTGAAGGAAGTGGCTCTCAGAATATTGTTCTTGACAAAAAATTCACGAAAAACATAGTCAACCCAAGCCCAGAGGAAGTAGGTCGCTCATTAAAAGTAGGAGCCGATGCAGCGGCTGGTTCATCCAAAACAAGCGAAGCGAAAAAAGCTGTTGAAGATTCAGTTAAAAACCCCATGATAGAAGCTACTTTCCCTATTGTTGATGAACTTAAGAAAATTAATGAAACCCTTACAAAAGGTTTGGGCCACCAGCAAGCAGGGGGTGGAGCACCCGGAGCGGTTGGAATACCCGGAGCAAAATCGTCTTCCGGAGGTATGTTGGATTTGGAAGTCCTCTTTGGAAAAATTAAAGGGGCTGTTTTGGGAGCAGCAGAGCAAACTGCTAAAGCCGCTGAGAAAGTTAAGACTCAAGTTAAAGATGGGGTCAAAGAAGGTCAGAAGGAAGCCCAAAAGGAAACCCCAAAAGAAGGTTCGGGGTGGTTTAAATCTCTAGCAGAAAAAATTCCGAGCATTGAAAAAACTAAATTTGATCATGCTGGAGAATATCGCAAAGAACAAGTTAGAGATGCTGAAGAAAGAGATAAAATTTGGAGAATATCAAACAAAGAAACCAATATGAGTTCCATGGCTAAAACAATGAATACTTCTGGGGTTGGTGGCAAAGGTATTCAGTATAATGAAAAGCAAATTCTAAAAGTGGCAGAAGCCGAGAAAAAAAGAGAAAAAGCGTTGTCTGACTCTGATAAGAAAAACGAAGAAAACACAAGAAATATTACAAGGAGAGCCGGTAAAACAGTTTCTGAAGTACAGAAGGAAACAGGTGTTTCTGAAACAAAAGAGAGAAAAAAAACCGAAGCGACAGAAGCCCCGAAAATTACTGCACGTCAAATGTTCAATGCAGAAGCAAAAGCAAAGTCGAAAGAAGAATATCGTCAAGCAGAAAGAGATTTACAAACCAAATATGCCCCAATTGAAGCAAAATCTTCTACTAAAGAAGAACGTCGAATAAAAGAGCAGGAAGGGCTAGCTCAAGCCGAAAAACAGATAGCTATCCAAGAGAAGATTGCTCAGAATACAGGGGCAACTGCCGATGCTGTGGCTAGTCAAAAAACCTCTGAAAGAACTGATTTAAATATTGCGGGATATGCTTCTGGTGGAGTGGTCCCCGGCCAAGGCACTGGCGATAGAATCCCTGCCATGTTAGAGCCAAGGGAATTTGTTGTTAATAAGAGAGCCGCACAAAAATACGCTGGCTTCCTGCACATGATTAATGCCAAAGGTTATGCGGACGGAGGATCGGTAGGATATGCCGCTCTAGCAGGAGGTGGAAGTGCTGGCGGTGGACCTAAGATTAATATTAATGTTCGAGGGGATTCAGCCAAAAAGATTATGGATGAAGTCGGCCAAAGCCTGTCAGGTGTTTTGAATGATATGATGACTTCTCATGGTGGATCTGGAAGATATTATGATTTACCGAAGTCCGGATAATGAATTGGGGAAAGTATGGCTGATTATTATGCACCGGGAAGCTTTACAGACCTAGGCTTCCAGCCATTATATAAAACATTTAGATGGACACATACGCCACCAGATACTGTTCCAGCGATATCTGATCCGAGAGGATATTTTAAGGGTAGTGGAATACCTTCTAAAGTTTTTAGTTATAGAACTCTTTTGAATTGTACTGCTTTTTCTGCTGCCAATTTTTCTCCTTTTGATAATTTTGTAGCTTCTCCACTTGGTCTTGGACTTCTTGCCAATGTAGCTGGAGCCTCTTTTACTTTTGACTTTCTAAATTGTAGATTCAAAAACAGGGTAGCTCTTGTTACTGTTGAGGGAAAAGACGTTATAGATATGCCAACGGAAGGTCTTGTCCAAGAAGGGAATATCATTACCCTTCCAAACAAAGTTCTTCGCTTAATCCACGCAGGCGAAGAGAAACTTGTCCCGGATGATGACAATAGGGGAGTATCTTATTGGGCTACTCTAGCTGTTCATGGATCTTTGAAAGGAAATTTGGCCAAAGGAGTCAAGCCACAGAATCCAACAGATGATTTATTGACAGCTTTTTCTCAAGGAAACTCTTTATTACAAAGTGATACCAGTTCCAATCAGGTTATTGTTGAGGGGAAACCAAAATATATTAGCTATGTAGCTATCACCAAACCTCTTTTTAGAGATGTTCTTTCTTTTAGAGGCACAGCTTTGGCTTTTGGCATATCAAATCCATTAATCCCATTAGGTTTTGAGATAACTAGTGTTGGTGCTGGAAGTCTAGCACTGGAAAACGTCCAGAGATTTGCATATGTCAGAGAAGAGCAACCAAAGCAAGATGATCCTAAAGTTAAAGTAATAATCGAAGGATGGAGAATTTCTGAAAGTTTTGAATATACCCCATCAACAACTGTTAATGATTTTTCTCCTCAACAAATATCTACTTTGACGAAAGAGCAAAAAATATCTCACGCATACTCATCAACAATAAAATGGTATGCTTATGATGTTACCCAAAAAGAAAGCGAAGCTTACAACGTCCTTCTGGCTCAACTGATGATGCTGCCTTCTAGTAAATTCTATAAGAAAGGCTTCAAGGCAATTATCCTCGATCAGCAGCAAGGTACCTTGGGATATGGCAAAGGTCTTATAGATTGGTACAGGATCAGTCCGAGTGCAAACAACGGTGTAAGTGCCCAATTCTACTATACGTCTCCCGTATTTAATATAGATCTTTCAAACACAGCAAGGATAGGCCAAGAATATTTTTATTCCCTAGAAGGTGGAATAAAGGAATTTGAAATACTCGCTAGGACATCTCAAACGGCTAGCGGCATGGCTCTTCTATATGATCGTTCTACTTCACTTTCTTTTCTCGTAGATTCTTCGACAAGTGGTCTTCTAGAGAAAATGTACGATGACAATGCATGGGTTACCGGTGGAACCATTCCTGAATCAAAAACCTCTCATTTTCAATTGGGGGAATATCCGTATAGAAGCAAGGGGCAGTCTTTGTTGACTCCAAGACCCATTGTTCTGGATGAAAAAGACGAAGAATCTTTAGCTACTATGTATACTTTAGAAACCAAAGATGGAGACCCCGATACCTTCAAACTTTTTACAAACGAAGAAGACGAAGTTCCGTTTCTAGAAATGTCCGCTGATATTTGGCCAATAAAAGACAAACAAATAATTGTCGGAATACCTCCAACTTCAAAAGTTCCCACAACAAAAGAGGGAGGAGGATTTTCTAAAATTACCAGAAGATGGGGTAATAAGCCAGACACAATTGTTTTACCGGCACAAACAGGAGATAAAAACTCTACTGATCCTTCGGAATTTCAGATAGCCAATATTGAAGACTTGAAATTCCCAGTCAAAGCAGGAAATCCAACTAATATTATTGACCCTTTGACTGGTATCCATATTATGGCATATGAAATAGAAAGTAGAATAGATATAGCTGTAAGGACTACCTACAAAGATCCATTTTCAATCATTCGTGATATTACACTACGGGTTAATGAAGCAGGAGATATTAACCCTTCAAATCTGCCAGTAAGCAGCCAGCCAAGTCTTACATTGGATTTGACATCTAGAACCATTTTTCTCTTCTATATGTACAAAAACCTGATTTTGGTAAAACAAATTCCTTATGAAATTTTTATTTCACACGCTACTCCTCAAGACAAAAATTATAGCGAATACAACATGTTTACACTTGAAGAAGAAAACAATATCATCAAGACGATGCATAAAATAACCCCAAATCTAGTTCATGCTCAGAATCTTTCTAAAGCCAGCAGAGATATGCAACTTGGTAAAATAAAAATACAAAAAGACGTAATACAGAATGGTATAGAATTCTCTCACTATTGTACAATGATAGACAAAGCAGGATTTTTGTATGCTTTTATTGAATCCAATGGTAGGATTATTGTTCGAACTTCTAGTAATTTAGGTGCGGCTTGGACTACCGCAATTTCTGAAAAATTCACATTTTACCCCAAGAGAGATACGCCCAAAGAAGAGGCTACAACTGAGACTACAGAAACGGAGACTGAAGAAACTCATTTAAGTTGTCCTTATGTTCTTTATGACGAAGCGTTAGATGTTGGGCATTTGTTCTACGTAATTGATCAAACGCTTTTGTGTGTAAGCATTGCTATGGGAGTATTTAGGAATAAAGACACTGCTACGTGTGAGACAGATGCTGTTAAATATGTATTCCCTAAGGTTGTTTATGGACCATTAACCAAGGATATGTTTGATAGAAAAATATCCAAAGCTATTATAGACCCCGAAGGGCAGGAAAATATGGTAAAGGTAGCCAATCAGAGAGTAACAGGACTTATTAATTCTCAAGGCTATTATAGGGTTTTCTTTAAGGATACAGACGGCAATATTAGGTCGGTAATTTCCAGTAATTCCGGAACGCAATGGTACGAAGACGATAAATACGTCACTCCAGTTATAGATTCAGGGACATAATATGGCAGAAGAGCTAAGACCTAATGCTGGAAGAGTTGACTTGACTGTCAAACTGCTTTTTGGCAAAAGCCCTTTCCAAGGTCAACGTCAGCAAGAAGTTGATTACTATTTTAGACCTGAAAACTATGAAATGCTCAAAGATAGAATTAACGTTTTCCCAGTCTGGGGACCTATTAATGGAATAAGATGTGTTGACAAAATACAGGGGTTTGATAATTACTTACAAGATATGAAAGGCAATCTCTTAGAAGAATCACAGTATGAACAAGTTCAATTGGTCGAAGAGGATGGTAAAACTACCGAAGTCAAATCAACAGTAGAGTATGATCCGACAGCGACAGCCAGAGCGGAAGAGATGTCTGACCGATCCGACCAAGCAACAGGCCTGACTCCAGAACAAAGACAAGAACGAGATGCTGCACTGGAACTAGAAAAAGAATACTTTACTTGGCATGTTTACCCCAAGACGCTCGTTGAAACAGTTCTCCCCAGAAATTTTGATGAACCAACGGAAGTAGATAATTCAGCAGAATGGTCGTACAGCCTTCTCCAAAGACCCGGAGCAGCTAAGGGAGTTCAAATGTTGGCTCCCTTCATGAAACGTAACCCTCCCAATAAAGAAAGCCCAGTACATTGGGCTCTCATTAAGAACAGTGCTATTGCACTAAATCAAGGGTTTGAAATTACTTACTATTTCCACGGAAGAGAATCTGTAGTAATCGACACAAAAAAGGACAATGGAAAGCCCACTATTCATAAATACAACTTCAAAAATAAAGATGAAAAGCCATTACAAGATTATGATCTTTACAGCAGTGTATATTTGGCTTTTGAAATTGGGGTACAGCAGAGGTACCTTTTCGTTTTCGCATCAGATAAATTGCCTGCTTGCTTCTTTATTGACGGAGATGACGCTATTTTAGTATCTGCTTTCGAAGGATTCAACCCTCAGAAGATTTTTGACCCAAACAACAAATACTTTAATGTAAGCATAGAGCCAGTGGCTGGATCTTTTATTCTTAGAAGCAACCAATTCTTTGATAACCCATGGTTCTTGATTTCCAGCATGGTCCAGCCTTTTATTATTGAAGAGAGCCCTATTGTAGTTTATGGAAGCAATATTAATGCATCTTTCTCTTTTAGGCCTTTGACATATGAAAAAGAAGGATCTTTCCTCACGTCTCAGCGTGTGTTTAGGGTTAAACCTTATGTTACTCCCGAAATTACCTGTGCTCTTAAAGGGAAGGGAGAGATAGAGCAAAATAGAAGTTACAACAAAAATGATTCAACTGCTCCCCAAGAAGAAAACCCACCAGATGCAGATGGTGGAAAGATTTACATGATTGATGCCGAGAAATTAACAGAAGGGGAAAGTGATGAGAAAGATGTCCAAACTGTTATAGAATATCAAGCCGGAGATATTGCCTATGCCCCACAAAGTCTAGAAAGAAAAGTAGAAATAGAACTCATTGAAACAGACGAAGAGGGAAACCCGATAACAAATACTCCCAGTGGAGACAAAGAAGACTCTAGAGATCAAGAGAAATTCTTCAAAGCTCAAGTAAATTTAACTTCAAGTGATGTTAATCAACCAAGTGGATACAAAGTTGTCGATGGAAAGAGTCCTTATATTTGGATGCTTAGAATGGCTGCTCCTAATGATTCTGAGCATGTTGAACAGGACGGATTGGATATTAGTTGTGATGTTGCTAGTATAGATTTGTCTTGGAACGCAGCTTCGTACAATGAAATTACCCAAACAGGCACTATCAAAATCCTTAATTATCCCAATATCTCTAAAAGGGATTACAAACAATATCAGAATAGAACCGTCTATTTGACTATTGATGCCGGATGGGTTCCGTGTAAACGACCCGAGCAAGCGAAGAAAAGAATATTTACTGGCCTTACTGTTAACGCTGAAGTTGATCAAGAAGCGGGACGAGAATTTGTTGTATTTAAAATTGAAGATTTTATGAGTGTTCTTCAAGCTATGAAGATAAGGCTTTCTCCAACTTATGATGGTATGAAGCTAAGTCTTGCCGTAGCTGATATTGTTAAGATGACTGGTATGAGCGAAAATATGATCTACATTGACGACAAACCGGTCAAAGAAGCTAACTTGACAAATGATTATGGTTTGCCGTTTTTAAATCCGTTCGATGAACCCAAATTCAGGTTTAAAGATGGAGAGGCCTTAAAAGAGAGTATTCTCAGTTTAGCTAAGATCGATTTCAAAAGTATCTTTTTTGACGAATATGGGAATTTCCATATATCAACAATGCCAGCCGGTGCCTTGGGAGATGCCCAATATACTCTTGCTGCAAAATTCACAACAAATGATACTAGCGATCCTTTCAATATGATTTGGAATAGATTTAAATTTACCAGAACAATTAAGGATACCTTCAATGGTCTTTCTGTTGTAACTGTGGACAAACGAGATCCTAGCATTATTTATGTAATGCAAGATGTCTACCGTGAGGGTATTGAAGATCCAAATGCTGAAGGATATCTAGGATATGAAAAACCTTTAGTTATAAGAGATGCGGCAATAGGAAGTATAGATGGTCTAGGAAAATACCTAAATACTTATATGAAAAGGGTTTATATACCACCGTATACTTCATCTTTTGAAATCTATGGTCATCCACAATTATCTCCACTAAAAATTGTAACTGTAAATGGTCAGCCCGTAAGAATTTTGAATATAAACAGTAGAATAGATGCCACAGAAAATAATTATTGGCAATCCATGGAGGGCGAATGGATATTTGTAAGTGGCAAGAGCCAGACTCCGGCCATAACGCCAAAGGAAAGCAATAATTCACCGGCTACTCCTGATACGAACGCAGGCAACAGCAGTACTTCTTAAGGAATAAATGATGTCAACTATAACTTCTGAAACTAATTCTCCTCACCGTCCATTATGGGCAGTGCATCCCAGACAAGTGAGAGATACTCTCCAAAGACAAATTCAACATACTGTTGATAATTCAGTTAATAGTATAATGGGTTTTACAAACGGCAATGTTGACGGTCGTTATCTAATGAGTGAACCAGTTCGGGTTAGAAGAGCCGCTAATGACTTGGGATATCGGTATCATATTGTTGGAGAAAACACTATGGACGATATCTCGGTAGCAGCCCCATAAGAGGAATAAAATGAGATTCACCGAGAATTACAGACTTTATTCAGCCGATGCTGGAGAATCAATCAACGCCTTGGAAGATAGCCGTCGCTTCCTAACTATAGACCGTCAGCTTTTAGGTCTATTCCAGATTTTTGGAAACGGGATTATTGAGGGCTGGCAAATAACGAAAGCTGGGGGATTAGCAGTTTCGATCAATCCCGGTAGGGGACATGTATTTTACATGTCAGCAGCCACTCAAACTCCAGCCAGTGTAAATTTAACCCCAAACGCTACGAACTATATTTATGCCGCTGCATTAGAAGAAACAAGATACAACAGAATTGTTAATTTCACAACCAGTACTTCTCCTTTGACGAGTAGTCGATTAGTTTTCTTGGGTTCTGTGACTACCTCTGATACGGCTGTTGAAATCATTGACATGACGCTCAGAAATGACATTAGTTTTATTGAGCAGATCAAAACATTGATTAATCAACACAAACACAAAGGCGGCAACGAGAACCCATCTAAAATAGACCTTTCCTCTGAAGTAATGAACCAACTTCCGGGCTACCGGATTGAAGGGATCGATGCTTCGAAGATAGTTTCAGGTAGAATACCTTCATCAAGGCTACCTGTTTTAGAACATAGTGATCTTCTCCATAGTGGGATACTCACCCATGGTCAATTGGACTCTTTTGTTAGGAATCTGAGTAACCCGAATGTAAGATTGCTTGGTGAGTTATCTACAATTAATCTACTACAACTGTATATGGCCATGAAGCATATTTGGAATGAAGTAGATCAACAGACTACAAATATGTTAGTTATGGTTCCGGGAATAACTCCTGATTCTTTTATTGATTATCTCAATACAACAGCAGTGGTTGATAGATACGAGCATTCTATCAAAGGTGTTCCTGCTTTATCAGGTCAGCTTCATTATATTACATATAAAACTTTCCAAGATTTTAGTAATTCTTTTGCTAAACTCAGGATTGACATCCCTCAAAATGATCCTAATGGTGATTTCTTCCGAATATCTAGACCTTTTACACAATTAGAAATAGATGGTTTTGACAACGTTTTCTCCAATAGCACTGAATATCCAAACTGGAAATTTGAAGTAATAGCCTCAGGAAATACGAGCACAGACAAGTTTGTTAGTGATGACACTAAAAAAGTTGATGGTCCATATAGTGCAAAATTAATTATGGATCAGGATTTCAGAGTTCAAGTGACAAGAATATTTGACCAGCAGCAAGATTGGAGTCTTTATAATATTTTTGAAATCTATATTGAATCTCTCAGCGAAGAGCATGGAGAAATCAGAATAGATATGCTTGGACCCAAAGACTCTGGTGGTAACTATACTATTTTGAATGATCCTATTATCCTTTTGAATACTAACGAAACAACTACTGGATTTAAGAGATTTGTCAAAGACATTACTTCTATTACAAGAGACAAAGTACTGGGCTTGAGAATTTACACGGATACTTCTTTGGGATGGAATCTATCTTCTTGTGTTGTTAATATAGATGCTATTAGGTTACAAAATACTCTCTATTATTATCCTGATGGCTTTATCAGATTTAGGCTTCAAACTCCACAAAAGAGTCAATGGGCGGCTATCAGTTGGGATGGCGAAGAGAATAGTGGAACTATCAAGGCTAGGGCTAGAACGGCTGCTGATTTTAGCCAAATGGACCAAAGTAATTCAATTCCGTTTTCTGCCTATATAACTAATTCAGGAGACAACCCTGATGTCGCAGACAACATCTGTATGGAACTTGAAATAGCTTTAAATGCGGATTCAACTGTTACCCAATCCCCTGTAGTTCGTTCAATTACTGTCTCTTTTATTACAAGTAGTCAACAAACAGGTTTAACGATTGACACCACAGAAGAATTCTCCAGAGCAACAACACTAAAGAATGTCGTAGTTTCATCTGTTGACCCCAATGGTGGTACTGCTGCCGGTAAAGTTTTGATCAAAGGCAGAGTGGACGTTGGGGATTGGACTTATGGCATATCGAATAGTGTCCAACAAGTAGATCGTTTTGGAACACCAGTATTGGGTATTAGTGGGGATCAATTATTTATTTCGCCCATGCAAGCTATAAGGCAAACTGTTCTCTCAAGGCAGACTGGGATTGATGGAGCACTCCACGCACAAAGAACACAAGACAGAAATTATCTAATTACAGATACACTGAACGACAGGGTTATTCTTTTTGATGAAAACGGAAACATTTTAAGATGCCTTGTGAGTAACAATGTAAGAAATGTTACCAGTCTCTATCCCATTCAGTGTTCTTACAATGAAAGGAATGAATTCCTCTATATTGCATGGTCAACAAATGTAACTTATGCCGATATGGATCTTTCAAAGATAACAGTTAGAGGAACCGGCATTTCTGTTACTCTTTCTAATTCCTTGGACAAGGTTGTCTTTGTACAAGGTGCTTCGGCTGGCGTCCAATCAGGAAATGTAACAGTTATTCAGCTTTCACAATCTCACGCAGGGGCCATTAACAACTACATAGAGAATAATAATTACAGTGATACTAGGATTTATTTAGATATCCAGCCGGGAGCCGTAAAAGACAAGGTAGACAAATCCAGCACCAATTATGCTGCTTTGACAACGCCACGTGGGTTACCCATTTTCCTTGGAGATATCCAATATCTAGTTGGGATTTATAGGCCAATTTCAATTAACATTACAGCTTCTGGGAACTGGATTATATCGAATGCCAAACCTTTAGTAACTAGTCAGGGGAATGACCCTACAACAGGAACCCCTGTTTCAGATATAACTTCGGTTATAGAGGTTATCCCTGACACTGCTGAAGTTGTTTATTCGGATAATTCAGTTGACTTCTCAATCTCAACACTTGGGTCTGCGGTAGAAATGAACGAGCAATACGTAGCCGTATGCGGAATAGTAAGTGACTCCAACCAGCCAGCTACTACCACTCCCACAAATAATACTTCCACTGACGACACCGTTACAACTATAACGGCAGAACAAGATATTCTCAAAAAATATCGTGGGAGAGTAAAGATAATTGAAAAATCTTCCCAAAGAGTTGTTTATGAACAACCCACTTCAGATGGCACATATGGATCTGATGTTCAAATCGATGAAAACGAAAATCTTGTGATAGTTGAAAAATATTTCGTCAATGATCCTGTGTACGGTGTAGTTGGAAGAGGACGTGTTGCTAAATTAGACGAGGATGGAAACGTTTATTTCCAATATGGAAAGTCAGAATACGAATCGTTTAATGACATTCGGCTTACAAACACTGGAACTATGGTTTCCAGTTCTTAATGGACCAAACTATGACCATCAGCGAATTTTTGGATATAGCAAAGACTTTTAAATCTGGTCATATTTATGCTATTTCTGGACAAGATATTAACGAGGTAATGAATCTCCTTTATTTGGCAGAAACAGCTATTCAAAGTACAGGGAGGCAGGCTGTCATCTATGATTTTAGATGCAGACCCGTTAGTGATCCAGTAAAAGGTGGATGTGCTGAGTATGCTGACGAAGGCACACCACCAACGAGAAGATGGCTTGGAGATGCCCCTGTTCAATCTTTACTGTGGGAAAGCTATTCCCTACTTGTACAAAGATTAAGTGATGCTGGCAATCCCATGGTAATGTTAGTGGGGAACACATTTGACCCTGAAGATAGACGACAAAATCCTTCTCCAATAAGTCTAGAAATAGATGTGATTATGGAGTGGATGTCCATGAGAAATTTGCGAACTGTAATTGCAGCTAATGGAAAAGCACCTTTATCAGGCTCAATAAGGGAACTCTTTCAGTTTTTGACACAAATATACTTTTATGATACTAACACTTTTCAGGTTACTTTTATTAAAGACCAAATAAGGCAAAGACCATATGATCTAGATGGACCAAAGCAAATAACAGTTGTTTCTCCGGGCAATTTTTATACATTAAAACGTAATAAAAATCTTCATGTAATTTGGAACAATTTCAATATTTTACCAAGTACAAGTGTTAAAGTTGATCTTTATCAAAACTCTTTGTTCGTAATGAATCTGGCGTTTACTGCACCGAACAGTGAGGTTTTCGACTGGAAAATTCCTTTATGGATGAATGTTGGAACTAACTATTCAGTCCGGGTTTCCCTCTTGGATGACCTGAGTGTTTTCGGGGATAGTGGGCTTTTCAGTATTATTTAAATCTTCTGATATTAGAATAACATTATGATTTTGAGGCAGAAGAACTCTATCTAAGTATCTCTGTCTAAATTCGTCAATAAGCTGAATAATACTGTGCATTGACAGCCATAAGATTATAGAAACTATTGAACTTAAAACTCCTAAACCCAACATTGAGAAAGAAGCGTAACAACAAATAAGACCACTTAACCAAAAGCTCTGGCAGTATTTACAAATGACGATTTTTCCTAATTTTGGAAATGTGTCTTGAAACCATTGTCTAAAAGTGCTTAATATAAAAAAGTCAATACTTGTTAAAATATCTGTGAGATTGTTAATAGCGAAACATGTTAAAATAAAGCCGAACACAAAAATTATTGCGTAAACAAATAGATATTCCATTCTAAAATCCTTACCTTCTCGTGGAGCATCTAGGATTCGTGCATTGAATCCTTTCAACAACCGTATTACTTCTCACTTCAATATACCGGCTCTTTTTGAGTAGCCAGCCGCATATTTGACAAAAATTCTTTGAGTCTCCTGCTGGAAATGAACCATTGCCATTTCTTTGGACTGGTCGAGGAGCAGGAGTCACAACAGGTGTATTATGTGTCGGTTGACTACGAGCGACATGATTACGTTTATAGTTGTTCTTGGGTGAACCACAATTGCAGCCCATAAGGTCCTCCTACCTATATTTTACATAAAGGTTAACTGCATATCCTGTTTAATTATATAGGTATGAAACCGTTTAACAGAAAAAAGACACGAACTAAAAAGAAAGCCAAAGAACAAGCTTCTTTGCAAGATCCCACAAAACGGGACGAGGAAATCCGTCGTTCTGAATATGATTGGGTAGACCAACAGAATATGAAAGGTGGACCATCCAGCCCAGATGCCATCCCTGTAGATAAACACATTAGCGTTATGCCGGATGAAACTATTGCTTGGGTAAGATCTCTCTGTAAATTCTCTTAATCCACTTGAATTATCTCCGTTGTCTGTAGAATACCCCTTAGCAACGGAGGCACGATAACTTCATGTACGAGCGATTCACTAATAAAGCTAGGGAAGCCATTAAATGCGCCAAAAAAGAGGCTGAAAGGCTAAATCACGATTACATAGGAACTGAACACATTTTACTGGGAATAGTTAAGGAAGGCACAGGAATTGGCTTTAATGTGTTAGAGAATTTCGGACTTGATTATGAAAAAATAAGGATTGAAGTAGAAAAACTCGCCAGACCCAGTGACGATATCGCTACAATTGGTGAACTTCCTTTTACTCCCAGAGCTATAGCCATACTCAATCTTGCCGTTGAAGAAGCTAAAAAGCTTGACCATGACTATATTGGGACAGAACACCTATTGTTAGGCCTTCTGCGTGAAGAAGAAGGCATAGCCATGCATAGTCTTACTAATCTTCAAATTAATCCAGCCAGTGTAAAAAAAGAAATTCTTAGATTCTTGGAAAAAGATGAAGAAGCGGAACCTAAACCGGCTGAATCGTCCGATAAAAAAGATGCTATAAAAAAAGGTGCGGCGAAGGCTGAAGCAAAAAAAGAATCCAAAACACCAGCGTTAGACTCTTTTGGCCGTGATTTAACGAAGCTAGCCAATGAAGGAAAGTTAGATCCGTGTATTGGTCGTCAAAGAGAAATCCGTCGTGTTCTGCAAATTTTAGCCAGAAGACTAAAAAACAATGCCGTTCTTATCGGTGAAGCAGGGGTTGGAAAGACAGCTATTGTCGAAGGTTTAGCCCAAATGATTTCTTCGGGAGAAGCCCCGACAATTCTCTCAAACAAACGGCTTATTGAACTTGATCTTGCGGCTATGGTTGCGGGAACAAAATATCGTGGTCAATTTGAAGAAAGAATCAAGGCAGTTCTGAGTGAAATTCAAAAGAACAAGAATATTATTCTATTCATTGATGAACTTCATACTTTAATCGGAGCCGGTGGTGCTGAAGGGTCAATAGATGCAGCCAATACGTTTAAACCTGCATTAGCCAGAGGAGAATTGCAGTGTATTGGAGCAACAACCCTCAAAGAATATAGACAATACGTGGAAAAGGATTCTGCTTTAGAGAGACGATTCCAACCAATTATTGTCAACGAATCAACCGTTGAAGAAACCGTCGAAATCCTTCATGGATTAAAAAGTTATTACGAAAAATTCCATGGGGTTTCTCTTATGGACGAAGCAATCGAAGAAGCTGTTAAGCTTTCTGTTCGCTACATGAACGAAAGATTTTTACCAGACAAAGCAATTGATATCATTGACGAAGCAGGAGCGTCGATACGGATTGATAACGGCTCTCACCCGAGAGAATTAAAAGATTTAGATAATCTTGTTAATATTCTAAATAAAGATAAAGAAGCCGCTGTCTCAAATGAACAGTTTGAGTTGGCGGCAGAATATAGGGATCGGGCAGATAAACTAGGTCAAAAAATAATTAGTATTCGAAATTCCATTGATAATGCTCCAGTTGTTGAAATAAATACAAACAAAATCCGAGATGTTGTTAGTGTGATGACAGGTATTCCAATTAGTCAGATAGGTTTAGTTGAGAAAAAGCGTTTGATTAACATGGATCAAGAATTACATAAATCCATTGTTAGTCAGGATGATGCAATTAGTACAATTTGCAGAGCTATTAGGCGTTCAAGAGCCGGATTGAAAGATCCAAAGAGACCGGTGGCTTGCCTTCTTTTCCTTGGCCCTACTGGTGTAGGAAAAACTTTGACAGCCAAATCACTAGCCGAGACATTGTTTGGATCTGACGAACTTCTGATAAAAATAGACATGTCAGAATATATGGAGAAGCATTCGGTAAGCCGTTTGATTGGTGCTCCTCCCGGTTATATCGGCCACGAGCAAGGTGGTCAATTAACCGAAAAGGTAAGAAGAAAGCCATACAGTGTTGTTCTGTTTGACGAAATTGAGAAAGCAGATCAGGAAGCATTAAACATCTTCCTTCAGATAATGGAAGATGGTTGTCTGACTGACAATATAGGCAGGAAGATAAGTTTCAAGAACAGCATTGTGATTATGACATCCAATATAGGTGCAGAACGGGTTAAATATGGAAGTCTCGGATTCAGTAAAGTTTCAAGTGATGATGCTCATGAACGTTCCAAACATCAATTGAAAGAAGAAATAAGTCATCAATTCAGACCGGAGTTTGTCAACCGGTTTGATGACATTGTTTATTTCAGAAGCTTGACCAAAGAAGATATCTTTAAGATTGTAGATATCGAGTTTGACAAAATAAAGAAACGACTAGAAGAAAACAATATTACCATCATCCTTGATCCGTCTGCTAAAGATTATCTTGTTGAGACAGGTTTCGACAAAGAGTTTGGTGCAAGACCTCTCCGTAGGGCTGTTGAACAAAACATTGAAGATCTAATGACAGATGAAATCCTAGCAGACAAAATCAAAAATGGAGACACAGTGATTATTTCTAAGGAACAAGACAAGGAAAAACTTTCTTACAGAATTGGACCTGCCGTGAATGACCTAGCAGAGACACAAGTTATCGCTGGATAGTCGTCGGTCGAGGGACCGACTGGTGGAAGGCGGAAGAACCTTTCCGCCCCTAGGGGAGTCGAAAGACTCCCTTTTTTTAAAAAATGTTTTGACAGGTCAAAGTTACTACACTTTTTGTCGAGTCATACTCTTTATCCGTCATTGCCTTTACATGCCGTTTAACAACCAACTCAGGATCATCTTCTTTGGCACAATATGCCATCTTGATTGCGTAGCAGTCACCGTATTTTCCTACAGCGTTCCCTGCAACGATTCCCTTCAAAGCAACAGCCCCCATTAGGCTTCGTCCCCCATCTGCCATGCCTTCGTAAGTAAATACCAAGCAGGATACTTTCTGTCCGTTCATGATTTCAGGGGAAGGATTGCAGAAACCATTGCTCTGTCCCCAAAAATTTTCCTGCTTTGAGTTAGCAACATACCATTCAATCATGGTTTATCTCCTCTTCGATCCTTAGTCCATAATACAGTAAGGTTGCTTTGCCAAAGGTACGATCCCGAAAAAAGTTGTCAAGCTTAGAGGAATTTGTTGACAAACCGAGAACTTGTTGTATGATACACACTAAGCAGATAGGGCTTGATAAAGATGAGCCCTTATGCTAGACAACTGAATACGGCAAACCCGAAGATTAAGATAAAGGGAGGTGCCCCATGCTTAAACCTGCCAACAAGGCAGAAGTTGCCACAGTAGGCGTCCTGATAGGACGCTTTCAAGTCCCAAAGCTACATGAAATTCACAAAGAATTAATCCAGACAGTTGCCCAAACACATCCTAAAACAATTGTGTTTCTTGGGCTAGCTCCAATCCCATCCACAAGAAACAACCCTCTTGATTTCGAATCAAGGAAACAAATGCTTTTAGCAGAGTTTCCGGATATCACTGTCCTTTATATTAAGGATTGCAAAAGTGATGAAATCTGGAGCAAACACGTAGACAAACAGATTTCAGACATCATTGGACCCAATGACACTGTTCTTCTTTATGGAGGAAGAGATTCTTTCATAAAGCACTACGTGGGTAAATTTGCCACTACCGAATTAGAGAGTGACCGAATCCTTTCTGGATCTGAGATCAGAAAAGAAATTTCTAAAAAAACAAAAGCATCTGCTGAGTTCAGAGAAGGAGTAATCTGGGGAGCCCATAACCGTTTCCCAGTTTCGTATGCCTGTGTGGACGTTGCAATCCTAAATGAGGACGAAACAAAAGTCCTAATGGCTAGGAAACCCGAAGAAAAGGAATACCGTTTTGTCGGAGGCTTTGCTGATCCTAGTTCACCGAGTTACGAAGCTGATGCTAGAAGAGAGGTTGTAGAAGAGGCTTCCATTGAGATTACTGACCCAGTTTATCTGGGGAGTATTTTGGTTGACGACTGGAGATACCGTAACGAAATAGATAAAATCAAGACAAGCCTTTTTGTTTGCAAATACATGTTCGGCAAGCCAGAAGCTCACGATGACATTTGTGAAATTAGATGGATATTAGTTGAAGATTTGCAAAAAGAAGCATACATTGAACGGAACCTTGTCCCAGAACATCGTAGACTGACAAGGATGCTGTTCGAAAAGCATTTCAAGAAGCCCATGGTCAAAGAAGAGAAAGGAAACTGAAATGGAAAACTTCATTCTTAGAACAGATGCCTACAAGCAGACTCACTGGCTGCAATACCCTAAGGGTACTAAATATGTTTACTCTTATTTGGAAAGCCGTGGGGGTGGGTTTGCAGGACAAGAACGCACTTTGTTCTTTGGTCTGCAAATGATCTTAAAGAAGTACTTAGTTGGCAAAGTTGTTACCTTAGCGATGATAGACGAAGCGGAAGAATTTTGTGCCAACCTCTTCGGGACGAAAGAGTATTTTAATCGTGCAGGATGGGAAAGAATTGTTAAAATTCACGAAGGACGTTTGCCTATTTACATCAGGGCGGTAGACGAAGGGACCGTAGTCCCCTCACATAACGCTCTCATGACAATTGAAAATACTGATCCAGACATTCCTTTTATTACAAATTTCGTAGAAAGTATTCTGCTTAAAGTCTGGTATCCAACGACAGTAGCCAGCTTGTCTTGGGAAATCAAACAGTTGATTCAGAGTTTTACAGAAAAAACAGGGTGTGATTTCCACCCATTTTTCTTGCACGATTTCGGTTACAGAGGAGTTTCTTCAGAAGAAAGTGCCGAAATTGGTGGTGCGGCTCACCTTGTTAATTTCCTAGGAACTGATACCCTCCCCGGTATTTGTGCCGCAATGAAATATTACGGTTCAAAAGTATGTGGAGCCAGTGTAATGGCGGCAGAACACTCTACGGTAACTGCTTACGGACCTGAAAATGAGACCCTAGCTTATAGGACTTT
>Ga0307379_10003899_pt1 | contig 21475 bp, 45 predicted proteins | sample UN2MG_FD_202237 | JGI IMG/M metagenome (GOLD analysis project Ga0307379, IMG submission 202237) | Soil microbial communities from Risofladan, Vaasa, Finland - UN-2 | ecosystem: Environmental > Terrestrial > Soil > Coastal area > Acid sulfate soil | place: Finland: Risofladan, Vaasa | collected... | reverse complement strand
ATAGAGGAGATGTGGGAGGTTGTTATAGTGGTTCAAGGCTGTAAGCCAAATCGGGAAGATTGTTGTGCGTCAAGATGTGCAAGTTATGGTAGGTGTGTGCGAATAATAAAAGACTTCTTCAACGCAGGTATAAGACCTAAAGAGGGGTTTGAATTGGATATGTCCGAAACAAAGCAAGAGCTATTTGAAGAGGATATATCTATCAAACCAAAACAATATGAGGAGGAGTGATGACAAAGATACGAGATATTAAAGGGATAGTGGAGAAGTTGCCAGAGATAGTTGACAATAGACTTAATTGGTATAGAAGAGAAACCCTCAACACCGACATCAACTTGGAAGATATTGTAGAGGTTGATGTGGGGAAGATAACTGAACTGTTTATTGACTTGATGTTGGAATACGAAAGGTTGGATTTTGTACCTCAACTATCTGATGTCATAGCCAAAGCAGGGATATTAAAATGGAAAAATATATAATGTGTAAGCACTGTTTAAATTTAACAGATGCAGACGCTTATAAAAATAATAAATTAGTATGTTCAAACTGTAAGAAAAGCTTATCAAGGAAGGTAGGAAATGAAAAAAGGTAAATGCATTGATTGCGGTTCAGTAACGAGTGGGAAAGGGTTAAGATGTCGTAGCTGTGCAGTGAAAAAACAACATGCAGATAAACCTAGAACTGGAAAAAATCACCCTAGATATAAACATGGGTTAAATATGAAAGAGAATATAGGGAATTGTATTGATTGTGGTAAAAAACTAAAAACTCCTATTTCTAAAAGGTGTTATTCTTGTAACGGTAGACATATAAATTTAGGTAGAAAACGAGATTTACATGGAAGTAAAAATCCTATGTTTGGAAAAGGCAAATACACCGAAAAAGAAGCTATAGTTAATGGGGCGATTATTAATTGGTATAAATGGAAAGTCTTTAGATTGGAGATATTAGAAAGAGACAACAACACTTGTCAAATTTGTACAGGTAAAGGCAATACAATACATCATATAAAAGAAAGAAAAGATTATCCAGAATTGTGTTGGCAGAAAGATAATGTTATTACAGTTTGTCGAGGATGTCACGCTAATATAGATGGACACAATAACCCAAAAGGAAATAATCAATATGTCAAAAGATAATTTAACGCCTCTTCACCGACAAATCTTTACCGAAGCATATAGACCACAGGTTTTTGATGAAGTGATTATAGATAAAAAGACTTTAATCACCAACTACTTAAAAACCCCCAACACTATACCCTCATTTCTTTTCACCAGTGCCAGACCTGGTACGGGAAAGACGACTACAGCTAAGATTATTGCAAAGACACTTAAATGTGATATACTCAGCCTAAATGCCTCAGACGAAAGAGGTATAGATATGATAAGGGAAAAGATTAAAACTTTTGCTGAATCGATGTCGTCCCTAGACGGAATGAAAAGATGTGTATTCTGTGATGAAGCCGATAGATTAACTTCTATTGCACAAGACGCTCTAAAGAACATTATAGAAACCTATTCCGATAACTGCTTCTTTATCTTTACTTGTAACGATATAAGTAAGATAACCGAGCCGATTAGGTCTAGATGTGTTCTAATTAACTTCGATAAGCCTGGCAAGGTAGAAATCTTAGAACGGCTACAGTATATATGTAAAGAGGAAGAAATAGTAGACTTAAATGACGCTGATTTAAATAGGCTTATAAACTTATGTTATCCTGATATTAGAAGTATGGTAGTAAAGCTTCAGAACTATAAGATAGATAAGCAGGACTTATTTACCGATACTAATGCGTTTATAGAATTTGCTACAGCTATTAAGACTAAGGATATTAAGTATATATACACTAGGATTTACTCTGGACAATTTAATATACTAGAGTTTAATAAATGGTATTTTCAGCAGGTATTTGAAAGATTAGATAAACTAGGCGTAGATAAGACAGCTCAACTTACTGAGCTTCTAGCAGATACAGAGAAGAATTGGACATTAGGTGCCAATCTTGACATTATCTTTCTTAATAATATACTACAGATAATTAATCGTAACTTATTAGGATAAAGGAGTAGCTATGTTAGGAACAAACCCAGTAAAAGATATGGATTCAGGTCTAACAGATATAGAGACACTGTTTAAAAACTGGAAACCAAGAACATTTTGGCAAGAAGTTTGGTGGTGGATTCAATATGGTATATGGAACTGGATAGGCTACAGAGGTGAAGTTTGGCGATATATAGTTAGATTCTGGCAAAGAGGGCTTAAAGGATATGCTACTTGCGATACTTGGTGCTTACACTTTCATTTAGCTAGTGTTATTCTAGGTGGCGTTAAAGAACTACGAGATAACTTACACGGACACCCTTGCGACGTAAAAGATTTAGCCGAATGGGAAAATATTTTAGAGCATATAATGTGGACTTTCGAAACTGCTTTAAATATTAGTGATAACAATTGGGTATATCTTGAACCCGAACGAAGAACTGAAGCTGAAATGAAAAAAGTGTTGAAGATATATAAAGAATTAAATGCTTCCCACGTAGGAAATAAATTATTAGCAGAAGTTAAATATCACGTTATGACATACGCAGAATGCGAAAGGTATGAATCAGGATGGACATTATTCAGAAGATACTTCTTTGGGCTTTGGGATTAATGGCTGTTTGTATACTTTATAGTATAACTTTATACGGTATACAAGAGATAATAGACGGAGAAGTTTCGTTTAGACCAAAGGGATGGCAATATGATGAACGTGCAAAACTATCACGATAAAGTATGGCTACCCTTCTCTCATAGATTAGACGAAAAAGTCAAACCATATAAGGTACTAAGAGTATTAAAGAAGTTATTTGATATACATTTTACCGTACTCGCTTTATTAGGGGTGTTTGCTACTCCAAAAGAAGATATAGATTGTTATTGGTATATATGTAATAGAGCAAAACCTCATAAATATAAAGAATTAAGCTGGACAAAACGCAGAAGGTTAATAAAAGAACTTTTGCATCAGGCATGGAGAGCGTAAAATGAAGAAAAAACCTAAAGTAATAGGCGAGAAGAATTGTGGCTGTTGCTGTATGACCTTCGAGGTCTATGCTGATAACCCTCAAAAAGAATATTGTTGTGGTACTTGTTGGTGTAAAGCCAACAATATAAAGGATGAAGATAAATGTAGACACTTTTTAGGTGGACATAAGAATATGAAACGAAGTAAAAACGATAAAAAGAATAAAAAGAAGAAGAAAAAATGAATAAATACATAAAACCAGATAAATATAAATATCTACTATATAGAATGGTTAAACTTTTTTCAGAAGCAAATATGGGTTTTGGTATGGCTAGAGCTAAACAAGAAAACCCTGATAAAACAGACCACTTGAATGGGTATGAAGAAGGGTTTTTCGACTTCGTAGAAAGAGGAGAAATCTATTTATCCAAATTAATTGATTTGTTGGAAACAGATAGTTATGGTATAAGCGAAAGTTATAAAGAAGAAATAAACAAATCCTGCGAAGAATATATAAAGGAGATTGTAAAGAAAAATCGTGAAAAGTAAATATTGTTCTTTACAAAATCATAAAAAAGATTGCAAATGTTTTGTTTGTAAAGCAAAACGTGGTGAATTTAAAGGTGAAAGCAATCCTAATTATGGCAATACATTTAAACATACAAAAGAAACAAAAAGTAAAATCTCAAAATCTTTACAAGGAAATAAGATTAATTTAGGTAAAAAGTGGTCTAAAGAACGATGTCAAGAAATGAGTAAAAGGGTTTCAGGAGAAGGAAATCCACGTTATATAGACGGAAGAACTAAACAACCTTATCCAAAAGAATTTAGGTTAATGAAAAAGGTAATAAAAGAACGTGATGACTATACTTGTCAATATTGTGGTATAACAGACAAAGAACATAAAAAGAAATTTAATAAAGGTTTATCTGTACATCATATTGATTATGATAAGATGAATTGTACAGAAGAAAATTTAATTACATTATGTAATAAAGATAACCTTAAAGCTAACAAACAAAGACCTTATTGGAACGAATTATATTGGAGAAAGGTTATATGAGAATTATTAAGCCAAGCGTTGAGATACTAACAGATATAAATGGCGAAGAAGTTATAAAGAAGATTGAAGAATATGGTAGAGTTTGTTATAAAAGTGAATCTAAAATAACAAAAGATTCTGCTGAAAAATTTATCAAAAGGTTAATAAAAAATGGGCATTTATCGGTTATTGAACATTTCTCAATTTCTGTTAGGATTATCTGTGATAGGGCTGTTACTCATGAGCTTGTTAGACATCGTATTGCAAGCTATAGTCAAGAAAGTACGAGGTATGTTAACTATAAAGAAGGCATAGAGGTAATAGCACCTTGTTTTTGGGAAGATGATAAGTATAAAAGTAGTATGAGTAGGGGTAAAGCTTGGGCAGATGCTATGCAAGCTGCAGAAACTGCTTATAAGTTATTAATAGACGCAGGAGCTACGCCACAAGAAGCAAGGACAGTACTACCTAATTCTCTTAAAACAGAAATAGTATGTACTATGAACCTAAGAGCTTGGAGACATTTCTTTAAGCTAAGATGCGATAAAACTGCTCACCCTCAGATGAGACAAATAGCATTTATGCTCTTAATAGGATTAAGCAAGAAACTACCTGTAATATTTGAAGATATAATGAAGGAGCATTTTGATGGAACAAAAGATTAAAGATATATTAGAAAAATTAATCTACACTCGACAAGGTATCGTGATAAAACCACAAGCTAGTTCTAAATTAGTAGACGACTTAGGCTTAGATTCCTTAGACCAAGTATTACTATTATTAGCGATAGAAGAAGAATTCTTAATACAGATACCAAGAGAATATAACACTTATAATTATGTTACGGTTCAAGATATAATCGACGTAGCATACAAAGTAAAGGAAGAATTATATGGACAAGATACAGCAACGGTGTAGCGAGGGTAAATGCCCTATATGTAAGTGCGAAGAGATTAAAGAAAAGAGAACCGTAGATTATAAGGGAGAGAATATAGATATATGTAAAGAACACCCTTATTTAGAAGAAAGGGAAGTTACAGAAAAAGTAAAGAAAGTCCGTAATAAGTATAAACATAAGAGAAGAAGTAAATGATTCAATGGAGTTTTAAAGGTAAAGCTATAACTTATAGCGTTATGGATGACCATTGTCCTATATGCGGAAAGAATATAGTTTTAAAAAAACAAAGAGAAAAAGAAGGCTGTATTAAAGTCAGGTACTTTCACTGCGTAGAGTGCGACTTTGATACTAGACTACTGGAGCTTAAATGAAGAAAATTATAGCATTAATACTAATAGGAGTTATGTTATTCGCTCCTATGGTAGAAGGGCAAACTAGAAAACAGAAACTAAAAAGAGGTACTGTTAACTTACTTACTGGTTGGGTTGAGATACCGAAGAATATATACGATACAAGCGTTGAAGAGAATAAGATTACAGGCTTCTCTAAAGGATTAATAGAAGGTATAGGAATGGCAGTTGTAAGAACAGGTACAGGCGTATATGAAATAATTACGTTTCCATTCTCAGTACCAGAAAACTATGAAGTCATATTAGAGCCAGAGTATGTGGTAGGCAATGAAAAGAGTTAAAAGAATACTAAGAAAACTATTTGATACATTAAGCGTGGTAAGGTTCTATTTTGTCAGAGGACATGGTATCTATCTAGCTATGCCTCTGTCTCTACTGAACTGCTCGTTGCTTGTTTACAACTTTTTGATAAAGAAGATGGTAGTAAGACCTGCTATTCTTGATAACTATATATCATTTGTTTTCCTATTCCTATTGGTATTTGTACCACTAGCATATTTTCTAGGGTTGTTTGACTACCACAAGGGTATGTATCAGAGAGAACAGGAAGAAACTATCAAGTTAAATCCTATCTACAAGACTATGTATAGCAAACTCGACACTATTATTGAACAGACGAAGGAGAAAGATGAGCCGAGTTAGTTTACATAAATATTTTAGCGATATAGCTGAACTCGTTTCTCGCAGGGGAACTTGTGATAGAAAGCAAGTGGGAGCTATATTAGTTAAGGATAAAAGAATTCTAGCTACGGGTTACAACGGAAGTATGCCAGGAGCAGGGCATTGTGATGATATTCAACATTTAATGGAGAATGACCATTGCGTAAGAACTATACACGCTGAAGTAAATGCCATAGCTCAATGTGCTAAATACGGTATTAGTTGCGACGGAGCTATTTTATATTGTAATACTTTACCTTGTTGGAATTGTTTTAAAACTGTTGTCTCTGCAGGTATAAAGGAAATATATTATACGAGTGATTATGAGAATGCAGAACTTAAAGATAACGTATTTAAATATGCTAATATGCTAAACATAGATTTAATAAAATTATGATAAAAGTAGATAAACAATTACATTTCTTAGTAAGCGCATTTATAGTATTTGCTATTTATGCATTCATACCTAACCTTTTAGTAGCTGGTATAATAGCTTTAATGGTAGGTTTATTAAAAGAAGTTTACGATGAATATACTTACGGTGGTTGGGATTGGTACGATATGCTAGCAGATGTTATAGGTATCTTAGTATCGTCAGCCGTAATATCATTAGGGTGGTTAGTTTGCAGATAAGCGGATTACATAAGTATTCTTTCTTAGACTACCCTGGTAAAATAAGTTGTGTAATCTTTGTACAAGGTTGTAACTGGAAATGTTCTTATTGTCATAATAAACAGCTTTGGGAACATCGTGAAGGAGACCTAACTAAAGAAGAAGTCTTTAAGTTTATAGAGAAAAGAAAGAGTATATTAGAGGGTATAGTAATATCAGGTGGAGAGCCAACTATTCAAACTGACATTCTTAGTTTCATCAAGGAACTGAAACAGTTTAATCTTCCTCTTAAATTAGATACAAACGGCTCTCGACCTGATGTTTTAGAAACCTTATTACCGCATATAGATTACGTTGCTATGGATATTAAGACTTGTTTAGAGGAAAATAAATATTCTAAGGTTTGTGGAGAAAAGGTTAATATAGAAAATATTAAACGTAGTATGAAGTTAATATCTAAGACCGAAAGAACGTATCACTTTAGGACAACGTTAGATAAAAGCTTAATAACCGAAGAAGATAAGAAAAAAATAGAAGAACAATTTAATAGCAAGATACATATCTTTCAATGTAAGAGGTAACTATGGAAAAAATAATTTTGATTATAGGTGTTAGCTGTCTAACAGTTGGTTTAATAGGAATGATATGGCAATTTGGTTATGACGTAGGTTATGCTGTAGCTAAAGCAAGGTATAATACAGGTATTATAAAATATAACAGGACTACGCCATGATGGACTTTAAAGACATATTATCGCTATATAACAGTTTATATACGAAAGTGCCTGTTAACTTTATACCTGAGCACACCGTCCAGACTAGTATTATGTTTACTAAATGGGTTATAAGAGAGCCTGAGCTTGTAGCTAAGATGAAGCCTCTATTTCAGTATATATTTGCTATTAGTCCAAAACACTACTATTGGCTACTCTTTACTCATATTCCTAAAAGAGCTACTGCTCCAAAGATTAAAAAGTATAATAAATCTCGTAAAAAAGCCGAAGATAAGGTGGTTACTAGAGTTAGAGAAATATTCGATTGGACGGCTGGTGAGCTTGATATAATGCGACCTATATTAGATAAAACGATTATGAAGGAGAAAAAATTTTGGGAAAGAGAATTCGGTCTGAAGTTTTGAGCAACAGCACTCTGTATAGTATAATAGTTATAGTGGCGTTAATGACATCGGGGTGTTGTGCCGTAGCAGGTTTTGGTATGAAGAACGCACAGATACAACGTAAAGAAACAAGCGATAGATTACATGAATCAATAGTTAAAGTTTTTGATAGGGTAGCAAAATGATAATAGTTGAGATTCTAGATAGATTATACGATAAAGCCCAAAAAGGCGAAGATAAAGCTAAAGCAATTAAAGTAGCTATAGGCGAGATACAAGACACTATGACAGTAAGTATGAAAGATACTATATGTACTATCTTAGATTGTCATCGTAAACCTGTTAAGTTTTGGGTAGATATTACTCTTAATGAGATAAGAAAAGTTATTAAAAAAGGAACAGACGAATGAGTTTATTTGAGTTTACAGATGATAAAACAGTTCTAGGCGATAAGTTTAAAAAGTATGAGAAGTTAAAGGCGAAGTTAATATCCGAAGGTATGCCCGATAATTTAGCTGAATATAAGGCATCAGAACTATTAACTCCCGATAAACTTGAAAAGATTAAGATAGCTGTAGATAACAGCGAAGGTAGAAGATTAGGCGTAACTTTCTTTTTTGACACTAAAGAAGAACTAGAGCTTATAGGAAAATACTTTCCTTATAACCCGCACGTTGCTCAGGTTAAAGACGCAAGAATGTTATTACTTCTACTTAAAATGATGGAGGAACTATAATGAGCGGTAACGCCCACCAGATAGGGGTAAATAAAGTAACGAAAGCTTATCACTCCCCTAGAATTTCTAGTGAATTTTGTGATTGTTCTTTACCATTAACATTCGACCATTACTCTAAGTGCGGGTTCGGTTGTCAGTATTGCTTTAGTGCTCAGTTTAGTAAAAGCAATCCCGCTGTCAAAGGACGTAACGACTTAGGGGCGGTCAAAATAGAGAAGCTTATAGATATAATGTCAGGAAAGTATCCTGACAACCCTTACTACCAGAACTTCTTTAAACATAGATTTATCCTACATTGGGGAGGATTGACAGAACCCTTTTGTTCCATAGAATCGGAAGTTGGCGAGGGCTATAAGTTATTAGAATATTTAGCTGATGTCAAATACCCAACCGTATTCTCATCGAAAGGATATTGTCTATTCTTAGGCAATAAGAAGCATAAACATTATGAAAAGTTATTTGCTGATAACGCAAAGTATAAGAATTTTATGTTTGCTCACTCTATTATTGTGGACAGCGACGCAACTGCGTCGAAGATAGAACCTAATACTCCTTCTACTACAGATAGGATAAGGTCTATGAAAACTCTAAGTGATATGGGCTATTGGAACATACTTAGATTACGACCCTTTATGATAGGTATATCTGACGTAGGGTTAGAGAATATGATGCATAGATGTGCAGACGCTGGAGCTAAAGCAATTAGTACGGAGTTCTTTGCTTTAGATAATAGGTGTGTAGCTTTACTAGACGAGAATATGAAAGAGATAGATAAGATAACAGGGTTTAATACCTTCGACTACTTAAAGAAGTTATCCCCTACGGAACGTGGCGGTTATATGAGAGGCAACAGAGACGCCAAAGAAAGTTTCGTTAAGAGGTTATATAAGACTTGTTTAGAGACAGGTATGCAGTTTAATATAAGCGACCCTGATTATAAAGAACTAAATATGTCAGATTCGTGTTGTGGCTTACCAGAGAAGTATCCTGAAAATCCAGAAATGGAGAACTATACTAGAGGACAGTTAACTGGACACCTTAGAAGATTAAGACGGCGGTATTGGCAGTCAGGTGGTACGGATAAGATACTTACTTTCGATATGGTAGAGAAGGATATAGCTAACAACTGGATGAGCGACCCTCGTTATTACGGAGATAGTATTAAGTGTTGGCAGATAGATTATGGGATTAAGACAGGACATAAAAAAGAGCTAATGAATACGTGGAACAATCTTAGAAGTGCAGCTTGTCCTTATAACTATTTTCACGGTAAAATTAAACCAATAGGTAAAGACGAAAGAGATATGTTAATTTATGAATATGTTCCTCACCCCTATGAGTATAGGTGGCAAAAAGAAGGTATTGACTTAACAAAGGAGTAATATGGATAATGAACATTGGAAAACTATAGAAGGAATGTTTGATTACGCAGCTTTTTATGATAAAATAGTGGAAATGGCACCAAAAGATGCGATTTTAATAGAACTCGGAACATGGCTAGGTATGTCTACTTGTTATTTAGCTCAAAAAATTAAAGAATCTGGAAAAACATTGACTTTTTACGCCTGCGATTTATTTACTTTACCAGAAGGAAAAGTATGGTCGGAAAGATGTTCACAAAAAAATTTTTATAGCATATTTTTAGACAACTTAAAACAACAAGACGTATCTGCTTATGTTAAACCTATTATAAAAGATGCTATAGAATTTAGTCAATCATTTAAAGATAACTCTGTTTATTTCCTTTTTCTTGATGATACACATACCGAAGAACATGTTTATAAAGAACTTACTGCGTGGTTACCAAAAATCCGTAATGACGGGATAATAAGTGGACACGAACTTTGTCTACCTCACATAAAAGCTGTAGTAAAACGATTTACTAAAGAAAATAATCTAACTTATGAAATTGATGTACCAAACGATACTTGGACTATAAATCTACAACAAAGGAGTTAAGATGTTTTACGCAACAGTAGTAATAAATCTTATAACTATAGCTATATGTGCTTATTGGTGGAGACTAGGCGGTGACGGACAAAGCTTATTCAGAAACCCAGGTGTCCCTATTCTATTAGCTCTAGTTAAATACGGAACGTTATGTTTATTCGACGGATTAACTTGGTGGAACTTATTAGCCTTATTATATATACCAGCCTTATGGGGTATGGTCCAAGCTTTTAGCTATGGAATATCTGCCCCGCCCCATAAGTTCTGGGTATGGGTATTCGGAAAGGGTGGTGACGGAAATTATAAACCCGTCGAAGTTCTGACGAGAGCGACATGCGGTTTTTTCTGGTCACTACCCGCAGGTATATTCGCCTTTCTTAGCGGTGGGTGGATAACCTTTGGAGTATATGTAGTTTGTTTAACAATAGCTAACGGGTTAATAGGTGGATTAGTTGAAGATGTAGAAGTATCAGAACCAGCTGTAGGTGCTTGTGTATCTAGTAGTTTATTTGTTTAGTTAACAAAGGAGAGTATGATGGATGAAAAATTAGAAAGAACGACAGCGAGAATAACTCACGAAGCGTATGGAGAAAAACAGACTATAGAATTTTCTGCTGAATGCGATATACACGAGTATATTGACCAGATAGAAAGACTATTAGTTGCTATATCTTTCTATCCAGAAACAGTAAAGGAAGGATTTCTAGCTAAAGCAGATGAAATAGACTTAATAGAAGAACAAAAGGCGTCAGTAAATGAAGAAGATTTTCATACCGAGTAAAGGTAGAGCCGATTCTCCAGAAACGGTTAAATTATTTGAAACCCTCTCGTCTGTTATAGGTGACAATTACCAATTAGTTATAGTCGTTGAGCCACAAGAAGCCCACGTATACGGGAAGTTTGTCACTCCTAATACGGTAATACAGGTATTAGGAGAAAACGATAGGGGTGTAGCGTATGTGTTTAAACTAATATATCACCAGATATTCATGAGGGAGACTGACACTTGTTTCCTTATGGACGATGATATTAACGGCTTATACGAGAAGCTTCCGATTAAAGAAGGCGGAGTATTAGAAGCTGTAGAAGGTGGTAATCAAAAGACCATACCTCTAGACCGATTTAAAGAGGTGTTTGACTTTATGAGTGAAGTTCCTTACGGTGTTAATAGTCTTAGTTTTAGACAAACGCAATGGTTAAGTAAGTTAGACTATGATGTTTTCGGAAGAATATGTACGGTGATATGCTTTAATCGTAAGTATATGGAAGGTAAAGAAGCAAAAGTATTAGATGATATTAATAAGTATGATACAAGTAAGTTCAGACTATACTTAGAGAACTATGTTCCCGCTTGTTTTTTAAAGAACGGACTAATGACTGGCATTACTTATAAGTACGCTCAGTTTACCGTTCCGATGGCAGCAAATGAAGGTGGAGCTTATAACGATTATCATAATACAGACCAACCTACTAAAAGCGCAAACGAGGTAGCTAGACTAATAGGTACTAATTTCGCTAAAGTAGTAACAAACAAAGGAAGAACGGAAGTAAAAATAGATTGGCAATCCTTATACGATTACCACGATGGACTACAACCGTTATTTTAAAATGAATATTATAAACGACGTAGCATATCAAATTTGGCAAGCTCGTGATGAAGTGGGTATAGAGGGAAATGATGAACATGATTGGTATTTAGCCGAGCGATTTTTAGAAGAAAAAGGTAATTACCAATTCGATTATGAAGACGTTTACAGTTGGGTTATGGAAAATATTACAGAGGGAGAAATTTAATGTCACCGCTCAAAGGAAAGAATCGCACTTTAAAAAAGATATTAAAGCGTGATGGAAGTATAGAAAGATTCAGTACCAAAAAGATAGCGTCAGCTTTAACTAAAGTTGGTAAAATAAGTGGTGAATTTGATGAAAAAGTTGCTAAACAATTAACTGTAAAAGTAATATATTTAGCGCAGAATTTAGAGTTTGATAATATTCCTACCGCAGATGATATAGCTCAAGTGGTAGAAGAAGTATTAATGAATACTTATAAAAGCTCTGCAAAATCTTTTATTCTATACAGAGACCAACAAGAACGTTTTCATAGCTTTACTATAAATAAACAGATAGACCTAGTAAACCGATACGTTAAGAAAGACGATTGGAAGGTAAGAGAGAATTCTAATATGGGATATTCTCTACAGGGTTTACATAACTATATTAGCTCAGAGATTAGTCAGAATTTCTGGCTAAGAAGTATATATCCTAAACCTATCCGTGATGCGCATTTAGACGGTCAGATGCATATACACGACCTAAGTTCTATCAGTACTTACTGTTGTGGTTGGGATTTACAGCAGTTATTAACAGAAGGCTTCTGCGGGGTAGAAAATAAAACTGAATCTAAACCCCCTAAGCATTTTAGAACAGCTCTAGGACAGCTTGTCAACTTCTTCTATACTTTACAAGGCGAATCGGCAGGTGCTCAAGCTTTTAGTAGCTTCGACACTTTGTTAGCTCCATATATCTACTACGATAAGCTTACTTATAAAGAAGTGAGACAGGCTATCCAAGAGTGTATATTTAACTTAAATGTTCCGACTCGTGTAGGCTTCCAGATGCCTTTTACGAATCTTACTTTCGATTTACTACCTTCTTCTAACTATGCTGACCAAGCTGTTGTCATAGCGGGAGAAACGAAGGATAAGAAGTACGGTGACTTTCAGAAGGAAATGGATATGATTAATAAAGCCTTCTGTGAAGTAATGCTTGAAGGTGACGCTAAAGGTAGAGTATTCTCCTTTCCGATTCCTACATATAATATCACTAACGAATTCGACTGGGATAATAAAAATTTAGATTTATTGTGGGAAATGACTGCCAAGTACGGGATACCTTATTTCGCTAACTATATGAATAGCGATATGTCCCCTGACGATGCTCGTTCTATGTGTTGTCGTTTAAGGATAGATAATCGAGTATTATTAAAAAGAGGTGGCGGTCTATTCGGTGCTAACCCTTTAACTGGAAGCGTAGGAGTAGTTACAATAAACCTACCCAGGCTCGGTTATGAAAGCAAAGACGAAAAAGAGTTCTTTAGTAAATTAGAACACTTAATGATACTTGCTAAAGATAGCTTAGAAATAAAGAGAGTTATGATAGAACAGTTTACTGACGATGGATTATACCCTTATACTACGTTCTATTTAAGACATATTAAAGAAAGATTTACAAAATATTGGACAAATCACTTTTCTACAATAGGTATAATAGGTCTAAATGAAGCTTGTTTAAACCTACTTGCAGAAGATATAGGTAGCAAGATAGGACTTGCATTTGCGACTAAAGTATTAAACTTTATGCGTGATAAGATGTTAGGTTTTCAAGAAGAAACAAATAATAACTATAATCTGGAAGCAACACCTGCTGAAGCGACAACGTTATCCTTGGCTCTGAAAGATAAAAAGAAGTACCCAAAGATTATCGTAGCTAATGAGGAAGCTTACCGTAGTGGGGCAGCTCCATTTTATACAAACTCTAGTAATTTGCCTGTTAATTACACCGAAGATATATTTGCAGCCCTAGACCATCAGGATAATCTGCAGCCTTTATATACAGGTGGAACTGTACAGCACTTATTTCTAGGGGAAGCTGTAGAAGATGTCACAGTGTTGAAGTCACTGGTGCGTAAGGTATGTACCCAATATCATATACCTTATATTAGTATAACACCAACGTTCTCCATATGTCCGATACATGGGTACTTAGCTGGGGCGCAGGAATTTTGCCCGAAATGTGATAGTGTATTATTGGCAGAAGCAGAACAAAAGGAGAAAGATGACAGATAACGAAAAAGTAACACTGCTACAGGGTATGAATCGCACGGTGTGCGAAGTATGGTCAAGAGTTACAGGTTATTTAAGACCTGTAAAGGCTTGGAATAAAGGTAAACAGGCGGAGTGGGAAGAAAGAAAGACTTATAAATGCCACGCCGAGAAAGAATAGATTTAGTTTTGAGCAACAGTAGGGAGTATAGTATAATAGAATAAACGATAAAGGGGTCAAGATGGCTGGTGAAAATTATTTTAAAGAAATAGAAGAATTAAGAAAAAAATCTAATTTTAATAAATTTGTAAAATTCGACACTGATAAAATCAGATACGAGCTTCTTGACCCCTTATTGTTACAAGGTATATCCGAAGTATTAACTTTCGGTGCTAAAAAATATTGTGACCATAATTGGCTTAAATGTAATAGCGTAATGAGATACTTTGGAGCTATTATGCGACACCTATGGGCGTGGGCTAGAGGGGAAGATTTAGACCCCGAAACTGGTATTCACCATTTATACCACGCAGGTTGTTGTTTGATGTTTATGGTGGGTCTGACGATGAGAAATAAGAATAGTGATGATAGAGTATTAGTAGATAAAGATATAAGTGAAATTAATTTAATACAACCAAATAAACCTAATGGCAAAAAAACTAAAAAAAGAAGATAACGGACTATTCGATATAATCTGTACTCCTCCAAGAGTATTTCTAATCGATTGGAGCGTCTTCGTCCATCGTGCTATATTTTCTTGGGGTAGCGAAAAAAGCACTATACCAGCAACTTATCGTTGTCTTAATTCAGTCTTTACTTGTTTAAAAAGATTAAAGCCAAAGAAAAGCGATATTATAATTTTAGCTTTAGATAGTCACGGTAAAGGGAATTGGCGTAGAGATTACGACCCTGCTTATAAAGCCAATAGAGCAGCAAAGAGAAAAGATAGTGATATAGATTTTAGTAAAGAGTTTGAGAAGATGAATGTACTACTAAATAATGTCCATCTATCCACTCAGTTTATACCTATTCAGGTAGATAGGTTAGAAGCAGATGATATTATTAGTTACGCTTGTCGGTATTATATTAAAGAAGCAAAAATAATACTTACTACCGATAGCGATATGAATCAACTATACTCGTTAGGTAATGTAAAGGTATTTAGTCCGCAGACTAAGAAGATTAGAGTAGTAGAACACCCTTTAAGAGAGTTAGCTAAAAAGATTAAAAAAGAAGCTGCAGATAATTTAATAACGCCAATTACTAACGAAGTAGAATACGTGAGAAGAAAGACTATTGTAAGTCTATTAGAGCTTCCCGCAGAAGTTGAAGCTCCACTAGAGAAGATATTTAAAAACCTTAAACCTAAGACATCGTATTATCCAGATAAGATTATGTTTGAAAGTTTAAAGAAAAAATACGACGCTTTATTTCAGGAGTAATTATGATTGGTTACTGTATGCATTGTAAACAAAAACGAGAGATTATGGACAGATGCGCCCATAAGACACCAAAAAATAAATATATGGTAAAAGGCACTTGTCAAATATGTAAGGGAAAGATTTGCCATATGATATCACGTGAAGCTTTTAAATTAGAAAAATTTACTAGAAGCGATTTAAAATAGTTTTGAGCAACAGCAGTCGATATAGTATAATAGGTATATAGGGAAAAGAAAAGGAGATATAAGATGATTGATGAAAAAGAATATTTAGCTAGATGTAAAGAAGAAAAGAAGGTCAATCCAGTGATTGATTTAGATAGTGATTTAGAACATCTTAAATGTCTGAAATGCACGCAGACATGTAAGCAATCTCATAAAGTGCATATTTTGGCGTGTGATTACACAAACAAAGAAGGAGAATAACTATGGTATGGTCAGAAGGACTAGGAAGTGACGGAACTTATTTAAGTACCGCAATTGGCAAGGAAGTTGTTTTAGCAATCAAGGAGATTAATAAAGTAACAACCAAACCTGATTTCGAACCAAAGAACAAAGCTGGCGTAGGTCAGGGGTTCTTGTTTGAGTTCGTAGGTGACGAAGGTATCGTTACTGTATCAACTTTCGCTTTACAGTCTGCTCTTAAAGAGGCTGGTATAGACGTAGGTGATACGATGAGAATTACTCACCCTGGTCAGGGTCAGTATATTGTTGAAAAACTAAGCTAAACAAAAAGGACTTAAATTATGAAGATTGTTGAAATTAGTGTTAAGAAAGATATGTTGAAAATTGATAAAGATGGAACATCTTCATGGTATAAAATCAACGCATCAAATACTCCTGCGCAAGAAGTTGTAAAGACTTTAGTTGTGGGCGATGAGGTTGATGTTAAGTCTACTGTAATTAACGGAGTTAGCGTGGTGAGTCGGATTGACAAATCTGACTCACCCGCTACACCAGTAGCGGAGGAAGAAACCATGGAAGAACCAAAAGTAGAAGCAGAAAAAGTAGATGTAATCGGTGCAGTTAATAACTTTGAAAAAGTAGCCGAAGAAACAGCTAAATATAAATGTACTAAATGTGGTAAAGTTATGAAAGATGACAAGTATGAGAATTGCTATACTTGTAATCAAGCAGAATGGAAAAGTAAACAAGGCGCTACAGGTAGCGATAGAAATAATAGCATCGAAAGACAAGCGATAGGTAAAATGACAGCAAGAACAGTGTCTGCTTTAATCGGTACTTGGGGTTCACCCCCAGATACTGCCGAAGTGGAAGTTTTAATAGATTTTATCTATAATAAATATAAACAAAAGGTAACAGAATAATGGAACATATTAAACATTACGGAAGTATAGTTCTAGAGAAATTTGTCCAAGTCATAGTAATAATATGTGTGTTGGGTGGTTTTGGTGTTTTTGTAGGTCTTTATTCTAAAATAATTCAGTTCGGTTTTAGATTCGGCTGGAATCTACTTTAAATATTGAGGGGTGTTTAACGCACCCCTTCCAAAAATTAGGAGTTTAATTGGTTAATATACTTGAACGGCTCATCGAGTACATCAAAGAGCATAATAAATCGTTTAAAGCACCAAAGGGTAATAATCCGTGTATGTGTCCTATCTGTGAACACCCAGATGGAACAGCTATAATATTACCTACCGTATATAAGATGCTTTGTCAGAACCCTGCTTGTAAAAGCGGTGGTAATGTAGGAGACATAGCAGATTTAGTTAAGCATTATGAACCAGAGAAATCTCATTTCACCAGACCTGAAATTATAGATTATCTGGCAAAAAAATATAATATCGATTTTATAGAACAAAATACTACTGATATTATATTAGACTATTATGAATCTCATAACTTCGACCTTGTTCCTGTAGGGAGTAATCAGAAAATACCTATAGAGAAAGGTTGGCCAACAAAGAATCATAAGAACAAATCCGAATGGAAAGATTGGTTAGGCGATAATCTGAATATAGGTATTAAGACAGGTAAAGTTAGTGGTGTAACGGTCATAGATATAGACCAATTTCCCACCCCACCTGAAATCCTAGCACTTCTAGGAGAACAACAAACATTATATCAACGTACAACGAATGGCTCTCATTATTTCTTTCAATACGAGGCAGATTTACCGAAAACACGCATCGTAGATTTAAAGATAGATATAGAGAATGATGGAGGTCAAGTTATAGCTCCACCATCTAAAGTAGATGACAAGGAGCGTAAAATAGAGTTATACGAGATTCAGAAAATGCCTGATGAACTAAAGAAGTTCTTATTAGAACAGACGGCAGATAAAAGTCATTTAAGACCTCTACCTCCAGCTAGACCTGATGACGTTAAATTCAATTTAGACGATTTAAAATTTGACGGAATGTTAAGCGAAGGTAATAGACATCATAACTTTATGAAGTTCGGTGGATTATTGCGTAAGAAGATGCCTTTAAGTCAGGTATCATATACTTTAAATATGATTAATACTTATCTTACTGAACCACCTTTAACTCCAGTAGAGTTACAGAACGTAATATCTAGTATAGATAAATATGTTAACTTTGACGAGAAAGAACTAGCGTATCAGGTACTAGATTATATAGATAAGGTCGAAGAAGCCACTGCACGAGACGTAAGAGAGGCATTAGAGTATAAGAAAGACCAGATAGATACAGCGTTAGCCTTTTTAAGTAAAGAGGGGTATGTAGTTCGTAAGAGAAGGTTTTTTAAGGCTATTAAGAAGATGCAATGGCGTGAAGAATTTATGGACAGCGATTTAAAGATAAAGTATAAGATGCCTTATTTTAACGATGCAGCTATATTTAGAGAAGGAGATTTAATAATAATTGGAGCTAAAACTGGTGTAGGTAAATCTCATATAGCTGTTAATATAATGAAGAGATTAATAGACCAAGGTATAAAGCCTAAGTATGTTAACCTAGAATCTGCTAATAGGTTTTTAGCTATAGCAAAGTCTTTAGGATTAAAAGAAGGTGATTTCGACTGGGTTGTAAATTTTAGTCCTGAAACTATGGAATTAGACGATAACTCTTTTACTATTATAGATTGGCTACTACCTAACGATTACGCAGAAACCGATAAGATATATAAATACTTTGCTGAACAGCTTGGTAAACATAAGGGTATATTAATGGTATTTGTTCAGTTAAAAGCTACAGGAGAGTTCTTTGCTCCTAATCAGATAGAAATGTTTCCGTCTTTAGCAGCAAAGTTTATGTACGATGACGATACAGGAGAAACTGGCGGATTTCACCTTACTAAGATAAGAGAAGGTAAAGGTAAAGAAAGGTTTGGAGTAATACCTACTGTATATAATTGGTCAGGTAAAGAGTTATTAACAGTACCAGAACATGAAGCTAAGAAGCAAGGGGCGAAAGCAAAACCTAAAACGGAGTCAAGTCTTGAAACTATTGAAGCAAATAAAGAAGTATCTAAAGAAGATTTTATGTAAGAAAGAAGATAGACCAGATTATTGGATTACTAAAAAAACATATTTCGGCAGAGTTGCTGGGTATATGACATATATAAATCCAAAATATCGAACAAAGAAACAGATGGAATGGATTACCAAAGCATAAGGAGATTAAGATGAAAGTGTACCTTGCAGGTTTTATGAGTGGTGATAAGTTAAAGGAAACAACTGAGTGGAGAAAAGCAATAAGAACGCATTACGCAGTAAAGGCGTGGACAGATTTAATATGGTTAGACCCTTATAATGGAAAGGATATAGGTACTATTACTAAAGATGGTCTAAAATCCAGTGTACCAGCCCACGCTATAGTTCATAGGGACTATGCCTGTGTCAGAGACGCAGATATAATAGTTGCTAATATGGATACGTTTGGCTCGACAAGACCGTTGACAGGAACGATGTGCGAATTAGCTTGGGCGTGGCAGTTAAGGAAGCCAATAATCCTCATAACTACCGATAAGAACTATACTTGCCACCCATTCATGACGTACTTCGCTAGTTGGATAGTAGATAGCGTAGATACGCTTTTAAAGGAAAAGATTATAGATTATTTTTACCAAGGTACAGTAACAGCGAAATATTAAAGGAGAATTATGATACAGATACAAAATGTGACATTAGATTCTAAGGTTGATAAACAAGAAATAAAACTGAAAGGTTTACAAAGTGTTATAGGTATAACTAAAGTTGCTAATAATATTATGGCAATTGTAGTAGTAAATACGTCAGCAGATTTAATAAGGAAAGCACCACTATACTTAATACAAACAGGTGCAGATGCTATGTCTTTATTATTAAATCCTAAGTATGTAGGTAGTGCAGGTAAGTATCATTTATTTGTGGGAGAGTTAACTCCAAGAAGGTAGGTGGAAGATGAGAGGTAAAGTTGCAAAGAAGTTAAAGAAGAAGATTTACGGTGACAAAGATTATCGAGAAAGAGAGTATGAAGAGATAGTACATAGTAGTTATGTATGGGCAGGTAAGGAAAATAAAGTAGTCACTCGGTTAAGTGACAAAACAAGAAAATGGTACCAGAACGCCAAAAAGATTCATGGAACAAAAAAGAGAATACCAAAACAAAAGAAGGAGAAAGAGAATGAAAGTAACACTAGCAAAGATAGTAAATAGTGCCGCAGGTTTAAGGAAACTTGTTAACGAGCCACTACCAGCCAAGATTTCTTATCGTATCAAGAGGATTATGGATGCGGTAACGAGCGAGAGTGCAAGAGTAGAGGCAGTTCGAGTTGATTTAATCACCAAGTATGCTGACGAACAGACCCCTGAACAGAAAGAAAAGGGTGACCCTATTCGTGTAACTCAGAAGATTAAAGAGTTTCAGGAAGAATTTGGTCCAGTGCTTGACGAGGAAATCGAGTTAAATTGCGAACCACTTCCGTTTTCTGATATAGAAAACGTGAAGTTAACTGTTCAGGACTTAGTGACATTAGAAACTTGGTTCGAAATACCAGAACAGTTAAAAGCTCCAATCGTTCCTGAAGGAACAGTAGAAGTTTCCGCTGAGGCACCTGTAGAAACAGAGCCTGAAGCACCTGCTGCAGTATAAGTTCGTTTTAATGAGTGGGGAGAGTGGTCGAAGTAATGTAGTGTAAACAGGGATTGCCCCGAAGCACGCTTCCTGTATCTCCCCACTACCAAACTAGGAGATTAAGATGCCATATATTTCACAAGAAGCTAGACAACAATATAAGAAGATATTAGAAAAGATTAAAAAAACTGGTATAGCTACAGCTGGAGACTTAAATTATATTTTAACCTCTATAGCTAATATATATTTAAACGAAAGCGGAGAATGTTATAAAACCTATAATGAGATTATAGGTGTATTAGAATGCGCTAAACAAGAGTATTATCGCAAAAACGTTGCTCCATATGAGGACATAAAAATAGAGTTAAACGGTGACGTGTAATGAAACATTATTGTACAGCTGATTTTCATTTTGGTCATAAAAATATTATAGAGTATTGTGGAAGACCTTTTGAAACTTTAGAGGAAATGAATAATACTATTATTAGGAACTTTAATGAAATGATTAAACCTGATGATATGGTATACCACTTAGGCGATTGGTGCTTTAAAAATAGCCCAGGCGGTAAACATGGAGAGGGTGTACCCCGTAAAGCTTATTGGTATTTAGAGCAGTTAAACGGTATATGGATATTACTAAAGGGAAATCACGACAAAAATAATTCACTTAAAACTAAACTACTGTCTGCAGTAGTAGAATTTGGTAGGCAGAAGTTTTATTTAGTACATAACCCTAAAGAC
>Ga0307379_10003898_pt1 | contig 21477 bp, 18 predicted proteins | sample UN2MG_FD_202237 | JGI IMG/M metagenome (GOLD analysis project Ga0307379, IMG submission 202237) | Soil microbial communities from Risofladan, Vaasa, Finland - UN-2 | ecosystem: Environmental > Terrestrial > Soil > Coastal area > Acid sulfate soil | place: Finland: Risofladan, Vaasa | collected... | reverse complement strand
TTTTGCTTGATTTCGCCACGGTTACTACTCCGGCTTGGACTTGATCGGTCGCGGCCCTCTGGCCGCCTCGGCGCCTACAATCGTTGATCGGCCCCGATCCGGCAAGTACGAGAAATATGCTTCTGCCTCAACCCCTCGTGAGGCGGGCCTTCGTGCTGGCGCCGAGCCGCGACAGGGCGCGCGCCAGGCCCTCGTCGGCGATGCCCGCCGATTTGGGGAGCGAATAGGCCGGAAGCGGGGGTTTCGGCGCAGGTTTGGCCTTGGCCGCGTGGCCGATAGGCGCTTGCAGAAATCGCATCTCGGTCACCGCCTGATAGCCGAAATAGCTGTTCACGCGCTCCAGGATCTGGCTGGAGCGGTGCTGCACCTCGATGGCGCGGGGGCCCTCGATCCTGAGCACGAGCGTGGCGCCGCCGGACCGGTGGCCTTTGACCGGCGCCTGGGTCTCGTCGTCGCGCCGCCGGGGCCAGATCACCCGGTCGGGCATGGTGAAGCGGGCGAGGTCGCGCCCGACAATGGCCGGCCAGTCGCTCAACAGCGCCGTCGTGGCGAAGCCGCGCGCCCGCGCTGCCTGGTCGAGCGCACGGGCCACGAAAGCGCCGATGGCGCGCGCGCCGCCCTTTGGTTTTCGCTTTAGTCCGGTCATCACACCTCTTGCCGGTGGAGAGCGCCGCGCCGCCCCTTGCCCTCACATGCCCCGAGCCTACACCATGGCCCTAGGAGCGGACGCGCCGAATGGAACTTATGCAGCAAAGTCACATAGACGGGGATGTGGGATCGGCCCGCGAGGCGGGCTTCGCCGCCGAGACCTTGCTTGCCTGGTATGGCCGTGAAGCCCGCGCCCTGCCGTGGCGCGCCCCGCCGGGCAAGCGGCAAGACCCCTATAAGGTCTGGCTCAGCGAGATCATGTTGCAGCAGACCACGGTGAAGGCGGTGACGCCGCGCTATATCGATTTTCTGCGCCGCTGGCCCGATGTGAGAGCCCTTGCCCGGGCCGAGCTCGGCGACGTGCTCGCCGTCTGGGCCGGGCTTGGCTACTACGCCCGCGCCCGCAATCTCCATGCTTGCGCCCGCGTCGTAGCTGAGGAGCACGGCGGCCAGTTCCCCGGGACGGAAGCGGATTTGCGCAAGCTGCCCGGCATCGGCGCTTATACCGCCGCGGCCATCGCCGCCATTGCCTTTGGCGAACGCGCCTCCCCGGTCGACGGCAATATCGAGCGCGTGGTGGCGCGGCTCTTTGCACTGGAGACGCCGCTGCCCGCCGCCAAGGCGGAGATCAAGGCGCTGGCCGAGAGCCTCACGCCCGCGAAACGCGCCGGAGACTTTGCCCAAAGCCTGATGGATCTCGGCGCCACGATCTGCACGCCGCGCCGTCCGGCCTGTGGGCTTTGTCCTTTGCGGCCCGGCTGCCGCGGCTATGCGGAAGGGATCGCCGAGCATCTGCCCTATAAAGAAGTCAAAGCGGCCCGGCCCACCAGGCGCGGCGAGGCCTTCGTCGCCTTGCGAGAGGACGGCGCCGTGCTGTTACGCGAGCGGCCCCTCAAAGGTCTGCTTGGCGGCATGCTCGAAACGCCATCCACCCCTTGGGAAGACAAGCCGCCGCAGGACGGCGCGATCGCGGACCACGCACCGCTCGATGCGGACTGGCAGGCGGTGCCCGGTCTGGTCGAGCATACCTTCACGCATTTTCATCTGGAGCTGACGGTCTATCGCGCGGCTGTCGGGTCGGATGCGGCGGTGACGGAAGCGGCCGAGCCGGACCGCTGCCGTTGGCTCCATGGTCGCGAACTACCGGCCGCGGCGTTGCCGAGCGTGATGCGCAAAGTGATCGCGCATGCACTCGACACGAAGCACCCTCGAACACCTCTCCCCGTGGGGGAGAGGTCGCGCCGCAGGCGCGGGTGAGGGGGGCTCACGAGCGATTGCCCCTCACCCCAGCCCTCTCCCCGCCAGGAGAGGGGGTATCTCCGAGCGCCTAAGAAGCGAGCTTCTAAGAAGCGAGCTTCGCCCGCGCCGCGGTACGCAAATCGTCGATCGGCTTGAGCGCGCCGTCCGCCTCATAGTGCCAAAAGGTCCAGCCGTTGCAGGCCATGGCGCCTTGCACATGAGCGCCGATTTTATGGATAGAGCCTTGGGCGCCGGCGCAGGCGATCGAGCCGTCGGCGCGAACCTTCGCCTCATGGCGCGCGGCCGGATCGTAGAGCGCCGTGCCGGGCGACAACAGGCCGAGCTCGACCAGGGCACCGAACGGAACGCGGGTCTCGGCGCGCTTGCTTTTGGCGACTTGCAGCGAAGCCGGGTCCATCGGTTTGACGTCTTTCAGCCGCGTCCGCGCGGCCTCCGCATAGGCCTGCTCGCGCTCGATGCCAACAAAGGCGCGCCCCAGCCGCTTGGCCGCGACCGCGGTCGTGCCGGAGCCCATGAAGGGATCGAGCACCACGTCGCCCACATGGCTTGAAGCCAGAATGATGCGCTGAAGCAGCGCCTCCGGCTTCTGTGTCGGATGGGTCTTGCGCCCGTCTTGCTTCAGCCGCTCGCCGCCGGAGCAGATCGGCAACAGCCAGTCGGACCGCATTTGCAGATCCTCGTTGAGCGCTTTCATGGATTCGTAGTTGAAGGTGTAGCGCGCCTTGGGGCCCATCGACGCCCAGATCATCGTCTCGTGCGCGTTGGTGAAGCGGCGCCCGCGAAAATTCGGCATCGGGTTGGTCTTGCGCCAGATCACGTCGTTCAGCACCCAGAAGTCCATATCCTGAAGGATGGTGCCGACGCGAAAGATGTTGTGATAGCTGCCGATCACCCACAGGCCGCCATTCGGCTTCAGCACGCGGCGGCAGGCCGTGAGCCAATCACGGGTGAAAGCGTCATAGGCGCCGAAGCTCGAGAACTTGTCCCAATCGTCGTCGACGGCATCGACGCGGCTATTGTTTGGCCGGTAGAGCTCGCCCGCGAGCTGGAGATTGTAAGGCGGGTCGGCGAAGACGAGATCGACGCTTGCTTCCGGCAAACGCGACAACTCCTCGATGCAATCGCCGACAATGATCTTGTTTCGGGGAAGCGATGCGCCCCCGGTATCCCCCACACCCATGCCACCACTCTTTGTTACGCAACTGCACACGCCCGCTCTGCGGCGAGACCGGCTGATGCTGGCGGACTAGGGTAAAGGTGGGCTTAACCCGCCGGTGGTCATGCGGGGACAGGCGGCGAAGGAGGCAAGGCATGGGGCAAGGCATGAGCAAAACCATCGTCATGGTGCATGGGGCCAATTGCGGCGGCTGGTGCTTCGATGACTTCCGCGAGGTCTTGGAGGCGCGGGGCTTTACCTGCCATGCGCCGGATCTGATCGGCCACGGCGCGGAGAAGGAGACGGGGCGGGGCCTCTTGGCAAGCGTCGGCATGGCCGACTACCGCGCGCAAATGGCCGCCTTTGTGAAGGCGCTGCCCGAGCCGCCCATCCTGCTCGGCCATTCCATGGGCGCCATCATCCCCCAGCAACTCGCCGCCGAAGGCCTCGCCGAAAAACTGGTTCTGGTGAGTCCGGCGCCGCGCGCCGGCATCCTGCCGCCGACCGAGGCGGAGAGAAAGCTGTGCCGGGACTTGATGACGATCGGCGATTTCTGGACCCGCGCGCTCGATCCGAATTTCGATCTCGCCTGCTTCTACACGCTCAATCTTTTGGCGAAGGAGGAGCAGGGACGCGTGTTCGACCAATTCGGCCCGGAGTCCGGCCGCGCCCTGTTCGAGACCTTCTTCTGGATGTTCGATTCCACGGGCGCGACAACCGTCGACACCGACGCGGTGCGCTGTCCGGTCCTATGTGTGTCGGGTGCGCAAGATCACATCGTGTCTTTGGAGACCGCGAAGGCGACGGCGGCGGCCTACGACCAAGCCGAGCCCTGGACGCTTCAAGATCACGCTCACATGGTTCTGATCGAGCCGGGGGCGAAAGATGTCGCCTCCCGCATCGCCGATTGGCTGGGCTAATCCTCGACGACCGACAGGGTCTCGCCGCGCTTGGCGAGAGTGCGAATGGCGCGCTCGATGGGCGCGAATGAGCGGCGGTGATGCGTGCACACACCGTGCTCCCGGACAGCGCGCGCATGTTCCGGCGTGCCGTAACCCTTGTTGCTCTCCCAGCCATAGCGCCGGTAGCGCTTGGCGAGCTTCACCATGATGCGGTCGCGCGTGACCTTGGCGATGATGGAGGCCGCCGCCACCGACAAAGACAGGCCGTCGCCGCCGACCACCGCGCGCGCTTTGCCGGGAAAGCGCTTCGGAATGAGATTGCCGTCGATCAGCGCCGCGGCCTCAGGCACCTGCAAACAGCGAAACGCCGTGCGCATGCCCCATAGGCTCGCCTGAAGGATGTTGTCGCGGTCGATGCGCCCGACATGGCCGATGGCGATGGCGACGCAGGATGTCGCCATGATCTCCGCGTAGCGGTCCTCGCGGGCTTGCGCCGTGAGCAGCTTCGAATCGTTGAGGCCTTCCGGGATGCGGTCGGGATTGAGAATCACCGCCGCCACCACCACGGGCCCCGCCCAAGGCCCGCGCCCGGCCTCGTCGATGCCGGCGCAGGGCAGACCGAGCAAATCCATCATCTCCGTCTCGAGGTCGAAGCTCGGCACGCGAGGCTCTGGCAAAGATTCGGCAGGGAGTCCCATGGGAGGGACTTTCCAACAAACCGCGAAGGCTTTGCAACTTCTCCTCTGGGGAGGGCCGCGGGGCTGTGGAAAAATCCGGAGGCAGCTCGGCCACGAGCCTCCCTCTCCCCGTTGGGGAGAGGGCTGGGGTGAGCGGGGTACCGGAGCTGGCGGCCGCTGACCCCTCACCCGAGCGCGTCGCGCTCGACCTCTCCCCGCCGGGGAGAGGTAAGTCACGCAACTGTCTGACCTAGAGCAGGCTGAGTTGCTGACCGGCGCGGGCCGGCGGCGTGAACAAATCGGTGCGCAAGCTCTGGCGCTTGTTCAAGCCGAGCCGCTCGGCTGCCATTTGGAATCGGCGGCCGATCATCCAGGCATAAGGCCCGTCGCCTTCCATGCGCTCGCCCCATTTTAAGTCGTAGAGCTTGCCGCCGCGGGTCTGACGCATCAGCGACAACACCCTGTTGGCCCGGTCCGGGCAGTTGGCCTTCAGCCATTCGGTGAAGAGCTCCCCGATCTCGAGCGGCAGACGCAACAGCACGTAGCCCGCCTCGGCGGCGCCCGCGACCGCCGCGCGCTCCAAAATGCGTTCGATCTCGGCATCGGTAAGCCCGGGGATCACCGGCGCCACCATGACGGAAGCCGGCACGCCGGCGGCGCTGAGCTTCTCGACCGCCTCGATCCGCTTCTCGGGCGTCGAGGCGCGCGGCTCCATGGCGCGGGCGAGCTTATGATCGAGCGTGGTCACCGACAGCGCCACCTTGACCAGGCCGCGCTCCGCCATGGACTGCAAAATATCGAGATCCCGCAGCACCAGCGCCGACTTGGTGACGATGCCGACCGGATGATTGGCGGCGCTCAAGACTTCGAGGATGCGCCGCATGATGCGGTAGCGCCGCTCAATCGGCTGATAGGGGTCGGTGTTCGAGCCGATGGCGATCATCCGCGGCCGGTAATTCGGCTCGGCCAGTTCACGCTCGAGAGCCTGCGCCGCGTTGGTCTTGGCGAACAGCTTGGTCTCGAAATCGAGCCCCGTCGATAGGCCCAGAAAGGCGTGCGTCGGCCGCGCGAAGCAGTAGATGCAGCCATGCTCGCAGCCCCGATAGGGATTGATCGAGCGGTCGAAGCCGATATCGGGGGACTGGTTCTTGGTGATGATGCGCCGCGCCGGCACCTCCTGCACCTCGGTCTGCAGCGCCTCGAGCGCGCCAAGCGAGTCCCAGCCGTCGTCCGCGGGCTCATAGGCGCGCGGCTCGAACCGGCCAGACCGATTGGTCTGGGCGCCCCGGCCGTGGCGGCGGCCATAGGCGACACCGCCAGCGTCGTGCGAGAGACTGTCGGAATCGCCGGACTTTCTGAGGGCTACGCTCATGCCATCCATATAAGACGGCGTCAGGAACAAAGCAAGAACATAGTTGATGCGTGGCCATGAGACGATTGCCGCAACTAAGCCAAACGCTATAGTCCGCCAATGATTTCCGTGGTGATCCCCACTTTTAATGCCGCGCCGACCTTGGTTCATGCCTTGGCCGCGCTGGTGCCTGCCGTGGTGGAGGGGGTGGTTCAAGAGGCCATTATCGCCGATGGCGGCTCGACCGACGATACCCGGGTCCTTGCCGATGCGGCGGGAACCCACATCGTGGACTCGGCCAGGGGGCGTGGGACCCAGCTCGATGCCGGCGCCGCCATCGCCCGAGGCGATTGGCTCCTCTTCCTCCATGCCGACACGGTGCTCGAGCCCGGCTGGGCCGAGGAGGCCGCCGCCTTCATGGATCGCGTGGAGAGCGGACGCCGCCGTCCGGCGGCCGCCTATTTCCGCTTCGCCCTCGACGATGACGGCTTCATGCCGCGCCTCATGGAAATTCTCGTGGGCTTGCGGTGTGTTCTGTTCGCACTGCCCTATGGCGATCAGGGTCTCCTGATTTCCCGGGCACACTATGCGCGGCTCGGCGGGTTCCGGCCTCTGCCGCTGATGGAGGACGTGGATCTCGTCCGCCGTCTCAAGCGGCGCGAACTCGTCGGCCTCAAAGCGCGCGCCGTGACCAGCGCCAAGCGCTATCGGAGCGAAGGCTATGTTTCGCGGAGCTTCCGAAATCTCGGTGTGATGCTGCTCTATTTTCTCCGCGTGCCGCCGCGCGTGCTCGCGCGCCTCTATGGCTAGGCCATCATGGCTAGGCCATCGCGACGCCTCGCCCCGGCCAGTACCTTCGCTCAGCACCTGATCATCATGGGCAAGCGCCCCGTCGCGGGTGCCGTGAAGCGCAGGCTGGCGCGGGGCATCGGCGACGTGGCGGCGCTCCGCTTCTATCGCACCACGCTCACCCATACGGCCTTGCGGCTTGCCGCGGATGCCCGCTGGCGGACTTATCTTGCGGTCACGCCGGACGTAGCGGTGACGGCGCACTGCTGGCCGGCGGTGCGCAATCTCGTGCGCATTCCACAAGGGGAGGGCGATCTCGGCGCCCGCATGCAAGCCCTGTTCGACCGTCTCCCACCGGGCCCCGCCATTATCGTCGGCAGCGATATTCCGGCCATCCGCCCGTCCCATATTGCGCAAGCCTTCAAGCTGCTCGGGCGCGCCGACGCCGTGTTCGGGGCCGCGCAAGACGGCGGCTACTGGCTTGTCGGACTAAAAAAATCCGTGCGGCAGCTTTTTCCGTTTGCCGATGTGCCGTGGTCGACGGACCGGACGCTCGCGGCAACCCTCGCCAATCTGCAAGGCCGAATTGTTGCGTATGCTTCGACACTTAGCGATGTCGACACGGCGCAAGACTATCGCCAGGAACGCGTACGCGCCGAGCGCCTCATAGAGCACTCCGGTCTGCGACCCGCACACACATAGGTTGCGCTTAATTCAACCTTAAGGGGATTTTATTACGGCGTTGGTTGGGGATACCGGAGGGAAACTTCAGCCGATGCGCATTGCACTCGTCGATCCAAGTCGTACGACGCGGTTGATCGTGAGCCGTATACTCGAAACGCGCGGGCATGAGGTCGTCCCCTTCGCCGACGAGCGCGAGGCGCTGCAGCAGATCAAGATCGATCAGCGCATCGATGGCTTGATCACATCCGCCGAGCTGACCCACATGTCAGGGCTGGAGCTGTGTTGGGAGACACGCCTGCTGGCCACCCCCAGGCGGCCAATCTACGTGCTGATGATGTCGTCCCAGTACGACCAGCGGACTTTGGTCGAGGCCCTGGACTCCGGCGCCGACGACTTCATCGGCAAGCCGCCTTTGGCCGAGGAACTCTATGCGCGGCTACGCGCCGCCGAACGCATCGCCTCCATGCAGCGCGAGCTGATCCGTCTCGCCACCACCGATCCTCTGACCGGCCTGTGCAATCGCCGGGGCTTTTTCGAGCAGGCGACGCAGGTCCGGGCGCGGACGATTCCCGACGGCCATTTGTCCGCCATTCTTCTCGACATCGACAATTTCAAGCACATCAACGACTCCTATGGTCACGAGGCGGGCGATGAAGCCATTCGCGCCTGTGCCATGGCCGCGCGCCTCGATGAGGCCGTTGCGGGGCGCCTCGGTGGTGATGAGTTCGCCTTGTTGCTTGAGCAGCGCACCTTGCCCGAAGCCATCGAGATTGCTGAAGATCTGCGCCGCCGCCTTGCCTCAAAGCCCTTCGACACCGGCAAGGGCCGCATCACGCTCACTTGGAGTGTCGGCGTCGGCGAAGCGAAGCCCGACGATACGGTCGACCAGCTTCTCGCGCGTGCCGATGCCGCGCTCTACAGCGCCAAGGCGAGCGGCCGCAATCGCGTGGCCGGCGCGTCTCCCGATCTGTGTCCGAAGCAGACCATCGCGCAACACGGCATTGCCCGCGCCTCGGCCGGCACCTGACTTTGATCTCCCTCTCACCTTGGGGGAGAGGGCTGGGGTGAGGGGGCTGCACGCTAGCGCTCGTGAACACCCCTCACCCGAGCGCAAATGCGCTCGACCTCTCCCCGTAGGGGAGAGGTGAAGGCCCGGGATCAGAACAACCAGGCGAAGCGGCCTTTGATGCCGTTGTCGGTGACGCCGTCGCCGAACTGGCCGGTATAGGACACGCCCGCCGTGGTCCGTTCGCCGAGGGCAAAGTCGAGCCCGGCGTCGATCAGCGCGCTGTCCTCGGCGAGCGGCACGCCGCTGACGACGAAGCCGCTTCCGGTCGAGGCGAAAGCGAGCGCTGCTTCCGGCGTCACGTCGTTGAAGGCATGCTGCCAGGCGGCGGAGATATGCGGCACGATCAGCATGGCGCCCCAATGCATGGTGGATGCGGCGCGCAAGCCAAGCGTCGAGTAGCCCACATCCTGGTCCGCGTCGCGGCCGATGAGAGCGGCGGAGCGCCGCGCTCCTTGATGGTGTCGGAATCGAGCGAGACGAAAGCCAGCCCGCCGAAGGGCTCTACCGCCATGCCGCCCATGGTCGTCGGATAAGCCACCTCGCCGAAGATTTGCCCGGTGTCGGCGTCATAGCTCGCCTTCTCGCGCTCGAAGAAGCCGGGGAACACGACGGCGCGCGAGGTGTCGATGCTGCTCCACGCCCAGGCGCCACCGCCGCGCAGCGCAAACGCGCCCGCCATGCCGCCCAGATAGTCGCCGAGGTGATAGGTCTCGACGTCCGCCGAGGAATACCGCGCGTCCACGTCCACGTTGGAGAACGAGGCGCCGGTGGCCAGACCTGCGCGCCACGAACCGCCGATGCCGGCGTCCATGCCCGAGACGAAGCCGCCGAGATCGCGGCTCGCGCTGGCCGCGTTGCCGTCGGTATCGTAATCGCCCCACGCCCCGTAAGCCCGAGTCCAGAAGGCCAGGTTATGGCTTGGCGGCATGGCATCGCCCAGGGACTTGCTGCCGTAGCCGAGCGCCATCGCTGATTGATCGAGCGAGGCGACTTGCGGGCCGGCGGCGGCGAGTGCTGCGGTCTGCACATTGCCGCCGGTATGGCCGGCCTGCATCAGCCGTCCCAGGATCGCGTCGCGCACATAGCGGCTGTCGTCGGCGAGCACGCCGGACACGGTGGCATAGATCTCGCCGGACACCGCATCGAGGGCGGTCTGCGCGCCCGCCACGGTCTGGTTGAGGATCGCCAGGCACAGCATGTCGTCGGTCGAGCAGGTGTCGGTGAAATTGTCCACCGCGCCCGCGGTGCTCGCCTGGTTCGACGTCGTGGCGACGCTGGTCGCCGACACGTCGTTGCGGGTCAGCGTCAGCACCACATCGTTGCCGGTGCCACCGTTATAGATCACCGAGGGATCGAGGAAGGCGAGGCTCGAGGCGATCGCGGCGAAGGTGCCGACCACGGCGTCCGCGCCGTCGTTGTCGATGATGGTGTATTTGGTGCTCGGGTTGTAGGTCCCCGCCTCGGGCAGCACGGAGAGCGCCGCGCCGGTCAGGTTCACGGTGCCGAAGACCACGACCTTGTCGCTTTGGCCGGCATCGTTGACCTCGACCTCGTAAGTAACGCCGGAGCCGATGGTGAAATTGCCGTTGACGGTCATGGTGCCGATGGAATTGCCCGGCGCGATGACGCCGCTGGTCGCCGTGAAGCCGCCGATCGACCCCGAGCCGCCGAGCGTGCCGCCATTGAGCATAACCTCCGACAGGATCGAGCCGTTGACCACCAGCTTGCCGGCCTTGACGGTGGTGTCGCCCGTATAGGTGTTGTCGTTGGTGAGCACGAGCGTGCCGCCGCCGGTCTTGGTCAGCGCACCGGGGATACCGTCGAAATTTCCAAGCACGCCGGAGAGCGTGAGCGTATGGGCCTGGGTGTCGACCGTGCTGCCCTCGCTGAAGAGCGCGATGTCATTCTTAAGCGTCAGTCCGTCGACCGCCGCCTGCAAAGTCCCCCCCAGAGCCACCTTGCCGCTGCCGAGCGCAGCGCTGGAGCCGATCCCCAGCGTGCCTTGCCGGATGCTTGTGCCGCCGGAATAGGTGCTGCCGTTGGAGAGCACGAGCGTGCCGGCGCCGATCTTGGTAACGGACCCGGGTCCGCTAATCGAGCTCGCGAGCGTGGCGTCCGTGGCTTGATCGAACGTCAAGCTGGTGAAGGGGCTGACGACGATCCCACCGACGACCTTGGCGCCCGCTTGCAGCGTGAGCGTGTTGTCGCCGCCGTTGAAGATGATGGCGTTCTCGGGATAGGCGGGGACCGGCCCTGGGAAGCCCAGCGGGAACGGTAAGTAGCTCAATCCGCCGGCAATGGTGCCCGCGGTGACGATGGTCAGGTTCTGACCGACAATGCCCGCGCCGCCCCGGCCGTGCTGGCTATCGAAGCTATCGAGACCAAAGTCACCAGGCACATTGGTGTTGCCGATTGTGCTCAAGCCACCTAAGCCGCCGTCACCGCCCTGTACGGTGACGCCGGCACCGATAGTCATTGTCGCGCCGCTTGCGTTGGTGAACAGGAGGCCAATGCCGCCGCTACCGCCGTTGCCGCCAAGAGCGCCGCCGCCGCCATTGCCGCCGCCCTTGCCGCCGCCGCCGCCAGTCGCATTGGTGCTGAGGGTGCCGAGGGCCCCGGAGCCCGTGACGACTGCCCCATAGCCGCCTGCCCCGCCGCCGCCGCCATCACCAAGAGTGCCTGTGCCATCGCCGCCCTTGCCGCCAGTTCCGCCCGAAAGAGCGGTTGTTGGCAGAGCAACCCCGAAAAATCCGTGCGCGCCGCCGCCGCCGCCGCCGCCGCCGTTACCGTCCGCATCCGCGCTTGAGTCCACGGCCCCAGGTGTGCCAGCCCCACCCGCCACCGTGCCGCCGGCTCCACAAGCAGCGGGCTCGTTGCCGTCGCCACGCCCGCCGGCACCGCCCGTCTCACCCGCACCGCCGCCGCCACCGCCACCGCCACCAAACAGTGGTGCGTCTCCACCCGCGCCGCCAGCCCCCGTGGCGTTGTCTATGCCGCCAACTCCACCAAGGGAGACTGCACCGGCGCCACTGCCGTTGCCGCCATCCGCCAGGGCGGGGGCAACGAGCGGCGGCAAGAACATGCGGCTATGGCGACGAAAAGGCTCAGGAGGAGCGCGGACGAGTGAGCGCGGCTCGCGCCGGCCGATGCGCCGCTATCGGCCGGTCTCGGCCGGGACGATTTCAGGGATGCTGCGGAAGGCTTGGAACAGCAAGGAAGAGCGGGCACGGTTTGACCCGCACCGGCAGCCATACGTAAAATCATAAACGTCCCCCATGTCGTGCCTTCGGGCTGCCGCGGCCTGTGGGGCTTTTTGTTGTCCGTATGCGTCCTAGCCGGCGGTGCAACCTGGGGGGCCAGGAGCTCCCGTAAAAGGGCGCTTTTCCGCGCCCTGTTGCCTGAAAAGTACAGTCTCTATGGTTGTGCCGGCACAACCGGTAAGAAGAACGGGCTCATCCATCGGGTTAACTGATACAACTTATAATAGTATTACTTCCAGAGACTACCGATACCTTTTTCTCGGTGAGTCTCGTTGAATTCTACTTGGATTCAGAAAGCTAAATTGTCATAGATCGGAGTTGCTGCAGCCGGTTCGGTCGGCGATGAAATCGTTTGCGGAACTTTTGGCCTGACCAATAGAAGACAAGACTCGTCTTCGGTTGGCGAAGACTAACTGCCCAATTTCCGGTCATCGCAATATTGCGCATAGGCCCACTTTGGGCCCCGTGAATCATCTCCGGCTCGAAGCCTTTGCGGCCGTTGGCTGGAGCCAAGCTCCCACAGGTGTTCGAGGCGGCTATGGCTACATCTTGAGATGCGCCGACCCTGAACCCAGGCTAAACCCAACCTGTGACCGCAAGAAGGGTAGGGCATGACGGAGCGTAACGGCGAGCCTTCGCCAGCCAACGAAGACAAGCCGGACCAGGCGCCGGCGGAGCCGGAATCGCCGGCTCAAGAGGGGGCCGGTGCCGCAGCCGACGTCCCGCCGGAGCAGCAGGTCAAATATTCCATGTCGCCGGGGCTGTCGAACTTCCTCGGCACCAACAAGGTCGGCCTTGCCATCTCGTCCTACCAGTCCGGCAAGTTCTATCTGCTCGGCCAGAACAAGGACGGCGGCCTGCTTGTCGATGAGCGCTTCTTCCGCAAGGCCATGGGCATTTGCGTGGCCGATCGCGAGACGCTGCTGCTCGCCACCCTGTTCCAGATCATCAAGTTCAAGAACGTTCTGAACGAGGGTCAGGAGGTCAACAACGTCTTCGACACCTGCTACGTGCCGCGCGAGCTCTATGTCACCGGCGAGCTCGACGCCCACGATGTCGGCCAGCTCAAGGACGGGCGCATCGTTTTCGTCAACACGACCCATAACTGCCTGGCCACCACCTCCGACCGGCACAGTTTCACCCCGCTGTGGAAGCCGCCCTTCGTCTCCAAGATCGTCAAGGAGGACCGCTGCCACCTGAATGGCTTGGCCATAGAGGACGGCGTGCCGCGTTACGTTACCGCGGTCTCGAAGTCCGACACCATCGATGGCTGGCGCGACCGCAGATTCGACGGCGGCATCGTCATCGACGTGGCCAGCGGCGAGATCGTCATCGGCGGGCTGTCCATGCCGCACTCGCCGCGCGTCTATAACGGCAGGCTGTATGTGCTGAACTCAGGCACGGGCGAGCTCGGCTGGGTCGAGCCCGCCGAGAAAGCAGCCGACGCCAAGTTCCACGTGGTCGCGTTCTGCCCCGGCTTCGTGCGCGGCTTGAGCTTCCACGGCAAGTTCGCTTTCGTCGGCCTGTCGAAGCCGCGCTATGAGCGCTTCGAGGGCTTGGCGCTCGATAAGAAGCTCAGCGAGACGGACTCCGAGCCATGGTGCGGCGTGCAAATCATCGATCTCGACACGGGCGCGTGCGTGCATTGGTTCCGCATCGACGGCGCCATCGGCGAGCTTTACGACCTCGCCGTGGTGCCCGGCGTCACGCGCGCCATGTCGCTGAGCTTTGCCTCCAACGAGGTGCTCGGCCTCATCACCCACGACCCGTTGGACGACGCGCCCTCCTTCTAGAAGCGATCAGAACGGTCAGGCATTTGCACAGCTAAACTTTGATCTCAATCAGTGTGAGCAGAAATCGGCCTCTGATATACATCAGACCACACTGTGCAAACTTTGTCAGAGGCCGATCACCACATGGCGGAAAGTAAGCCGGCGGTCCGACAGGAAGCGGCAATGAATCTCGGCCTCGCTCTTTCCGGAGGCGGATTCCGCGCTACGCTTTTCCATCTGGGCCTCATCCGTTTCCTGCGCGATGCGGGGCTGCTCGGTCACATCACGCAGCTCGCAAGCGTCTCCGGCGGTAGCGTAATGGCTGCCCACCTGATTTATCGCTGGGACCAATACACGTCGAGCGACGAGGCGACTTTCGAGAAGGCGGCCAGCGAACTGATCGCCTTCACCCAGCAAGACGTGCGCGGAAAGATCGTGCGGCGGCTGCCCTTGCTGGTCCTCGCCAGTCTGATCCCCAAGGTGAAGCTCGGCCGGACGGATCTTCTGGAGCAGTTCTACGATAAGTTCTACGGCTACACGACCCTGCACGAACTGCGCGCGCGCAATCCGGACGCGCCGGCGCTGCATATCCTGACGACGAATCTTTCCAGCGGGCAACTTTGCTCGTTCACGCCGGACGGGTTCTGCATCGACACGCCGCAAGGCACCGAGCTTTACGAGACCTACGCAATCAGCACCGCGTTGGCAGTGGCTGCCTCCTCTTCATATCCGCTGTTCTTTCCGCCGATCGAATTGACGGCCGAGCGGCTGCAAGTGGACATGGCCGCGTTCCAGTCGCCGTTCTCCTATGTGACAGACGGCGGTATCTTCGACAATCTCGGCGCGCGGAAGCTGGCGCTGCTCGACCGCGATCTCGAGTTCGACCACGTCATCATCTCCGATGCCGGGGCAACGTTCGATCCAAACTACACCAAGCGATTTCGCTCGCTGCTCAACGCCGCGTCGCGCTCAGCCGACATCCTCATGAAGCGCGTCGGCGAGCTGGAATATGAACGCGTTCAAGAACAGAACATCTTCTCGGAGGAGCTTCTCAAGGACGAGCATCGGCTCAGCCGATTCCGCTTTACGCAACTTGCGACCGAGGTTCACCCGCATGAGGACCCTCACGCGCTTCATTTGAACGTGCAGCGGGCGGCCAAGAGCATACGCACCGATCTCGACAAGTTCTCCGATGTCGAGGTGCGGACGCTGGTCGCCCACGGCTATTGCGTCGGCCGCTACGTCCTGAAGGACTTGTACGCGGAGACACACCCGCAAGTCATAGACAAGCCGCTTTGGATTCCCGAATGCGTCCAGGAAAAAACGGGGGTGTTCGACAATAATGTCAGCGCCGATCACAAGGCCGTCGTCACGGCGAAGCGTCTCCTCAGGTCGGCCCGCGTTCGCCTGCACTTCTTCTCGTTGCGCGATCCTTGGGGCGTGGTGAACCTGACGCTGACGATCGCCATGGTTTACCTGCTCGGGAGCGTCTTCATCAACACATTCGACTATTTTCTCGCCTGGCCTGACGCCTACACGATGCGCATAAAGTACCAGGACTACATTCCCGAATGGGAAGAGTACATGCTCGACCCGGAGCAGCGCGGGGCGGTCGAGCGGTTTCAGCAGACGGGCGAGATGCCAGTCGAAGCCGGCCTCGTCAAAGTCATTCAAGATTACAAGCGTCAGGCGAATGTGGTCGGCCGCGTGGGCCGCGGTAAGGCGTCCCTACGCGTCCGCGACGACTTCGTGCACGGGACGGCGTTCTTCCGCTTTCCAGGCGAATGGCGCCGCGTTGTCTTCCTGCTGAGTGGCGACGCCCGATACGTCAACAACGAACAATTGCTCGACGTCACTTTCAAGCAATTCGATCGCGGGCAGGACAGGAACCACAGGCGGCATCCGACCGCCCGTTTCGAGGTCGAGTTCCGGCAGACCCAGGACGGCTATGCCGGCGATTTCTTCCATCCCCAATCCAAGAACGTCAAACTTGGTGAAATGACGTTTGATAAAAGCTGGTCCCCGGTCGGTTGGCTCTTGAACATATGGCTGTCACTGTAAGTTTCTTCGACGACACGAGCTTGCCCGAGTTCGGCGAGTATCGCGGGATCAAGCATGACGTGTTCGTGCGCGAGCAGGGCTGGCGATTGCCGCTGGAGCGGGACGCCCGCCGCGTGGCCCCGGACCCGTCCGACCACCATTCCATGTTCGTCATCGCGCGCGCCGAGGCCCGTGCGATCGGCATCGCCCGGGCGACCATGATCTCGGACGCCTTCCCGCACGCGGAGTTCTTCGCCAAACACATGGCGCGGCCCGAGCTCAAGACCGTGCGCGCCGCGGTGGCCACGGTCAATTCCGTCGCGGTGCGGCCAGCGTTTCGCGGCAAGATGGTACGCGTCGACGGCCATGGCCGCGCCATGACGGCCGGCAAGGCGTTGATGACCGAGCTGACCCGGCGGCTTGACGTGGCAGGCGCGGAGGTGGTGCTGCTCACCACGTCGCCAGGGGTCGCCGCGGTGTTCTTCGATCACCTCGGCTACTACCTCATTGATCCGCCGTTTCATGCGCTCGACCGCACCCTCATCAATATGGCGCTGTGCGTGCATGACGTTGCGCACTTCCGTGAGATCGGCAGCCCATTGGTGGATTTGGAATATGCAGAAGACGCATCGGAGGCCGAGCGCCGCTGCATTGCCTATTTCAGGGCGCGCAGTGCCGAGATTCTGCAGGGTAAGCGCATGGAAGAGTTCTGCCGCGCGGAACTTGACCGCGGGTCCGCGTCCGCCGACGCTCCCGCTAAATAGGGTTTAGCCGCCAAGATAACGGCGCTCTAGATGGGCTTTGAAGGGACCAAGGCTCAAAGGCTCGCCCGTGATCTCGGTCAGGAGTTCGGGCGCAGTCTTGAGGCGTCCGCGCCCGTGAATTTCCCGGCGCAGCCAACCCACCAGAGCTGCGAATTCGCCCGCCGCGATCTGCCTCTCCAGATCGGGCAGGGCATCGCGCGCGGCCGAAAACCATTGTGCCGCCATCAGAGCGCCGAGCGTATAGGTGGGGAAATAGCCGAACAGCCCGGAGAACCAGTGCACGTCCTGCATGCAACCGTCCTTGTAATTGCCGTCCGTGGAAAGTCCGAGATATTTGCTCATAAGCTCGTTCCAGGCTTGCGGGATGTCGGCCACGGCGAGATCGCCCGCGATGAGCGCGCGCTCCAGCTCGAAGCGCAGGATGATGTGCAGCGGGTAGGTGAGTTCGTCGGCGTCGACGCGGATAAGTCCGCGGGCGACCTGGATCGCATTTGCATGGAGATTGTCCGCGCTCCACGCCACGTCCCCTTGCCGGCCTCCGAGATGCTGGCGGAGATGAGGTGCGGCAAACTCCATAAAGGCGCGCCCGCGCGACACCTGCATCTCCACGAATAAGGACTGGCTCTCATGCACCGCGGCACCTAAGCAATTGCCGACCGGTTGCCGTCGCCAGTCGGCCGGCAGGCCTTGCTGGTAGAGCGCGTGCCCGGTCTCGTGCAGCACCGCCATAAGCGATTCCACGAAGTCGTCCTCGCTATAGCGGGTAGTGATGCGGGTATCGTCGGGCACACCGCCGCAAAAGGGGTGATGGCTGACGTCGAGCCGCCCGCGCGCGAAGTCGAAGTGAAGCGCCCGCATCATCTCTTCGCCGAGCTTGCGTTGATGCTTGCGCGGGAAGGTACCGGGCAAAGGTAACGGCTTCCTCTGCTTGCCGAGCGCGCGGTCGATCATATCGGGCAGGAAGCCCCTCAGGTCGTCGAACAGCTGCGCCACCTCGGCCGCGCGCGTGCCTTCCTCATAAGCGTCGAGCAGAGCGTCGTAAGGGCTGAGCTTCAGCGCGTCGCCGAGCCTCTCGGCTTCCTCGCGCGCCAGCGCCAGCACCTCGGTGAGGGGGGCTGCGACGGCGTTCCAATCGTTCTCCGCGCGCGCCACGCGCCAGATCTGCTGGCACGCCATGGTGGCGATCTGCGTGGCGTGCACGAGTGCCTCTGGCAGCGACACGGCGCGGAGATGCATGCGCCGCATGGAGCGCACATTGGCCCGCTGCCATTCGGTTGGCTGGTCCTTGCCGGCTTCCGCCGCGTCGAGAAGGTCGCCGACTTGCGGCGCGGTCAGCGTCCGGTGAGCCAGCGCCGCCAGCGCGGCCAGTGCTTCGCCGCGCGCAAGGCCACCGCCGCGCGGCATCATTACCGCCTCGTCCCAGTACAGCATGGCCTGCGCATGTCCGAGCTGGTGCAGCTCCGCGAAGTGCGCCTCCAATTGCGCGTAAGGCGTCATGCTAGCTCTTCGCCTTCTTCTTCTTGCTCTCGGTCAGGCGCGGCATGATCTCGATGAACGAGCAGGGGCGGTGGCGGTTGTCGAGCTGGAATTTGAGGATGCCTTCCCACGCGTCTTTGCACGCGCCCGGCGAGCCCGGCAGGGAGAAGATCAGCGTGCCCTTGGCGAGCCCGCCACAGGCGCGGGACTGCGCGGTCGAGGTGCCGACCGTCTGATAGCTCAGCATGTGGAACAGCACGGAGAAGCCGTCGATCTCCTTGTCGAACAGCGGGCGCACGGCTTCCGGCGTCACGTCGCGCCCGGTGAAGCCCGTGCCGCCGGTGGTGATGACCACGTCGACGCCCTTATCCTTGATCCACTTCTTCACCTGCTTGCGGATCTCTTTCTCGTCGTCGGGCGCGACCGCGTGCGCGGCAACCTCATGGCCCGCGCCCTTGATCATGCTGACGAGCAGTGGGCCGGACTTGTCGGTCTTTGGTGTGCGCGTGTCGGAGATGGTGAGCACGGCGATGCGCACCGGGATGAAGGGGCGGTTCTCGTCGATACGCGCGGTCATGATCTTGTTTCCTCCAGCCTTGCCTTCAGCATGAGCAAGTCGCGCCAAGCATAGCGCTTCTCCTCCGGCTTGCGCAGGAGATAGGCCGGATGCAGCGTCGCCAGCGTTGGAATGTCGCGGTCGCCGTTACGATAGATCTTCCACTTGCCGCGCAACCGCATGATGCCCTCGGTCACGTTGAGGATGGACTTCGCCGCCGCGCCGCCGAGCAACACCATGACGTCCGGCGAAAGCAGCTCGATCTGGCGGGCGAGAAACGGCGCGCAGGATTCGATCTCCAGCGCCGTCGGCGTGCGGTTGCCGGGTGGCCGCCAATAAATTGTGTTGGTAATGTAGACGGAAGCTTCGTCGAGCCCGATCGTGCCGAGCATGCGGTCGAGCAGTTTGCCGGCGCGGCCGACGAACGGCTTGCCCTGGATGTCCTCGTCGCGGCCCGGCGCCTCGCCGATCAGCATGATCTTGGCGGTATCGCTGCCGCGCGAGAAGCAAGTGTTCTTCGCCGTGCGCTTCAACGCGCAACCCTCGAACTGAGCGACCAGCGCCTCGAGCTCGGCCAGCGTCGTGACCTGATCCAGCGAGACGGGCCTTGCGGAGGGTTGCGCGCTCCTTGGGCGAGAGTCTGGGCGGCTAGCGCGCGATTTGGCTTGTGTTTCGGCGCGCGCTTCGGGCGCCGCGGCGAACCGGTCGACGGCCACATCTCCGATTGCCTCGTCCACGCCCATGGCCTCGTACCAGGAGAGCAGGCCGGCGGCGGCTTTTGCTTGGCTTCCAGTCATTTGCGATGCCCGTGTTGATCCTCTATTTGTCAGTGGCCGGCCCAACGGGCCACGGCTAGCGCTGGGCGTCATTGATCTTATCACCGATTTATTTGCCGTGGCCGCGGGCGGGCGGAGCACGGCCGGATAATAAGGAATGGAAAGGGCGGAGATGAGCGATCAAGTCGAACGGGAAACCATGGAGTTCGATGTGGTGATCGTCGGCGCGGGGCCCGCAGGGCTCGCCGCGGCGATCCGCCTAAAGCAGCTCGCCGCCGAGAAGGACAAGGAGATCACCGTAGTCGTCTTGGAGAAAGGCTCGGAGGTCGGCGCCCATATTCTTTCCGGCGCGGTGCTCGATCCGGCCGGGCTCGACAAGCTCATTCCAGACTGGCGCGACAAGGGCGCTCCGGTGAAGGACGCGGTCAGCGAGGACCACTTCTATTATCTGACCTCCGAGGAGGGCGGTATCGGCCTGCCCACCATGTTCATGCCGCCGCTCATGAGCAATCACGGCTGCTACACCGGGAGCCTGGGCAATCTCACCAAATGGCTCGGCGAGCAGGCCGAAGGCTTGGGCGTCGAAATCTATCCCGGCATCTCGGTGACCGAGGCGATCATCGGCGCGAGCGGCGAGGTCGAAGGGGTCATCACCGGTGACCTCGGCGTCGCGCGCGACGGCACGCACAAGGACTCATACACGCCCGGCATCGCGCTGACCGGCAAGTACACGCTGCTTGCCGAGGGTGCGCGCGGCTCCCTCTCGAAGCAGCTCATCAAGAAATATGATTTGGACCGCGAGAGCGGCACTCAGAAATTCGGCATCGGCCTGAAAGAGCTCTGGGAGATTCCGGCCGACAAGCACAAGCCCGGGCTGGTGCAGCACACCATGGGCTGGCCGCTCGATGACAACACCGGCGGCGGCTCGTTCCTCTACCATTTCGGGGAGAATTTGGTGTCGGTCGGCTTCGTCGTCCATCTCGATTACGCCAACCCTTATTTGAACCCGTTCAAGGAGTTTCAGCGCTCCAAGCACCATCCGCGCATCAAGCAGCATCTCGAAGGCGGTAAGCGCATCGCCTATGGCGCCCGCGCATTGACCGAGGGCGGCTGGCAGGCCATTCCGCAGCTCGTCTTTCCGGGCGGGGCGCTGATCGGCTGCTGCGCGGGCTTTATGAATGTGCCGCGCATCAAAGGCTCTCACAACGCCATGCTGTCGGGGATGATGGCCGCGGACGCCGCGTTCGAGGCGATTCAAGCGGGCCGCGCGCGCGACGTGCTCGAGGCCTATCCGGAAGCGCTCAAGCAGAGTTCGCTGGCCAAGGAGCTCAAGAAGGTCCGCAATGTGAAGCCGCTCTGGTCGCGTTTCGGGACAAAGCTCGGCGTGATGTTGGGCGGCATCGACATGTGGCTCAACACGCTGTTCCCATTTCTCGGTCACACGCTGAAGCACAAGAAGCCAGACTTCGCGAGCTTGGACACGGCGGCGGAATCCAAGCCCATCGATTACCCGAAACCCGACAACGCACTCTCTTTCGACATTCTCTCGTCGGTGTTTCTGTCGAACACCAATCACAACGAGGACGAGCCGGTTCATTTGGTGCTTGCCGACCCCTCGATCCCCATCGAGCAGACCCTGCCCGAATATGCCGAGCCGGCGCAGCGCTACTGCCCGGCGAATGTCTATGAGGTGATCGAGGAGGGCGGCACGGTGCGCTTTCAGATCAACGCGCAGAACTGCGTCCACTGCAAAACCTGCGACATCAAGGACCCGCCCCAGAACATCACCTGGGCGCCGCCGGAAGGGGGCGAGGGGCCGAACTACGCCAATATGTAATGCGCGATGTAATCCCCGCGGTAATCCTCGGGGTTCCGCTATGCCCAGGCTGTTCAAGAGGGATGCAATAGGGCCATAAACGCGCCGTGATTCGCCCTCAAAAGCTTTATGGTTTGCAGGGTTGTGAAAAGCCCATAACCTTTGCTTCGGGGATAAGACGAACCAAAACGTGGGGCGGTGAATAGCCGGGCCAACATCATGATGACTTCAAAAAGCGGGACACCGCGCAGATGGGCGTGGCGGTCTCTTCTCCTGGTTGCGATTCTCGCAGCGCCTGCCGCGTATTCCGAAGTAATTCCCACCGGTCCCAATGGTCCGGAAGCTGGCACGCTTCTTGGGAATTACCTCTCGGGTCGCGTCGCCCGCAGCAGCCATGACACGATCGCCGCCGCCGATTTCTATTCCAAGGCGCTCGCCGGCGACCCCGACAATGCGATCATTCTCGAGCAGACTTTCCTCC
>Ga0307379_10003897_pt1 | contig 21481 bp, 18 predicted proteins | sample UN2MG_FD_202237 | JGI IMG/M metagenome (GOLD analysis project Ga0307379, IMG submission 202237) | Soil microbial communities from Risofladan, Vaasa, Finland - UN-2 | ecosystem: Environmental > Terrestrial > Soil > Coastal area > Acid sulfate soil | place: Finland: Risofladan, Vaasa | collected... | reverse complement strand
ATGCAATCTGTTCTAAATATGCTGATGGCACAAAAGTGGGTAATTGTAAATATTCAGATATTACTACTTTTTCATTTCATCCTGTAAAAACAATAACTTCTGGCGAGGGTGGTGCAATTACAACAAATAATAAAGAATTATGTGAAATGATTTTATTATTGAGAAATCACGGAATTACTAAAGATAATTCAAGATTCAGCATTCAACATTCAAAATCGGGTGAGCCTTGGTATCATGAAATGCAAATTCTTGGATATAATTATAGATTATCTGATATACATTCAAGTTTAGGAATCAGCCAGTTGAAAAAACTTGATAAATTTATTAAAAGAAGAAGAGAAATTGTGAAAAGATATAATGAAGCGTTTAAAAATATCGACTGGTTAAATACTCCTTATGAAAAACCTGATGTTTATTCTGTTTTCCATCTTTATGTTGTCCAATTTGATTTTGATAAGGTAGGTAAATCAAGAAAGCAAGTAATGGAAGAATTAAAAAGTAAAAAAATTGGCACACAGGTTCATTATATTCCAGTTCATATACAGCCATATTATCAGGAAAATTTTGGATATAAATGGGGTGACTTTCCAATTGCTGAAAATTATTATCAACACGCCTTAAGTATTCCTCTTTATCCAAGAATGACAGATAGAGATGTGGATTATGTAATAAAATCTATAGTTGAACTAAAGAATGAGTAGTAAAAACTTTAGTAAAGAAATATGTTTAGCAATTATACCAGCAAGAGGCGGTAGTAAAAGAATACCAAGGAAAAATATGAAATTGTTTCTAGGTAAACCTATAATTCAATATTCTATTGAATCAGCATTAAATGCTAATTTATTTGATGAAATTATGGTTTCTACTGATGATATACAAATAGCTGAAATATCCAAATCATTAGGTGCAAATGTTCCTTTTATGAGAAGCAAAAAAAACTCTAATGATTATGCTGGTACATCAGAAGTAATATTTGAAGTGTTACGAGAATATCAAAATCGTAATATATTATTTGATTATTGTTGCTCTATTTATCCAACTGCCCCTCTTATTAAGGTTAAAAATATTGTTGCCGGATTTAATTTATTAAAAGAAAAAAATTACGATTCATTTTTTCCCGTTGTGAAATATAGCCATCCTATTCAAAGGTCTTATCAAATTGTTAATGATAAACTTGTTATGAATAGAGAAGTCAATTTATACAAAAGAACGCAGGATTTAACTCCCAATTTTCATGATTCCGGTCAATTCTATTGGCTAAAAGTTGATAAATTTATGAATAAGAAACAAATCTATACTGATAATACCGGTGCAATTATTTTATCTGAACTAGAAATGCAAGACATAGATAATGAAGATGATTGGAAAATTGCTGAAATGAAATATAAATTATTAAGAAATTAAATTTATATGAAAAAGGTTTTTATCCTCACCGAAGGCGGCAAGAATATTGGTTTTGGTCATATTACCCGCTGTATATCTTTATCCCAAGCATTTGAGGAAAAAGGAATAATACCAGAGTTTATTGTTAATGGAGATAAAAGCATTTTAGATTTACTTTCTGATAAAAGATATCGGATTTTTAATTGGATAAAAGAAAAAGAATATTTATTTGAATATATAAAAAATTCGGATATTGTCATCATTGATTCTTATCTTGCTAAAAAGGATATTTACAATAGAATCTCGAAGTTAGTGAAAGTCCCGGTTTATATTGATGATAGTAAAAGGCTAAACTATCCCAAAGGAATTGTAGTAAATGGTGCAATAGGCGCGGAAGAATTAGATTATCCTAAGAATAATGAAACTACTTATTTGTTAGGAACGAAATATACGCCATTAAGAAAAGAATTCTGGGAAGTACCTGAAAAAGAGATAAGGGAAAAAGTAGAGTCTGTAATGGTTACTTTTGGTGGTGATGATATGCGTAATATGACGCCAAAGGTTTTAAAACTGCTGATTGAAGAATTCCCTGAATTGAAAAAAAATGTGGTAATAGGCAAAGGTTTTAAAAATATTAGAGAAATAGAAAACTTAAAAGATAATAATACTAAATTATTTTACTACCCAGACGCAGAAACTATGAAAAACATTATGTTAGAGACAGATATTGCTATTTCTGCTGCAGGACAAACTCTTTATGAATTAGCAAGAGTAGGAGTCCCTACAATAGCAATTGCTATAGCTGATAATCAAATTAATAATATTTATGGCTGGGAAAAGGTTGGTTTTATTGAATATTCTGCCTGGTGGAATTATAAGTTTATTAAAAATAAAATAAATATTTGTTTAGAAAAAATAATTTGCTTTAAATTAAGAAAAGAAACAAGTAGAAAAGGGAAATTGTATGTAGATGGAAAAGGCAATAAATGTATTATAGATTATTTGCTTAGGAATTAAAATATGGAAATCAATTATATTATTAGAGAAGCAGAGACAAGAGACAGTCGATTTATTTTTGATCTATCTAATGAAAAAATTGTTAGGGATAATTCAATAAAAAAAAGAAAAATAGACTGGGAAGAACATATAAAATGGTTTAATAAAAAGTTAAATGACAATAATTATGAATTTTTTGTAATTTATGATGAGCATAATAATTTTATTGGGCAAATAAGATATGAAATTTCAGATGGTAAAGCAGAAGTAAGTATTAGTATTACTAAAAATTTTAGAGGGGAAAAACTTGCATCAAAAATTTTAGCTGATTCTGCTACAATTCTTTTTCGAAATAGAGAAAAAATTGAAAGAGTCTTTGCCTATATCAGGAAAGAAAATATAGCCTCTTTAAGAGCATTTGAAGAAGCAGGATATATTTTTGAAAAAAGTCTGAATATAAATAATGAGAATTACAAACTTTATATTCTATCAAAAGAGGAATAATAATGAGTTTAAATATTTTTACTGATTTAAGAATAGACAAAAGGATTTTAGTTATTGCTGAACTTTCTGCAAATCACAATCATGATTTTGATCTTGCAGTAAAAACAATAAAAGCCATGAAAGAAGCTGGCGCAGATGCAGTAAAATTACAGACTTATACTCCTGATACTATTACAATTGATTGTGACAATGAATATTTCCAAATAAAAGAAGGGCTATGGAAGGGAAAAACTCTTTATGAACTTTATCAAGAAGCATATACACCATGGGGATGGCAACCAAAATTGAAAAAAATAGCAGAGGATTTAGGATTAATTTGCTTCTCTTCTGCTTTTGATAAGACGGCTGTTGATTTTTTAGAAAATATGAATGTCCCTGCTTACAAAGTAGCCTCATTTGAAATAACTGATATCCCTTTAATAGAATATATTGCCTCCAAAGGTAAGCCTATTATAATGTCAACTGGTATTGCAACTTTAGCAGATATTGAGGAAGCAGTAAATGCTTGCAAGCGAATGGATAACGAACAAATAGCATTATTGAAATGTACATCAGCATATCCAGCACCAATAGAAGATGCAAATTTATTGAGTATTCCTAATATGAAAGAGACTTTTGGAACAGTCGTGGGTTTATCGGATCATACTTTAGGTTCATCTGCTGCTATAGCCTCTGTTGCTTTAGGGGCAAAGATAATTGAGAAGCATTTTATTCTTGATAGAAATATAGGTGGACCAGATGAGGTTTTTTCTATGGAACCTGATGAATTTAAACACATGGTGAAAGCTGTACGCGAAGTTGAAAAAGCTTTAGGGTTAGTAACCTATAATCTTACGGAAAAGCAAAAAAAAAGCAGAGAACTCTCAAGATCTTTGTTTGTTGTGAAAGATATTAAAAAGGGTGAAGTATTTACAGAAGAAAATGTTAGGTCGATAAGACCAGGGTATGGATTGAATTCGAAATATTTAAAAGAGATTTTAGGTAAAAGGGCAACAAAAGAAATAAAACGGGGTATGCCTTTAAATTGGCAATTAATTCAATAATTAAATTCCTAGGATGGTGAAACATGAAAGTTTACAAAACATTACAAGAAAAATATTGGGCAGGCAAATTTGGAGAAAAATATACAATGCGAAATAATGATTCAAAATGGATAGCAGCTAATATAAAGTTATTTACTAAAATATTTGAAAGAACACACTCTGTTCATTCACTAATAGAATTTGGAGCGAATGTTGGTCTAAACCTGTTAGCTATAAAAGCTATTTTACCAGATATATCTCTTTCCGCAATCGAAATAAACAAAGAATCTGTTTCAAAGATGGTAATTAAAGAATGTAAAGTTTATCCTATATCTATTCTTGATTTCCAACCAGATTATGAAAGAGATTTTGTGTTATGCAAAGGCGTGTTAATACATATAAATCCTGAATATTTAGAGAAAGTATATAATTTGTTATACAAAACAACTAATAAGTACATATGCCTAGTAGAATACTATAATATTACCCCTACCGAAATAAAGTATCGAGATAAAGACGGGCTGTTATTTAAACGTGATTTTGCAGGAGAAATGCTTGATATTTATAGTGATCTTCGCCTTGTTGATTATGGTTTCATTTATCATAAAGATGAAAATTACCCGCCAGACGAAATGAACTGGTTTTTGCTTGAAAAACCATGAAGAAGTAAAATGAAATTGTAAAAGTATATATTTTTATGATTTGAACTAGTAATAAAGGAGTAACTGGAGGAAAGCAACTATGAAATATTGTAAAAAATGTGTTCAACCAGATACAAGGCCAGGAATTAAATTTGATAAAAATGGAATCTGTTATGCATGTAAATATCAAAAGCAAATAGATCATGAAATTGATTGGGATAAGAGAGAGAAAAAATTAAGAGCAATTGTCAAGTGGGCCAAAAGCGGCAATAAAGGAAAACATGACTGTGTCATTGGTGTGAGTGGAGGAAAAGACAGTCATTTTCAGGCGCTCTTTGCAAAGGAAAAACTTGGTTTAAATTGTCTTTTGGTTAATCTTGCACCAGATAATATCACTAAATTAGGAGCACATAATATTGAAAATTTAATTCATTACGGATTCGATACTATGATATTTAGACCGAATCCTAAAGTCTGGAAGCACTTGATTAGATATTCTTTCTATAAGTATGGTAATCCTGTTAAGCCTACTGAGTACCCGTTGTTTGCAGTATCCTACATCACAGCTCTAAAATTTCAGATTCCTTTGTTGATACAAGGAGAAAATCCAGGGATTACATTAGGTGTAACTGAAGGTTTAGGAGATGATGACAATGCTTTGAATATAAATTTATGTAACACCTTAGATGGAGGAAATGCTACTGATTGGGCTGTAGAAGGTATTAAGTTAAAAGATTTACTATGGTACCAATACCCAAACAAAAATGAACTATTATATACAAAGATTAAAGCAATTTGGCTGAATTATTATGTTAAAGAATGGTCCTATAGCAATAACACAGATTTTGCTGTTTCCAGGGGACTATGTGGTAGAGAGGAAAATGATCCGAATTTAACAGGAAGATTAAATCCATATTGTGCGCTTGATGCTGAGTCTCTTCAGATTGTAAATCAAATGTTAAAATATTATAAATTAGGTTTTGGATTTGTAACTGATGAAGTGTGTTACTATATAAGAGAAGGTCGTATGTCCAGGGAAGAAGGAATCAAGCAGGTTGAGCAATATGATGGAAAGTGCGGAGAACAATATATCAATGAGTTTTGTGAATACATTGGAATCTCTGTTGAAGAGTTTTGGAAAATAGTTGATAAATTTGTTAACAAAGAACTCTTCCGCAAGGATACATCAACAGGTAAATGGAAACCTAAATTTAAAGTAGGATATGGCCTTTTTTCAGATTAGACGGTAAAAATAAAAAAGTGGGAAAATTAAAAAGAAGGATTGTAGGTCTTTTCTATAGCGCGGTATTTCGTGTAACACCCGTAACAATCAAAAGTATATTGACAAACAAGATTCGTTCAAAAATGTATTCAGGAGCTGCAATGTTAGTGACCGCTGTACGGGCAATTGAAAACAGATATGGCAAGGAAGGTGTAGAGGTCATTCATTGCGCATTCAGGGAACGTGCAATTCAAATCGGAAAGGAAAAGGTGGAAATGGTAAGCTGAATTCCTAGTACTATGGTAATGGATAAGATTCTTTCGTTAGTCTTGCGAATAAAATGAGCGGGCATTACCGAAAGAATGCATTGAACTATAAACTGGCGGGAGCGTTTCTATGGGGATTGTATTGAGGTCTCGGGACATAATCTTGAGTATGGCATAAAGGAGGGAGTGCTTTTTATTACTGCAAAACATGAATGATATGAATATTTGTAAACCATGGGATGATAAAACATGCAGTATTGAGTTTTATTATTAAGGCATTGAATAAAAATATACATAGTCATCCGATTACTCCTGGAAGTCAGGGTGTTTATTGAATTTAAATTGCATTAATATAGTTATCATTTATCTCTGTCTGTGGTGGCGGTCTTGTGAAAGGAAACCGCAAAGGTGAAAGGTTCCGGATAGGAATAAGGTGCCCTTTATGACAAAAAGGACACAGATCTACTGGTTTCCCGGTCAAGGATTCGTAGCGTTCTTTCCAATCTACTATAGTAGATTTAACTGCTGGCTGATGCACATGGAGAAGCTTTCGGCAAAGTTTCAACTTCTCAGTACGATGACGATTGCTTAGAAAACCGAAGTAACGGATGCGCATAAATCCTGAAGGGAGAACATGGAGTAAAAAGCGGCAAATGAATTCTTCTGCCTGCAGAGTCATAGTTTTGGTTTTGTTCCCTTTTCGGTAATTCCTCCAGGAGAAAGAAACTTTGCCATCTTTAACTCTCAATAAACGGTTATTGGAAATTGCAATGCGGTGAGTGTAGCGACCCAGATAATCCAGGACTTTCTCCGCTCCTCCAAAAGGTGGTTTCGCATAGACGACCCATTCGGAGTTAAAACATTTCTGCATGAGTTGTGCAAACGATTCCGGATTAGAGAGATGACTGATTTTTCCATAAAACTTCAACCGATCCTGATTAAAAGCTTTCATGAGAAGTTCAACAAAGAGGCGTCTGTAGAGCCGGGAAAGGACGCGTACCGGCAGGAAGAATTTCTTACGGCAGCTTATCCATGCTCTCTCATCATGCGATAATCCTCCTCCGGGTATGACACAGTGAAGATGAGGATGCAGAAGAAGTGTTTGGCCCCAGGTATGAAGGATAGCCATAAAACCGATATTTGCTCCCAAATGTTTTGAATCAGCCGCAATAGTAAGCAAAGTTTTTGAGACTGCTTTAAAGAGAATGTCATAAACTTCTCGCTTGTTTTGCAGTGTGATCTGGTTTAGTACTTCAGGTATAGTAAAGACGACATGAAAATAGTCAATCGGCAATAGTTCTGCTGTTCTGGCCTCCAGCCATTCTGCTTTTGCTAATGATTGGCATTTGGGGCAGTGATGGTTCCTGCATGAATTATACGAAATAACCTCATGCCCGCAGTGATCACATCGGTCAATATGTCCTCCGAGTTCAGCAGTACGGCAAACTTTTATAGCATGCATTGTGCGCCACTGTTGAGAATTTGTGGATCTTCCAAATTTATGGCGATATGCTTCTCCATATTCGCAGAAAATATCTGCGACTTCCAGATTTGTTCTTCCCATTACAAGCAGGGAAATTACATATCCGGAAGAGTATCAAGAGGACTGGTCGTAGCTTTTAAGTTTTGAACAGCGATATGTGTATATACTGCGGTTGAGCTCGGGCTGTTGTGTCCGAGAAGAATTTGAATGGTACGAAGATTTGTGCCTTGCTCCAACAAATGAGTCGCAAATGAATGGCGAAGGATATGAGGGGTCACTCTTTGAGTTTTTTCTCACGTCTTGCAAAATAAATCTTTTCAATATCCTATTGGCATCCCAGAGTTACCCTGTAGAAAAACCTTAAAGCGGATACGGTTACGTTAATGGAACTTGCTGATAATTTCCTCTCCTGGACAAGATAGAGTAAGAAAACACGGATATCCTCAGCTCCCAATAATGCAGGGGACTTGTTGAAATGATTGGCAAATATTTTGACCCTGTCCAAATAACGCTTCCTGGTAGTGGCAGAAAGATTGCGAATCCGCATGTCTTCCAGCATTCGTTGACGTAAAGTATTCATGAAACCTCCTTCGTAAAGTTATAGATTTTGTGATACCAATATTAGACTCCTAAAGAAGGTTTACGAGTGAGATGAAAGTCTATCCAGGATTAAAAAATCAAACGTTTATCCGTATACCGCGAAGCGGTTTAGTTCAAAAGTACTTGACATTTACAAAAGGCCGCTAAGACAAATAATCATTCACTAAGTGCTTTTTGTTCAGTTCTTGAAGCTGGGTGTACTGGTACCCATGAATGGATCAAGATTGAAGATACAAATGTGAGACAAGCTTATCACTTCACAAAGTGTATGTGGGCAGATGTTTTCCGCGAATTAGGCGCACAGGATATTGGTTTTTGGATATGTGAGGGAGATGGACCGGCGGTCTCAGCATTTAATCCTGCAATAGGTTTCCATCGCACAAAAACGCTGATGATGGGTGATGATTACTGTGATCATAGTTATTATCTAAAGTGCAAAAATGAATCCTGATTTTTATACATACAAAATACTTTTCATATAAAAAAGGCGTTAAGTATTATTATAAATACTCCATTATAATAAAATATTCCTCATTTCCAGACTTGAGCATTACTGAAGTTTTTTCATGAAAAAGCAATCAGTGCTTAACTTTCTTAACTTATTAAAAAGTAAGGTATTTATTTTCTTAATAAACAGATATTTAACCTATTTTTTACAATTTGTTAAAACAATTTCAATTGCTGCAGTACTCGGCCCTTATTATTTTGGTATCTGGGGATTTATTACTCTAATTTTACAATATCTAAGCTATTCAAATTTGGGATTACAATATTCCTTAAATGTATTCATATCAACTAGTGAGAAAGGTGATTCAAAAAAAGATTCAATTATATTTTCTTCATCTATGATAATTACCGCCTTTATAGGTTTTTTATTATTAATACTTGGCGTTATACCGTTTATTTTTGATTTTAAGATTTTTCCTAAATATTCTTTCAGTAACTATGTACTTCTTGTAGTTATAATTGCAATCCTTAGAAATTTTAATCAGTTATTTATTAATTTGTACCGCTCATATGGTTATCTTTATAAAATTTCAATATCCCAATTTTTATTGCAAGCTGCTTTATTACCGTTTGTTTTTATATTTAAAGGAGAAAATTTATTAAATGTTCTTCTTTGGGTAAGTATCGTTGTATATATTTTTTCTTTATCTCTTTTTGCCTATAATGCACCAGTAAAATTCAGGATACAAATTGAATGGAGTAAAATCATATTGATCTTAAAACGAGGATTTAATTTGTTAATTTATAATGCGAGTTTCTATCTAATAACGATTTCTTCAAGGACCATAATAAGTTCAGATTATGAAGTTCAGGAAATGGGATATTATTCTTTTGCCAATAATCTTGCGTATGCCACTCTTATGGCTTTAGGCACAATTGCATGGGTCCTTTTCCCAAAAATTTTATATAAGCTGAGAAGCAATGTATCGAATCATGCAGCACGTAATCTAATTTCACAATTGTCATCATTGTATATCACGATAAATTTTCTATTTGTTTTCACTACAATCACATTTTTTCCATTGTTAATACAATTTCTTGAGAAATATAAGGATATTACACCCACCTTTGTTTTTCTAATTTTAGCTCAAGGGATTTTGGCCTATTGTTTCGGATACAGCGATTTGGCAATTGCAAGAAAGCATGAAACGAAACTTACGGTTATTGGTTTTATTACAATTATAATAAATGTACTGGTTGCCTTGTTTTACTCTCGCATATTGCATCTTGATTATAGCTATATAGCATTTGGTGCTTTATTGAGCGTATCTTTTTATGTAATTATGCTTTTAAAGATAAGTTACAATATTCTTGGAGACAAAAAAAATATAATCAAAATTATTAATGAAGTATTTTCACTAAAAATATTACTTCCATTTTTCATTGTCTTGGTAGGTAACTTTACGATTTACAATAATTATTTCAATATAACCGGCTTACTTCTGTTTTTGGTTTTAAATTTCTCAGAATTATTGAAAGTTATTGATAGAGGAAAAATAATTTTTACTAATCCAAATATTATAAATCCTAAATGATGGCCAGTATACCGCAATTAATTGAGACGATTAATCAAATTACAAGAAAAGTTGACTTAAATGAATTTTTAAATTTCAGTAATTTAGCCTATCACAAATTCTGTGTATTAATAGTTGAAGATCTAACAAAAGATTTAAGGCGGGAGAAATTAATAAATGTATCTTTAAATGTTGGAATTAACTCAAGACCTAAATATTTAAATCAGATTATAGTTTTTTTTAAATTACTTTTAATATTAATAAAAACACATATCCAATATATTTCTTTCGTATTTCTATTCTGTATAAGAAACAAAACAACTAATCAAATTAAAAACCAAAATCCTAACAAGCTTAAATACATTTTTATGCCACCTCTTAATCAACGTAATTTTGAGCTAATATTTAATTTACTTCATAAAGAGAGCCTCCATATATATTTACCAAGTTCAAATTTTTCTTTTCTTTTAAAGGTTAATCAAAAAAACAAGAATATTAATTCCAATGAATTTGCCTTGAATCCAGCAATGCCGTCTGCTGCAGTCCTTTTGAAAACTCTTAAATACATTATTTCTAAAGGCGTATACATACAAAATATGATTGATAATTTAAGGGGTGATAAAAGGTATTTAAATTTCCATAGAAAAATTTATCTTGCTTTAGTGCGGCAGGAATGGGCAACAAATGTCGTTAAAAAGATAAAAAAGATTGTTCCAAATGCAATAGTTATATTGGAAAATGATATTGGTGGGAATAAATTAGCATTAGTAGAAGAACTAAATAAAAATAATATTAAGAATATACATGTGCAACATGGTACATATTTTTCAGACGATATAGAATTTACTCCAGCTCTCGCTAAATTTATGTTCTGCTGTAGCGAAAGAGAAAGGGAAATTCAAATCCAAAATGGGTATAGCCCTGAAAATTTGTTTGTTTACGGTCAACCATTACAAACACTTAAAGACAGTACCAGTTATTCAAAAAATATCAGTCCTGAATTTGACATAGTTATTTTGGGTTCGAGGGGACCTAAATGGCGCCAGGAAGGATTAATTGAATTATTAAGTATTTTTAAAAGCCATTATAAAGACATTAAAATACAATTAAGACATGATCCTATCATTGATGAAACTCATAAAAAATATTGGGAAAATGCAATTCCTAATGTAGCTGTTTCGAAAAATAGTACATTATTTGAAGATATTCAATCAGGCAAAATTATTATAACATTTTCTGAAGATGCCCTGATTTCATGCCTAAAAAACCATAAAAAAACGATCTTTTGTACTATTTACAATGAGAAGAACGCTATTGTTTACAATTTTCTGCAAAAGAAAAGTTTTATTCGATTTGCGGATACACTGGAAAAACTCGAAGATGCAATTAACTATTTTTCATCTATTTCTGATGAAGATTTTTTCGATATGATTGATGATGAATTTATTGGCTATAACTTTGGAATATCAGATATTAACAAAATCAAAAATAACTTTTCTGTTGTATTAAGTCACATTTATAATCGTTAATTATAAAAACATGTCTTTATTTATTTTTTGTTTTTTACTTTTGTTGGGGATATTTCTTCTAAGAAAAGATACTCTGAATTTCATTTTTTTTATCATAATTTGCCAGTTTTTCCTAATATTTACAATAAATAAAATCCAACCTAATTTTACCGGATTTGCTGGAACCTTTGTTTCAATTTTAGTGGTAGTTCTATTTATATATTTATTGCTGGTGAAAAAACGAATTGATAAATCAAAAAGAAAAATCTTATCTTTCTATCTCTTTTTTATCGTAGCAACTATAATTTATCTTTGCTTTAGCGCATTATGGAGAGATATTGATCCCTTTATTTATTTGCATTACTTTAGAAATCAATTTCTGTATATAGTACTACTATTTTTCTTTATATTTCTAAAACCAATTGATGATAAAAAAAGATTTATAAATTTAATGTTTATACTTTTGTTTATTCAGGCATCAATTGGATTCCTTCAATACTTTGGACCAGAAGATCTCTCTCGATTTTTTTTAATGAATATTTATGAACGTAGTTCAGGAGTTATTAGGACTATTGTCGATGAAAGAGACGTGAGATTAGGTTCAGTAGAAACCGGAACGTTAGGTCGAATTAATAATTTTGGAAATACTCTTTCCGTAATGATTGTTTATCTGAGTTGCGTTTTATTTTATAATACGCCAAAAAAAAGCAGAAAATATCCTTTTAAAAAGGGAAGTTTATTTCAAAAATTTACTCTTATAATAGGTATTTTATCTGTATTTTTATGTGGAATTAAAACTGCAGTTTTATCACTATTAATTGGATTAACTGTGACATTATGGTATAAATCCAAAAAACTAGCAATTTCTTTGTTGATAGCATTTGTCTTTTTCATTAGCATCTATCAATCTTTTTTAATCAAATACGGTCAGGAAATCCTCCAAACGTTTGTAGATAATAGAAAAGCAAGTAAGTTTGAAAACCCTATATCTAGATTATCAACTGTGTTTGTCCTTTTAGACAATATTTCTGATTTTGACGAAACACAATTACTAACTTTACGAAGGACTTTTTCTTTATTACCCTATATGGGTATTAATCCTTTATTCGGGGCAGGATACTACTGGACTAAAGGCTATGATACACACACAGGTTATTTACATTTTAGGAGCACTACCTTTAGCAATACTGATGCATACTTAATGTTTCTGCTTGTCGAGTTCGGTATATTAGGGATTTTGATTATCTTCGCTCCTTATATTCTTACAATTTATTTAGTTAGAAAGTACGGTAGTAAAAAATCCTATATAACAATCAAAACTATTTTTTTGGTTCTATTGTTGCAAACAATCACGGATGCGGGATTATTTCTTTTAATTACTAATATGCTGTTTTTTGTGATTGCGGGGATTGAAATGAATTTAACCAAAAAGAAATTTGTCCCGCGAGAAGACAAAAGTGAATTATCAAGCAAAACAATATGATGATTGTCTGAATATTTTTATAATGTAACCTACTGGAACAAATACAGTAAGCTAAGAGGTGTTGTTATGTTGAAAATATTATTTTTAGGTCCTGATTTGAATAAACAAGGTGGAGTGAAAACATTTTGTGAAGCTCTCTTAAAGAAATTTAACTCAAATGTACAATATTTCATTCGGGGTTCACGACCAGGTAACTCTTTTTTATATAACAAGATATTTGTTTATATTAAAGACTACGTAAAATATGTTAAAATTCTCAGGAGCAATTCGTTCGATTTAATACATATTAATCTCTCCTTAGGACATGGCGGAGTATTGAGAGATGTTTTTTTTATAACAGTTGCAAAAATGTTTAATGTCAAAGTTTTACTTTTTTTTCAGGGCTGGGATGATTCATTCGAGCAAACTCTTAAAAAATATTACTTTAATATTTTTAAGTCAATTTATTTTAAAGTTGATGCAATTGCTTTCGTAGGAACAGTTTTTAAAAATAAGATAGAGAGCTGGGGTTACAATGGCATGACATATCTGGTGTCTTCAGTTATGGATGAAAGCCTATTAACAGGTTTATCTAAAGATGAAGTATGCAGGAATAAAAAAAAATCAGCAGAGAATTTTTACATCTTATTTCTCGCTCGTGTAGAATTGGAAAAGGGTATTATGGAAACAATCCAAGCATTCAATATTGTCAAAAAAAAGTTTAAAAATGTAAAACTTATTGTTGCAGGTGATGGATCAAAGTTAGATTATGCAAAAAATTATGTAAAACAGAATTGCATATATGATGTTGAATTTACAGGATATATTACCGGTAAGGCTAAGGTTGAGAATCTCCTCAAATCTCATATATTTATATTGCCCACTTACCACGGTGAAGGTATGCCCCACTCTGTATTGGAAGCAATGGGTTTTGGCTTGCCTGTTATCACAAGACCAATAGCTGGTACGAAAGATTTTTTCCAAAACCGCAAAATGGGTTTTATAACTGAAAGTAAAGACCCTGAAGTTTTTGCTGAATTAATAGGTGAACTGATAGACAATGATAAGTTGTGCTATGAGATTTCATCTTTTAATTATGATTTTATTGAGGAGAATTATTCTTCCTCAAAAGTTGTTGAAAGATTAGAAGATATCTATAATGGTCTAACATATTCAGACCATTATACTTGAGTCGTAGTACGTCGAAGGCAAGGAGCATTTTTTGAGCCTTTCCCCATAGTATGGACAGAAAAAGTCCGTGTTAAATGATAGGAAAGCCTGATGACTGAGCTAGCCGAAAAATCTTTATCCAAACTGATAGATTACTGCGAAAAAGAAGAATTCAAAGGATATGATCCTTATGATGCCCAAAATTCCTTTTTACCCATCTCAAAGCTGCCTCATTTTTTACGATTTGGCATAACCCAGGTTAACAAAAGATCTCCGGTTAATCTCAGGCTATTGTTAGGCATATGCAAAAATTACCATACCAAAGCAATGGGATTGTTTCTTGCCGGGTATTGTAATCTTTTCAAAATAATCAGAGATAAAAGATTTCTCGATAAAGCTGATTTTTTTTTAGATTGGCTTGAGCATAATACATCTAATTTTTCTGAGAAAATCTGCTGGGGTTATGATTATAATTATGCCAGCAGAAATGGTTATGTTAAAAAAGGCTTGCCAACTGTAGTCCATCATAGCTATATAGTTCAGGCTCTCTATAAATATTGGATTTTAACTGACAGTAAAAAAACATACGAATGGATCAATAAAACAAAAAATTTTGTATTAAATGATATTCCCATTATCAAGTATAATAATGGAATATGTTTTGGATATCATCCTGGATCAATCGGGTGTTGCTATAATGCAAGCCTGTACGCGGTTGAATGTCTGGCAGTAGTTGATAAAATCAATAACAGGGATGACTATTTTGAACTGATAAAAAACACTGTTAAATATGTAGTTAGCAGGCAAAGACCTTCAGGTGAATGGTATTACAGCCATCGTTCAAATCCTGAAAATGAAAAAAAGCAAATTGATTTTCATCAAGGGTATATTTTGGATTGTCTTAGGAGCATTGATAACTTAACAGTAGGAAAGATTAACATAATTGTTAAGTCCTCAATCCAGGCTGGGTTGGAGTTTTATTATTCCAGACAGTTTGATGAGCAAGGTCAGAGCTGGTTTAGATACCCAAAAAGATATCCTACTGACATTCACAACCAGGCCCAGGGGATAATCACTTTTTCAAAATTTGCTGATTATGATCCCAAATATAAAAAAATGGCTGAATCAATTCTATTGTGGACCATTCAAAACATGCAGGATACACAAGGATTTTTTTATTACCAGAAATACAAGTCATTCACTAACAAGATTTCTTATATTCGCTGGTCTCAGGCCTGGATGTTTCTGGCCATTACTGAATATTTTCTCATGAAGAAATCCTATCAATATGATTAAAATAGTTACCATTATAGGCGCAAGACCTCAATTCATCAAAGCAGCTACAGTATCAAGAGAGATGGGCCGTGTTGGTGATATTACAGAAATCATCGTCCACACAGGTCAGCATTTTGATGACAATATGTCTGAAGTGTTTTTCAGGGAACTGGAGATTCAAGAGCCTGATTATAATCTCGGCATCGGTGGAGGCAGTCATGGCCAGAACACCGGCAGGATGATTGAAAAGATTGAGGCTGTGCTTATAGATGAAAAGCCGGACTTGGTACTGGTTTATGGGGATACAGACTCAACCCTGGCTGGGGCTCTGGCAGCGGCCAAGCTTCACATTCCTGTTGGCCATGTGGAGGCCGGGCTTCGTTCATTTAACCATCGTATGCCTGAGGAGATCAACCGGATCCTATCGGATCAGTTAAGCACCATATTATACTGTCCCACAGAAACAGCTATTCAAAATCTAAAAAAAGAGGGCTTCCCACATAAGCTGGGTACAAATATATGGCAGAAGGTAGTCAATGTCGGCGATGTCATGTATGATGCGGCTCTTTTTTATGCGACCAAGTCAGAGAAAAAAAGTCGAATTTTACAAACATTGTGGCTTAAATCCAAAAATTTTGTCTTGGCCACTATTCACCGGGCAGAAAACACAGATGATACTGCCAGACTGACGGGGATAATGGATGCCCTGAAACAAATATCTGGAGAAATACCAGTAATTTTGCCTCTGCATCCAAGGACAAGGAAGAAGATGCATATTGAGAGTAACACCCAAGAAGGAAAACCATGTAAAAAAGGCGTCTCGCTGTGTATCATTGAACCAGTAAGCTACCTGGATATGATAATGCTCGAAAAAAACGCCAGGGTGATTATTACCGATTCCGGAGGAGTGCAGAAGGAGGCCTATTTTCATGGTGTGCCCTGCGTGACTGTTCGTGATGAAACAGAATGGGTGGAACTGGCAGAGACAGGTGCCAACTGCTTGGCTGGAACCAGTAAGGAAGCCATAGTTGAAGCGTTTCAGAAGATGAAAGACAAGAACATTAAAGTGAAAAATTTGTACGGTGATGGGGATTCCGCGGAAAAGATTGTGTCAGTTTTAATGCGCACGTCAGCAAAAAAGTAATTTATATGAAAATCCTTATTTATCTCGGACATCCGGCTCAATATCATTTTTTCAAGAATATTGTTAAAAATCTAAAAAAAAATCACCAAGTGCGTTACTTAATCAAGACAAAAGAAGTGCTTGAGGCACTTTTAGTCGGGGATGGAGTGGAATTTAAAAACATTTTGCCTGCGGGCAGAAAATCCACAAAAATTGGTATTATTTGGGGTCTTGTCAAACGAGAGTTCAAGGTTCTTGGTGAAGCCTTTGGGTTCAAGCCGGATATTATGCTGGGTACTGACCCTTCAGTGGCCCATATTGGGAAACTCTTGGGGATTCCAGTTCTTACGGTTCTGGAAGATGATGTTGACGTTATTTATGATCTGGCCAAAATAACCTTTCCCTTTTCATCTCATATTATTGCCCCGGATTCGTGCGATTGCGGCAAATGGAACCCAAAGAAGATTTCCTATGCTGGTTACATGAAGCTTGCGTATCTTCACCCGAAGTATTTTCAATATGCATCATCCGAAAATAAGAAGACAGCACTTATCCGCCTGTCCAACCTTGATGCTTTTCATGATATAGAAATGAAGGGATTTGACGAAAGTTTGCTGAAACAGGTGATTAAAAGATTGACTGGTGATTTCAAGGTCTTACTATCATCAGAGAAGCCATTGGGTACATATTTTGATGAATATTTGCTGAGAATCAACCCCAATGATATCCATAAAGTCCTGTGCAAGGCATCAGTTTTAATATCCGACAGCCAGAGCATGACCATGGAAGCAGCCATGCTGGGCATACCATCCATTAGGTACAATGATTTTGTCGGACGTATAAGTGTGCTTGAGGAGCTGGAGCATAAATATAAACTGACCTATGGTATTAAGCCATACAACCCTGAAAAATTGATCCAGACTATGGAAAACCTGTTATCTATTCCTGATCTTCGGGAAGAGTTTCAGAAAAGACGCATGAAAATGCTTAAGGATAAAATTGATGTTACCATGTTTTTCACCTGGTTCATTGAAAATTATCCGGAAAGTGTGAAGACCATAAAGCAAAATCCTGATTATCAATATAGTTTTAAGTGAAAGATTTTACTCTGGATAATAGTGGGAGTATAGCCTGGAGAAACCCTTAAAACGGTATTCGATATTTTAAGAATGCGGTTAATAGAAAATAATATTATGTATAAATAAACGCTAATGCAAAGAAGAATTATAGAACGACAGCCTTATTACTTGATCAAGGTCTTCTTTGATGGATTGCTGCTGCTTTTTTCTTTTGGCCTCGCTTTTTACTTGAAAAGAGGTCATTTAATAATAGAAGCGAGACACAAAAGATATCTCATCATTCTTTTCATTTCCTGGTTTGTGGTCACCATCTTTTCCAAAAAATTTTTCTTTGTAGAGGATAAATTATTTATTAAGAGAATCAAGCCGTATCTTGGTTCCTGGATTACTTTGGTTTTTGTCATTACTATCCTGTTATATGTTTTTGGGTGGTATCATCTTTCAAGGTTCATTGTATATGGGACTCTTTTTCTATTTCTGGCTTCAGAACTTATGATGGTCTTAATCGGCACTATTCTAAAAGGGAAAAAAAACAATTCTGTTAAGATTACTTTTCAAGAATTTTTTATGCTTTTGCAGCCACTTTTCGTGTTGTCGGCTTTTGTTTTTATTTATTATGTCCATTATAAACATTTAAAAATTGATGAAAATTACGTCATTTTATTCATGTGCATTTTTTTGATTTGGATGCTTGTATCATTGGTGATTCACCGATTCAAAGTCGATGTCAAAAAAAATTATTTAAGTGCCATATATCCTTTTTGGAAGTCGCAGTTGGCTGCAGCGGGAATCATTTCGGTCATTATTTTCTTGCTTAACATGCCTCAATTTTCAAGAACCGTTGTGCTGGGTTCTCTTATTACATTAGCTGTTATGGAAAATATTGTTGTCTCAGGCCGTTTCTTTGCTTATAGAGGGGAAAGAGAAGAGGACGAAGAAATGGAGAATATTCAAGAGCGGAAGGAGGAAATCAAAAGCCGGTTGACTGAATCGATTGAGATTGAGGCACAAAAATATTCTCCTGCTGGGCAGTCAATGAGTTCGGATTATTTGAAAAACAAGTTGAAGGCTGTTTATTTGAACAAGTATAAAAAGGCATTTGATTTTATAGAGAAAAACCTGGATCTTGAGAAATTTGATATCATCAAATCCATTTTTATCTATTCCAGGGAAATCAGGAATATCGAATTGATTGAGAATAACTCTTTATGCTATTTTATGAACTTTGAATTGATTAATAATATCCGCCGGTTGAACAAGTATTTTATTTTTATAAATAAAAAAATGGAAAACGGCGGGGTGTATGTGGGCCGCTTTGAGTCTCTGGAGCAGAGAAAAGAGAGAATTTTTTTAAAATACCAGGCCCCATTGGCGAAAGGCATTTACTTGCTGGATTTTGTTTTCAACAGGGTGATGCCTAAATTTCCTTGGATTAAAAGAATATATTTTTTTGTGACCAAAGGAAGCAATAGACCAGTATCAAATACGGAATGTTTGGGCCGGCTCTACTACTGCGGTTTTGAAGTCATTGCTTTCCAAGAGGTGGAGGGGTGCTGTTTTTTTATTGCCAAAAAAATAAAAGACCCCTGTCAGGATCCTCATCCCTCATATAGCCTTTTACTCAAACAGCTGCGGGTTGGAAAGTCTGGGGAAATGATTTATGTGTACAAACTCAGGACCATGCATCCTTTTGCAGAATATATTCATGAACTGGTATACGATATTAAGCAGCTTGAGGATACCGGTAAAATTCGGGATGATTTCAGGGTGACTTCCTGGGGAAGGGTGTTCAGGAAAAAATGGGTTGATGAATTGCCCATGATTATCAATTGGCTCAAAGGAAATTTAAAGATATTCGGAGTCAGGCCTTTGAGCGAGACTTTTTTCAATACCTATCCTGAAGAGCTAAAACGGGAGCGGATTAAGTACAAGCCGGGTTTGATACCGCCTTATTACGTGGATATGCCTAACTCAATAGAAGAAGTCTGGGAGTCGGAAAGGAAATATTTGGAGAAATATAAACGCAAGCCCAGGAAAACCGATTTTGTTTACTTTTTCAAAGCTGTTAATAATATTGTCTTTCATGGCGCGAAGAGTTCGTAGAGTTGAGGTGATTCTGAGATAATCTTATTATGCCTCTTTTATTTTTAATTTTTTATGTAAAAAGGAAAGGGTTTTTTTTGTTATATAGAAGAAAATTATTTCTGATAAATTATAATTTTACCCAAAAAAAATGAATTACTTGTATCAAAGTAAATGGATAAAAAGCTAAAAGCTCTTTTTTTTATTTTTGTTTTTGTTCAAGGGATATTCTATGTTTTTCTTATCCCTCCCTGGCAGTCTCCGGATGAATGCCGCCATTTTGACTATTCATCATCTATAAACAAAAATGAAAAATCCATTCAAAAGATAGAAGAAAGAATTATTCAATCAATGGATAATTTTCATGCCTGGAAATATCAATCAATCAAAGTGCCCAAACCCCTTCCTGAAAAGATAAAGAATGTTCCTTTTTATGGATTTAGACTTAGGAAAATCATTTCAAATCAGGGGATTATTTATCATTCGATTGGATCTCTTTTTCTAAATGCTTTTAATTCTAAGAAAACAATAAATCAATTTTATATAAGCAGAATTTTTTCATTTATTCTTTATCTTTTAACTATTTATTTCATCTATTTGTCTTCGCGAATTCTTTTTAAAAAAAAATATTTATATTGTCTTGCTACAGTAGCATTCTGTGCTTTTTTACCTCAATTTTTAATCATTTCGACTTCAGTTAATATAGTTAATTTAGCTGTACTTTTAGAAACAATTCTTATTTATCTTATAATCCATTCTTTATATAAAAACAAAAAATGGCTCATTTCAATATTAGGACCTTTAATAATTGCATTGGGCTTCTTTAATGACCGCATTGCGTTATTCATGATTCCTCCATTTTTAATTTTGTTATTTATATATTTATTTCAATCTATAAGAAAGAAAAAATTTGCTAAGATTTTAATATTTTCACTTATCGTTATTTTTATTTCTGTCAGTCTGTATTTATTAGCCCAACACTTTTTCCCTAAATCAACGGAGACTATTCTTCAACAATCCAATATTAAACAAAGACTAAAAGATATAAACCGATTCATCCAATTTTTTCCGGTTCCTTCAACGAAGTCAATTCAATCTTTTTTCGATGGATTTTTTATGAGCTTTTGGTATGTCGGCGGATGGATGAGGTTTCCTTATATCATTAATATCTACCCTGTCTTGAAATTTGTTTGTCTTTTAGCTGGATTAGGATTATTGGTTTATCTCTATAATTATTTCGTCAAAAAAGATCACAAAACAACTATTGATTTCAACACATTTTTAGTGCTTATGACTGCTGTTTTATCTCTTTTGGTAGGAGCCATTATTTTAAAATTCCCCACTCCTGTTCCAGGTCATTTAGCCCAAGGCCGATACATTTTCCCAGCTATAAGTGCATTGGGGATTTTGTTCGTATTAGGGCTTAAAGAAATTGTTCCAAAGAAATTTGAAAATTGGGTGCCTTTGTTTATTATTTTTGGCTTTATTGTACTGAATATTTATACTATTTTTAATTCTTTGATTAGAGTTTTTTACTATTTTACAAATGCCTGAGAATTTAAAAAAAGGAGCCTATTGAGGTGGATCCCCCCTGATCCTGTGAATTGGGTGGTAGCATCGTTTCGCGATACGATTATGTTTAGT
>Ga0307379_10003896_pt1 | contig 21482 bp, 19 predicted proteins | sample UN2MG_FD_202237 | JGI IMG/M metagenome (GOLD analysis project Ga0307379, IMG submission 202237) | Soil microbial communities from Risofladan, Vaasa, Finland - UN-2 | ecosystem: Environmental > Terrestrial > Soil > Coastal area > Acid sulfate soil | place: Finland: Risofladan, Vaasa | collected... | reverse complement strand
CCAGAGCACCCCTCTAAGCTGCACGTGGGTTTCATAGAGGACTGGTATATAGTCAACCCGGCGGCGGTTCTCGGCGTACTTATTGCATACTTTGTGCCCAGAACAAAATTTCCTCATGCCCTTCATGTACTCATAAGCACGTGGGCGTCATCTTCATTCTTGTTAATGAACATTCAAAACAATATCACCCTCGCTATATTAGCAACTATTTTCGGTATATTGTTCGTCGCGGTATGGGTGCCCTGCTGTGTAAGCGATATTATTTTCCCGCTATTTTTTGTTAAGTCGGATCTGGAGATGGCCGGCCCCTGCCCTGTTCACGGCCGCCACAGTCATCCGCATGTAGATAAGGTATCGGAGGACGAGAATGAAAGCGGCGATTAAGCGAAAAGCCACAGAGCTGTTAGGCTCGGCGAACCTTCGCAGAACGAGTCCTCGAGTGGCTATCTTGGCCGTACTGTTCGGTGCTGACAGACCTTTAGCACAGCAGCAGATAGCCGCAAGGCTTGGAGGGCGCTGTCCGGACAAGGTAACGACTTATCGCACACTTGAGACCTTTGTCAAAGCCGGGCTTGTTCATAAAGCATACCTGCAGAACCGAAAATGGCATTTTGAACTGGCACATAACTGCACGGAAAGCCAATGCCATCCACATTTTACATGTAATAACTGCGGACAGACACACTGTCTGCCCGAAATTTCTATGCCGATGGCTAACGCTGAAAATGGTTTTGTGATTGAACATCAAAGAGTTCAGCTTGAGGGATTGTGTCCGGATTGCAGTTGAGTTATCTTGACATAATATTAAGTTGCGAACCGGAGTTTACATTCTTTAGTGAATCAGCTTGATGCTATTTATTAAGATACTCCATTTTTAGTCTATTGAATCAGAAGCAAATTCTAATAACTCCCCGGGTGTACATTCCAATGCTCTGCACAAAGCGTTCAAGGTTGAGAAGCGAATAGCTCTGGCCTTGTTGGTCTTTAAGACTGAAAGATTATTCACTGCAATGCCTGTAGCTTCGGCAAGGTCCTTTAGTTTCATACGTTTATCTAAAAGTACATAATCAAGTTTTACTATTATCATCTTTGTTCCCCTTCCTTAAACGAGTGTTTTTGATTCTTCGATAACCGGCATGATACGTTTGAGGATAAAGCCTAATCCAACAAAAGCTATAGACCAGATACAACCAAAAAGAACAAATATAATCATACGCCCAATTACAGCCCCTATTTGTTCGATACTAAATCCGTGCATACCCACTATAGCAATAAAGTTGTAGATAAGGACAACAGCAGCATAATAATACAGGAGTTTTGCGGCGTTACGAAGCAGCCAATCCTGCTTATAGTCAGGGTCGGACAAGAATCTTATAAACCTGGAACACCACAGGGCGAATAAACCGGCTGCGATATTATTCAGGTCTCTGAAGGGTAGGGAGCAGAAGAAAGAACTAAAATTCTCAAATTGGTCCAGCTTTGTGAATAATACGATGGAACCTCCAATTCCGTTGAGGCAGCCCGAAAACAAAAATAACCAGCCGATGATGCGGGCTATAAGACAATAGTTTTTGAGCATCTGTTTGTTTTCTTCAATAAAAGCGTTCATATTATTACCCTTTCATTTAATTAGTTTTTCTTTGTATTTCGTGTATATCTTAACGTTTATCATATATTTGTCAATTAAAATAATGTATTTTTAAAAAAATTTTCAAATTTTTGTATAATTAGCATCTAAACAGGGAAAAATCCCTGATATTGAGCTCTAAAGCAGGAATTGCACATGGACAGGTTGTACGTGATTACTGCAATGCCGGGCATTATGACGCTATATCAAATGAAATTCGAATTGATATCCAAGGGGCATATCTGGGGCTCAAAAACTAAGAAAATTCTTTGGAAAAGACCCGCTGGAATGTGCGCAACCGTGGTAATTTGCATTATAGACAACAAAGTTACATACAGTTAGAATAACGCCCATGAATGTTTACCCGTTGAAATTTAAGCCGATTTATAAACAGCGAATCTGGGGCGGACAAAAACTAAAAGAGTTTTTCAAAAAAGACCTGCCCGAAGGACAGAAAATCGGCGAAAGCTGGGAACTGGCGGATTTGCCTGAAGATAAATCAATAATTGCCAACGGCGAGCATGAAGGTAAGCCCCTTCGGGTGTTGCTCGAAAAATATCCCAAAGAGATAACAGGCGATAAAAATTTCAGCGGGCCTTTTCCGCTGCTGATTAAATTTTTGGATGCCCAGGACATATTAAGCGTACAGGTTCACCCTGACTCTGAAACCTGCCGGCGGATGGGCAAAGACGACCCCAAAACCGAGTGCTGGTATATTATAGCCGCCGAGCCTGACGCTTTTATTTACAAAGGGCTCAAGAAAGGCGTCACAAAAGAGCAGTTCGCCAAAGCAATTGACAAAGGAAACGTTGCCGAGCTTCTGGCTCAGATACGGGTAAGGCCGGGTGAATGCCATTTCCTGCCCGCTGGTACGGCGCACACAATCGGCAAAGGGTTGCTGATAGCGGAAATACAAACGCCTTCAGATACAACCTATCGTGTCTTCGACTTCAACAGAGTTGACGACCGCGGCAAACCGAGAGAACTTCATATCGAGCAGGCCCTCGAAAGCATCCACTTCGATTCATCGGGTGACAATCTATCAGTGACAACAGTTGGTAGACTCCTGGATTGTGAATATTTTACCATAGACAAGGGACATCAGGCCCCAAACTGCGAAGTGCTTCTTTCGCCGGGCAAAATGAAGACTTTAATCATAATTACCGGTTTTGGCACGATTCTCGGCAAAGACGGGACCGGAGTTGACTTTAAAGCAGGCGACTGTTTACTTGTCCCAGCTGTTTACGAAGGCGTGATGCATTTTGCCAATGACACCCAGTATCTGACGGTAACTATTTAGCAAGTTTAACATTACGATATGCATACCAAACTAAGTCCAAACAACCCACATGGCTATACCCGATGGGGTTTTGCATGGGAACATATTCCTCAAGAGACAGCTTCACATCTGGACTTCGGCTGTTTTGACGGCACTTTTCTTAATAGCCTCGCTGGCAAAAATATAGGGCGACTGGTGGGAGTGGATATCTCCGAAGAAGCTGTACGTAAAGCGAAAAACCGGTGCCCTGAACTGGAAATTATAAAAATAGATAAGGCCGCCGCCCTGCCGTTTGATAATGCCGCATTTAATTCGGTAAGCATTCTTGATGTTCTCGAACATGTTTACGAACAGGCTGAGCTTTTAGCAGAGTTAAACCGTGTGCTGAACAACCGGGGCAGACTGATCGTCACTGTGCCGGGCCGGCACTTGTTTTCTTTCCTGGATATGGGAAATCTAAAGTTCCGGTTCCCGAGATTGCATCGCTGGTATTATTGTTTGCGGCATTCGCGTGCAGACTATGAACAGCGTTACGTCTCAAATCCGGACGGACTGATTGGAGACGTTTCGAGCCGGAAACGTTGGCACGAACATTTCAGTCGCAGGAAACTTGCCGAACTGCTCGAAGAAGCCGGCTTTAGGGTGATAGTCTTTGACGGGACAGGCTTTTTCAGTCGAATCATTAGTAATGTGAGTTATTTTCTACGATGGTGTGGCCCGGCGTATAAAGCGCTTATGGCTTTGAAGCAAACCGATGCTAAATTGTTTGAATCTACAAATTTATTTTGTATTGCTGAAAAACAGCAAAGCATATAAAGACAGGTGTCTTTTGAAGATGCTCTGTTAATCTTCTTTCTGGATTGCCCCACGCAAACCTTTCATTTTCAGATAGCCTTTTTTCCAGACGACCAGACCGGAAATTACGAAGACAAAAATATGTACCACAGCGGCATATCTTGTTCTTATCTGACTCATAACCAGACCGATAACCGCATAAAGCCCCGCAAAAGCATAACAAATTGCGACGCTTTTTTTGAGCGGTATACCTCTGTCTATCATTTGGTCGTAAATATGGCCTCGGTCGGAGACAAAAAGCGGCCGGTGGTTGATTAATCTTCGTACCAGTGCGACCGCGGTATCGAGAATCGGCAGTCCGAAGGCAACTATCGAGGCCATCCACCATCTTGGAATTTTTTCGGCAAAAAGAATCATCAATGTTGCCACCATAAAACCCAACAGCATACTACCGGCGTCACCCATAAATATCTTGGCCGGGTATCGGTTGAAAGGTAAAAAACCGCAAACTCCACCTACAAGTCCCAGGCAGATTATAACACGCACGGGGTCACCTACGTCACTGAAGTCCCATGTGGCCAAATGTGCAGACAGTAGCAGCATGGCCAGAACAATAATTACCGTCACTCCGCCGCAAAGTCCGTCAAGACCGTCAAGCAGGTTAAGTGAATTTGTTGCACCGACAACAAAGAATACCACAATTAGCACTTCCAGAACTACTTCAAGGTTTTGCGGTAGCGGCAGGCTCAGGGGTGTGGTTATCTGGCGCAGGTTTGGGACTATTCCGACCAGAAGCAGAATCAGCGCAGCAATAACCTGACCAAATATTTTCTGTCGAGGCTTTATGTCAAATATATCATCGGTCAGGCCCACAAAACAGGCTATCGCGCCACCGGCCAGAATACCCAGCAGCCATTTCATCGCCGGGTTGAAAAATTCCTCGTCTATCAGGCAGACAACGCCTGTCAAAATACCTGCGATTAAACCGATGAGCATGCCAACACCGCCGAGGTAGGCTATGGGCTCTTTATGTGTTTTGACTAAATCGTCAGGCCGGTCCACAATTCCGAATTTTATGGCGATTTTTTTACACAGTGCTGTAGCTGCAAGGGAACTGATAAAAGAAGCGACCACCACAGGCCAAAACTGAAGTACCCATGTCACTGGTCTCTGGGGCCCGATTATATTATCGAATATCATCTCTTATGCTCTTCGTATTAAACTTTTTACAGCCAGACTTCACCATCATAACGCAGCATAACGAGTTTATCTTTGTAGCTGTCAAATTTAATCTTCGGTTTTCTGCCTGTTAGTTCCTGCAAAATCCATTTTGGGAAGTTGGCTCCGGCCTTGATGGACAGCGGCACTCCTCCGCCGAATCTTGGGTTTACTTCGATGAACTTTACCTTATCGTCAGGGGTTAGAAACAGTTGAATAGTTACAACGCCCGGCCCCGCACCAAGGGCTTGCACCAGTTTTGCGGCCTCGCTGATAATATGAGCGTTTTTAACTATCTGGCCCTTGCTCACTTCGCCGGCACGGACTTCAATTCTTTTTCGCGGGACAACACACAGGACGTTCATCCCAAAACCAACATATACATCACAGGTATGTTCGGTTCCTTCTACATATTCCTGTACTATGCAGTTGGGTATTCTTTTAGAATAGAACAGCAGTTCTTTTCGACCGTTTACTATGGCATTACCCCTGCTGGCATAGCCGTCCCATGGCTTGAGGAAACAAGGCCATTTCAGTTTCTTTTTGGCAAGTGCCGTTCCAACGGTCATGGTAATTGGCGTGTCAAAACCATTTTTGTTCAGGAAACGGTAGGTTTTTCGTTTGTCCTGACAAATATCGAGTACCTCAGGAGCCGATACAAGCACATCGCAGCCGAGTTTGGCAAATCTCGGCTTGTTTTTTGCCAATAACTTCAGGTCAAGGTCAACTGTGGGTATAAGCAAATTTATCTTATTGACTCTGACAATATCAAGCAACTGCTTAATATAGCTGGGGTGTGTTATCCGATTGACGATGAAACCTTTGTCCGACAACTGCAGGGCAGGGCTTAATTCAGTTGTATCGGTACCGAAGAACCTTGCTTTTACTCTCAGTTGCTTTGCCGCATCCCGGAAACTGTTTAGAAGCGAGACACGCCTGCCTATGCAGGTGAACAGAATGTTTATTCCGCCTCTGACGGGTTTTGGTCTGACCATAGTCCTTTCCCGATAAGTTGTAGTTTAATTCAGGTTTTGTATTTCGGGGTTAATCATAAATTCCAAAACAAAAATAGTCAATTGACTTTTCAGGCCCGTACATTTAAACTGCTTATTTTGGTTTAATTAATCGACTAAAAGATAACACGAGTTTAGTCATTAGCGATGTTAACAAGGGTAATTTGCCGCTTTTATACAACCGAAGAACAGCAAATTTTGTTTTGAAAGTTATGCTTTTATGAGTGAATGGGCAAAAAAGGTCAGGGAGAAAAAGGTCAAAGTTGGTGTCCTGGGGCTTGGTTATGTTGGCCTCCCGCTGGTGCGGGAATTTGCCTCGGCGGGCTTTAAGGTATTGGGTTTCGACATCGACGACAAAAAAGTCAGCGTCCTTAATTCAGGCCGGAGTATTATCAAACACATCCCACATTCACAGGTCAGGCAAATGGTAAGGGCCGGCCTGTTCTCTGCCACAACAACTATGGCCCGGCTGAAAAATGTCGATGCTCTTTTAGTTTGTGTCCCTACACCACTTACACAAAATCGCGAACCGGACATGCAATTTATAACAGGCAGCAGCGAAGTGATTGCAAAACATTTGCGAGCGGGACAACTGGTTATTTTCGAAAGCACGACGTATCCGGGCACGACCCGCGACCTCGTCAGGCCGATACTTCAGACCAGCGGCTTAAAGGCAGGAAAAGATTTTTATCTGGCTTATTCCCCCGAACGCGAAGACCCCGGAAATAAAAAGTTCACAACAAAAAACATTCCAAAGGTAGTTGGGGGACTCACTAAAACATGTCGTGATATGGCCTGCAGGCTTTATAATGCCGCCATCGTTAAAACGGTCCCCGTAACCAGTCTCGAAGTCGCAGAAGCCGCTAAAATTCTGGAAAATATTTACCGCTGTGTCAACATCGCCATGGTTAATGAACTAAAGATGGTTTTCGATAGAATGGGTATTGACATCTGGGAGGTCATCGGGGCAGCCGCCACTAAGCCGTTTGGCTTTAGCCCGTTTTATCCGGGGCCCGGTCTTGGAGGTCACTGTATACCAATCGACCCGTTTTACCTTACCTGGAAAGCAAGGCAGTATGGGATGCCAACCCGCTTTATTGAATTAGCTGGTGAAATAAACACCAACATGCCTTATTATGTCATAGCAAAAACAATGGAAGCCTTGAATGAGCACAAGAAAAGCCTAAAGGGATCAAAGGTTCTTGTCCTGGGCCTGGCATATAAAAAGGATATCGATGATGTGCGTGAATCACCATCGATAGAGCTGATTGAGCTGCTTCGTGAAAAAGGTGCCAAGGTCGATTATAACGACCCGTACATCCCCCGAACGCACAAGCAGCGCGAGCACGATTTAAAGATGAGCAGCAAAAAGCTCTCGGCAAAGGCCCTTTCCAGCTATGATGTGGTTCTGATTTCGACCGACCATAGTGACTATGACTATAACTGGATAGTCAAAAACTCGAAACTTGTCGTTGACACGCGAAATGCAACCGCCGCCGTGCGACAAAACAGAAAAAAAATAGTTAAAGCCTAAACTCTGCGAGGTGACTATGCAGGTTCCGCTTTTGGATTTGAAAACACAATACGCCGGCATTAAAGATGAAATCGACCGGGCGATTGCAGAGGTTTGCGAAAGCCAGCTCTTATGTCTCGGGCCGGCCGTTGAGCAGTTCGAACAGAAAATTGCCGCTTACTGCCGCTGCGAACACGCGATTGGCGTATCCAGCGGCTCGGACGCAATACTTGTCAGCCTGATGGCACTTGATATAAAACCCGGCGATGAAGTAATCACTACACCTTTTACATTTTTTGCTACCGCCGGTGCCGTCTCGAGACTGGGTGCCCGTCCCGTTTTTGTAGACGTAGACCCTGGTTCGTATAATATCGACCCGGCACGCATTGAGCAAAATATCACCGAAAAAACACGAGCTATAATACCTGTGCACTTATTCGGGCAGGTTGCACAAATGAAAACCATTATGGAAATTGCCAAACGCCACAATCTCGCAGTTGTCGAGGACGCCTGTCAAAGTATCGGGGCAACACAGGACGGCAAAAAATGTGGCTCTATTGGTGAGCTGGGGTGTTTCTCTTTTTATCCGACTAAGAACCTCGGCGCTTTTGGTGATGGTGGGCTTGTGACAACTAACAATCAGACTCTTGCCCAGAAGATAAGGATACTTCGCGACCACGGCCAAAATCCACGGTACTTTTATAAAGCAATAGGCGGCAACTTCCGTCTGGATGGCATACAGGGTGCTGTGCTGACCGTAAAATTGAAACATCTCGACAAGTGGAGCGAGCAAAGGCGAAATAATGCGATGATTTATGATAAGGTTTTCAACGGAACTGCTGTTAAGCCACCTAAAATAGACTCAAACAATGTCAGTATTTATCACCAGTATACTGTTCGTGTGCCTGAAAGAGACCAACTCCAAAAATACCTGGCCGACAATGGAATCAGCTCAGCCGTCTTTTACCCAAAACCATTACATCTTCAGGAATGTTTTGTTCAGCTTGGTTATAAAAAAGGTGATTTGCCTGTTGCCGAGCAGCTTTGTGATGAGGTTTTGTCGTTGCCGATATGTCCCGAACTGAACGATGAGCAAATCGAATATGTTGCGGAAACCGTACTTAAGTTTTACGAATAGTTTTAAAGGGCTTTTTCCTCGGCAAGACCAAAAATACAACTGGGAGAACAAGGTTGCTTAAATTAAGTGAGAATCCGCCGGTTGTCTGGCCCCAGGAGAAATCCGTACGGGATTTCACCGGCTTGTGGTGGGTTGCACATACCAAAAGCAGAAACGAAAAAGCTCTGGCTCATGATTTGATTCGTAAAAGCATCAATTATTTTTTGCCGATGAGCTGGAAAGTCCGTCGTACGCGAGGCAGGAAGATAAGAACGCTGCTGCCTTTGTTCAGCGGGTATGTATTCTTTTGTGGTAACGAAAATCAGCGACTTGAAGTGCTGCGCACGAATCGAGTAGCAAATTTAATTGAGGTCAGGGACCAGACAAAATTAGTTGGTGAGCTTTTGCAAATTGAGCAGGCGATTCAGGCAGGTGCCCCACTGGTCCCACATAAATATATAAAAGTAGGACAATATTGCCGTGTTATCGCCGGGCCATTGGCTGATTTGGTGGGAATTACTGTAAAATCAAAAAACACCACACGGTTGGTCATGCAGATAGATATGCTCGGACAGGCGACAAGCGTTGAGATAGACACGGATATAATAGAACTTGTTGATTAATTTGTCTGGTTACCTTAAAATTCTATTTGCAGTTGGCTGATTAAATGACAGAGAATAATAATAGAGGGCGAACATTATGAATTTTGCGGTTCGAATTATTGCGATTGTTTTTATTCTGCTCGGGATACTATACATGGCCAAACCTGAGTTTGTAAAACGTATCCTTGAGTTTTTCAAGCAGGGCAAACGCATATATATTGCCGGGGTAATACGGCTAATACTGGCGGTTATATTTTTACTCGCCGCCCAACAGTGCAATGTCCCCTGGGCAATAGGTGTTTTCGGCATACTTCTGCTGGTCTCGGGCGTTATGATTTTCATAATCGGAGCCCAGAAGCTCAAATCCTGGCTCGAGTGGTGGCAAAAACAGTCGCTTTTGCTGCTAAGGGCCCTTGCGCTGGTCACAATCGCCATCGGACTGCTTATCATTTATTGTGCCTGAGAGAAAGGGCGTCACTAACTGTTTGAGCGGCCGGTTGGGGCGGTCAGATTAGCAGACTCCCAATCTGATAAACCACGAAAGTCAAAACATAAGCTATCACCGTCAATGCAAAGAATTGGAAAAGTGCCCATCGCCACGAACCGCTTTCGTGCCGGGTCACCGCTACGGTAGCCACACAAGGAGCGTATATCAGACAAAACAGCATTATGCAAAAACCTGTCAACGGTGTGTAATTGGTCTGCAGCTTCTCCCGCAGCGATTCCGAGTTCTCCTTGTCGCTGCCGACCGCATAAACGATTGCCAATTGAGAAACAAACACCTCCTTTGCTGCGGTCGCTCCGATAAGAGCGGTACCGATTTTCCAGTCAAAACCGAGCGGTTTAAGAACAGGCTCAATCGCCCTGCCTACTCTGCCAATCACAGAATATTCAAGTTTCTGCTGTTCAGCCTGAGCAGTATCCAGACCCGCAAGGGACTCGTCACCGGGCTTCGGGTAGCTCATCGCCGCCCAGAGAATAATTGATATTGCCAGAATTATGGTCCCCGCTTTTCGAAGGTACATCCACCCTCGCTGCCACATGTGAATGCAAACGGATTTTAGCGTTGGCATCCGGTAAGGCGGCAGCTCCATAACGAACGGAGTCGTCTCACCTCGAAAAACAGTAAGACGTAAAATTTTGGCACATACCATCGCCAGAACAATCCCTATCAGGTAAATAATCCACAGCATAGGCCCCCGCCACTTCTCCGCAAAAAAAGCAGGTATCAGCAAAGCGTAAATTGTCAGCCTTGCCCCGCAGCTCATCAATGGAATTACCATTATCGTTGTCAACCGGTTGCGCCGGTTCTCAAGTATCCGAGCCCCCATAATTGCAGGCACCGAGCAGCCGAAACCGATAAGCATCGGGATAAAGCTTTTACCATGCAGCCCGATTTTGTGCATTATCCGGTCCATAACAAATGCCGCCCGCGCCATATAACCTGAATCTTCAAGGACTGAAATCGCCAAAAACAGCAGCAATATATTCGGCAAAAAAACTATCACACCACCGACCCCGCCGATTACACCGTCAATCAAAAGAGATTTGAACCAACTTTCGGAACCAGCTGGCCAAAACGTCGCAATCGCCCCACCTCCCCAGCCGAAAAACTCCTCAAGCCAGCCCATCGGGTAGGCGCCAAAAGTAAAGGTCAACTGGAAGACCACATACATCAGTATCAGAAAAACCGGCAGACCAAAGAAACGGTTTGTTGCTATTGCATCTATCATGTCACTGACATTATGACGCAGCTCGACCGTGCTTTTTATCGTTTCCTGGCACGCCCCCGATATAAAGCCGTACCGTCTGTCGGCGATTACAATTTCCGGATTATCTCCAAAGATGCCCTTGAGATGTTCGCTGCTGCTGTTGATGGCGTTGAGCAACTTCTGGTTATTGACCTTTGAAATAATGTCCCTGTCTCGTTCCAGCATCTTCACAGCAAGCCATCTCGGATTGTACTTCCGTACCAAAGATTCTTCCGTTTCAATAATAATTTGTTCAAGGATACCAAGCTCGTGTTCAATTTCTTCCCCATAATTTACTTTATGCCTTCTCGTTCCTTTTGTCTCTTGTACACTTTCAACAATGGCGTTGAGCAATTCGACTCTCCCCTTGCCTTTGTTGCCGACTGTCGGCACAATCTTGGCCTCCAGAAGCGCCGAAAGATGCTCGATATCAAAAACCAGACCCTCTTGTTTCGCAATGTCACTCATATTGAACGCCAGAACAAGCGGCAAATCCATTTCAATCAACTGCGTGGCCAAATATAAATTGCGCTCAATGTTCGAAGCGTCAATAATATCGACAACAACGTCGGGCTCCTGCTCAATTAAAAAATTACGGGCGACAAGTTCCTCTGTCGAATGGGCCGCCAGACTGTAAGTCCCCGGCAGGTCCACAACCGTCATTTCAAAGTCCATGTACTTGCAGGTGCCCTCCCTCTTTTCAACGGTCACACCCGGATAATTACCAACGTGCTGATGCGCGCCTGTCAGCATGTTGAATATACTGGTCTTGCCGCTGTTAGGATTGCCCGCTAATGCGACGGTTATTTTCTTCTTAGCCACAACAACACTCTCAAAATTCTATGACCAAAATGTTAGGCCTGCTGAACGCTGTTCACAAAAAATACTGAGCCGGAAAATTTCAAATAACCAAAATTTTATGGACCACCCCTCTGCCGAGCATCATCTTTGAACCTTTTACACTTATCACGAAAGGTCCGGGCCGGCCGCTCTTGACAACCTTTATCTCCACTTTCGGTATAAGCCCCATCGCCGTCAACCGGCTGTTCAAACCCGCACCCGCATCAATCCGCACCAGCCTGACAGTCTCACCTGCTGAAACTCTCGACAATGGTCTTGCCTTTTTCTCTTCCATAAGCTACTTTCATGATTTTGTCTTTAAGTGCTTCTTGTAGAATTTCTTAAATTTGTCCGCAACGTCACCGCCGGTGCCGTTGCCTTCGGTGATAAATTTGATAAACGACAGCAATCTGCTGCTAATCTCATGCCCCAGAGCGTGCTCCGCCTTGCATGCCGCCTGCTGACCGCTCTCCGCCTCCACACCGAGAACATTTACAAAAAAAGATTTTAGGATTTCGTGCTTCCTCGCGATTTCCGCTGCCGTCGCCTTACCCTTCTCCGTAAGCGTCACCGTATCGTATGGCTTGTAATTGGCAAGACCCTTCCTCTTCAATACACGCAATGCCCCCGTAACAGAAGCCCTCGATACCCCCAGGACTTCCGCTATTTCCTTGCTCCTCGCCGCCTCTGCCTCGTCCGCAAGGTTAAATATCGCCTCAAGGTAATCTTCCAGAGAAGCGCTTAATTTACTCTTTTTTAATGACGCCATATTTTTAGGTCCAATATGTAATGCTTCAGTTACAAATATAGTTAGTCTTGCCTAACTTTTCAAGCATTTTCTTGAATTTTTCACAAAAAGTTTGTTTTAAACCCCTCCTGAGAGTACAATACTACCGGCTTTACGGGGCGTGGCGCAGTTTGGCTAGCGCGCTTGACTGGGGGTCAAGAGGTCGCAGGTTCGAGTCCTGTCGCCCCGAGTTCCATAAACCCTCCCTGATACAAACTGCTTAATCTATGACAAATGTTTCTGTAAGCTCCGCAATCCGTATCGTAAATTCGCCCGGCTCAACAACCGGCTTGTTATCACGACCAATGAAAGAAAAGTCGTCCCACGTTAGTTCAAAACACACGGTTTGACTCTCACCAGGCTCAAGCGAGACCTTCCGAATACCTTTTACAACTTTCACCGGCGGTGTCACTGAAGCTACCAGGTCCGAAACGTACAGGTGAACTATCTCCTTGCCCTTCTTATTGCCTGTGTTCTTGACATCAACCTGCACACTCAATGAATCCCCTTTGGAGAGTTTTTGCTTATCAAGTTTAAGACCTGAATAGGTATAGTTCGTGTACGAGAGGCCATAACCAAACGGCCATTGCGGATTGACCTTATTAGGCTGATGCGCCTCACTTGGCTTGTGGTCATACCAGCTATGCCAGCCTGAATATCTCGGATAGGTAAACGGCAGTTTCCCACTGGGATTTACATCTCCAAACAATACATCCGCTATCGCCTGTCCTCCTTCCAGCCCGGGCAGGTATCCTATCACAATAGCCTCCACATCGTCAACAATCTCACTGACGACACGAGGACGGCCTTCAATAAGCACAACAACTATCGGCTTGCCGGCCCCAGCCAGCTGCTTGATAAGGTTTATCTGCGGACTCGATAGATTCAACTCATCAATATTGCCGGGTGTCTCACAATATGGCGGCTCACCAACACACGCTATCACCACGTCAGCGTCTTTGGCACGCTCAACCGCTTTTTCTACCTCTATTGACTTATCAAAACTGACCCCCTGAACAAACTTAACATCCTTCTTGCCAACTTTACCCTCGATAGCTTCGAGAATTGTCAGCTCTTCCTGGGGATACAGTTCTTCTTTGTCCCCCTGCCAGGTAATAGTCCACCCGCCGTTCAGTACGCTCAGCTTGTTCGCACACGGACCTGTAACCAGAATTTTCGAATCCTTCGCCAGTGGCAGGATATTCTTGTCGTTTTTTAACAGTGTAATCGCTTCTTGAGCTGCCTGCAGGTTAACTTCTTTCGATGCCTTCGATGCAAACTCCCCGGTCAGCTTCTTAATGGGATAAGGATTCTCAAACAGCCCGAGTGCTTCTTTCACCAGCAGAATACGCCTGACCGCCTCGTCTATGCGGGACATAGGTACCTCACCTGCTTTAACCAAATCGACCAGATGGTTAAAGAAGTTGTAGTCAAGCGGAACCATGCTCATATCGATGCCCGCCAACACCGCCATCTTCGTCGCCTCTCGCTCGGAAACTGCCACCTTCTCACGTTCGTAAAGGTTCTTGATATCGTACCAGTCCGACACCACAAAGCCCTCGAATCCCAGCTCTCCACGCAGAACATCCGTCAATAATCGCTTATCCGAATGAACGGGGATACCGTTTATCTCTGATGAATTTACCATCACGGTCGCCACCTGCGCCCGGGCCCCTGCCGCAAAAGGTTTTAAGAAGTACTGACGAAGCTGCCGCTCCGGAATATACGCCGGCGTCCGGTCCATACCCGAATAAGGAACGCTGTACCCGAGATAATGTTTCATACACGCCGCCACTTTTGTAGAATCTGAAAGGTCATTTCCCTGCAGACCTTTGATGTACTCACTACCCATCAAAGAAGCAATATAAGGGTCCTCGCCGAATGTTTCATAAAACCTCGCCCACCACGGGTGACGCGCCAGTCCCAGCACGGGATTGAAGTTCCACGGTATGCCCGACAAACGCGTCTCCAAAGCTGTAATCTCTCCGGATTTGCGAACTAACGCTGCATTGCCCGTGGCCGCCATAGCTATGTTCTGAGGGAACAGAGTCGCGCCTGTTAGGTAGTTGGCTCCGTGAATCGAATCAATGCCGTATATGATAGGAATCCCCAGTCGCGTCTCCTTCGTGGCCGTGTCCTGTATTTGAGAAATAATCTTGTGCCAGTTCGCTACGCTGCGCGCCTGCCCCCCGCAGTTGAGGATTGAACCTACACGGTAGGTAATAACCGCTTCTTTCAGTTTGTCCTCATTTAGCTCGACCCATCCGTCTTTGTCCTCCCCTTTGACCAGTTCCAGAGTTATCTGGGTCATCTGGCCGACTTTCTCTTCAACCGTCATTTTTGCAAGCAGCTCGTCGACTTTTTTGCCGGCCTCCGCATCAGGCTTAAAACCTGCGATGCAGGGAACACTCAGAACTGTTGTTAATAAAGCCGCCATTATCGTCCGCTTCATGATTGTCATGTTTTTTTCTCCTACTTCCAAATGGCCAAATTAAATATTTTGCTCACTTGAACAATACCTTGACTTCTGCGGCAGGTGAAAACATCTAACTGCATAATTGGCTCATCATAGCCTCTTTTATTTTGACAGGCAAGAGCGATCTTGCGCTGATAATGCGTCACCCCCCGATTCTTATGTTTACTCCCTGTGGAAATAACAGCGCGAAACGCCGAAACAAAAAGCCATCTGCCTTCTTCCCTCCCACCTGTTAACATAAAAAAGCAAATTAAACGATAAAAGCGATTAATATCAAAATAGACGAATCCTGCTCTGCTGCTCAACCGCTCTACTGTTCCACTGTTCAAAAAGGCTCTTCAGAAACCCATGGTATAACAGAAGCCCTTTATGGCCAGAAATTTTCAGTAAGCCAGTAGTCGGTCATTATTGCAAAATCTCTAAAGTCAATGGCGTCACTTTCATCGGCATCTGCCGTAGAATCAACGGTGAAGTGCTTTGAAGGCTCCAGCATGAGACTAAGTATTTCTGCCTGCGACAGGGCATAGTCATAGATACGTATATCGTCGAGCATGCCCCTGTAAACTTGTTCGGTTCTATCAGCACCGATGTTAAGATATCCCAGACCGCCCACGGGGTCACCTTCCCACCAGGCCCAGGAGGTGGGAGTGTCGTTAAGATAGGTTGTCAAAATGTTGGCGTCAGCGTCATAAACCAATGCAAGGTGATTCCACATATCAGATATGTCCTCGAGCCAGACCCACCAGTCGATGTATCCATCGTTTGGACCCGTATCGAAGTAGCTGACGATAGATTTGTTGTCACCGGTGTTGAACTGGACGACCCAGTAATTCAAAGTGTCGTTGTTGGGGTCAGCGGGGTTGTTTGGGTCAACCATGGCCACTATACCCGCCCAGTCATTTAGGGTCGGATACGGCTTTGCCCACAGGGCGATACTAAAGCTCTCTGTCAGTTGAAGCTTAACATCACTTGTTGCCGTTTGTGCGAAACTGTTAGTTATGCCGTCGAAATTCAATGCTCCATCGATATATCCTCCCAAACCTTCCCATTCAGGTGCATAATCACCAAGCCATGTTGCATCGTTTCCGTTCCCGGAAGAATCAGAGAGTATTAAGCCGGTTTTCTCGTCAAGTTTGTAGTGCGCCTCGAGCCGGTTATCATCGGGCGATGATGCGACAACATCGTAACCACTGAGTAGCCAGTCCTGTCCGAGTACGTCAAGGTCGTAATAATCGGTATAGCAATCACCATCGAAGCTCCCTTTTCTATGAGCAAAGTCGGAGACACATCTTGGAACGTATCTTCTGATATCCTCGAAATATACATAGCCCTGACCGCCTTTTTCGTCTTCTCCCCTTTCGCCAAAACCAATGTAAAGTATTTCGACAGCGTTCAGGTTGACACCCTGGTCGGCGATTTCCTGAAGTTCAATGTTCCATTCCTGCCATTCTTCTATTTTCAGGTTGTTGGCATCGCCGTAGTAAACGGACTCTCCATAATTTGCGGCTGAGTCCTCGAGCCCCACATACATTCTTTCGGCATCGTTGTTCCTTTCGCCTCGGAACCACAGCGTCAGGGCTTTGATGTTATCGGCGGACCAATCCTCAGCTGGCGAGAATTCACGATAGGCCTCCGAATAAAAAGGCGAGACATGATTGTCATACTCATATTCCATGGCACTGACTCTACGTACAAACTCTTTTTCGAGGTCGAGAAATGAGCCGGTGTAATTCGATAAACCGTCGTACCAGACGCCCGCCAAATCGTCGCCGCTGGTGTATGAATCAAAATCTTCGATGATATAGTAATTTGCTACGGTGAACCTCCATACATGTCCGTACCACGGGCTGTTCGGGTGAGTGTCATTGTATTCATCGACCCGCCAGTAATATGTTTGTCCCAGCTCAAGAGGTAGGTCGAGGTTCCATGTGCTTGAAGTAGTTCGTTCCTTGTTAGCATCTTCTGTGCGGTCGTTGACATCGTCGAAGTTGGTGTTGAACCAGATGTGATGTCCGGAGGTGTTAGCGACGCTTTTTCCGGGATACCAGCTAAGTTCAGCAGTATCGATAGGTACATCGCGCCTTGCATGGGCTGGGTTTGGATTAGTAGCGTGAGTGACAGCGACGCCGAAACGAAGTTCGCTCAGGCCATATTCGCTGCCCCCCCAGTTTCCGGCAGTTTCATGGGGTGTAATGACAACATACTTTGCATCGACTCCGCCGAAATCTATCTCTGTATTGTGGACGTAGTAGTCCTCGCCGGGGGCGCTGTTGAATTCGAAGTCACCGAGCTTTGTCCAGGTGTTGGCATCGGTCGAATACTCGATGATGACATTTCTCAGGCCGTTTTCAGCCTCCTCGAATGAGGAGTTGTAGTTCCAGACCCACATGACCGAGAGTGGATAGTCCCTGTCAAATTCATAAGCAATCCACTCGGGACCTTCGGTATTGCTTGGTGAATTCGGGCCCATGCCGGGTTCGACCCTGCCGCCGCTCAACCAGTGCTGCTCGCCGTAGAAACCCGCGCTGTGCGTCCACTCGTCGTCGAGCCCGGAGCGGTCCACCGTGTGTCGCCCTTCTTTGTTTTTGTCGTGCGTAGACCATGTGCAGACTATAACACCGCTGTCGAGGCCGCCGGTTTCCCAGCAGTTTTCACGCGCCTTGAATCTCCAGACCACACCACGGTAAGGGCTGTTGGCGTCTTCGTCGTTGACCTCGTCAATCCTCCAATAATATGTTGCCAGGTTTGCCAGGCCGCATGGGTCGAAGTAGTTTACATCGAGGTTGTCCATAAAAGCGGGGGAATTGGCATCTCCCTCGTTTACGTCGTTGTAGTCTGTGCTCAGGTAGAGGTTGTGTGAGACGGCGCCTTCGCCGGGCGTCCAGGAAAGGACTTTGTCGGTGGCGACGGTGTGCTCTTCGGAGTGCGGACTCGCGTTAGTGGCAAGCTTAACCGGCGCCGGCCCCCTGAATTCAAGTTCGGAGCCGCCGACCCAGCCGCCCCAGTCGTCGCATGAGTATGCGATTTCGGTGACGTCCCATCTGAGGTAACGGTAGGTAACAGGCTGGTCAAATTCTATTTCCGTAACGCCCTTACACTCTGAGTCAGGATTGCCCCAACCCTCCCCGCAGAGGTTTACATCGATATAGCAGGGGTCGCTGAAATCGGGGTTATTGCTGAAGATAAGCTTGACTGCACTGGTGCAGCCCCAGTTAGTCGACTCGCCTTCACGGTCGAGGTGATAGAAACCCGCGACGGTGACTGGATAACCAAAGTCAAAATCTACGAAGGAGTCCTCGCACCAACCGTTGGAAGTGTACTCTGTGTAGTTATTGTCGTCGAAGAGGTTTTCGACGCTTTTTGCCGCTTCGTACTCATCGGCCCACGCCGTAATCATTGGGTCGGGCAGAGTGTCCACTTCGGCATATGAGACGGAAGATGCCAGCAGAAGTGAAAGTAATGTGATAATTGAAAATAACGTTCGTTTCATGATTTTCTTCCTATAATTAAAGGCGTTTAAAAAAGGATTTCGTAATTAACCCGTTCCTCACTAATTCGTCATCACCTGAAACTTCAAAGTTAAAAAAGCTTCATCCAATCCGGCCATTCGTCTTCTGCCGGGCCGTCTTCTTCCTTATAACCTCGATACCACCACAACTTCCACAGTTCCTTAACCCCTATCTTTCTCACAGACATATCCACAAAAAGGCCGTTGATAGTGCCCCGAACGTGTCGGTTAAAGCAGTGCTTATTCATTTGATTGCCCCAATCGGTAACCTGCACGCCGGTAGGTTCGGGGTCAGGAACTTCATTGGTAACGTGCGGGTAGCCGCCCGGCCAGCCGGCATCCAAAAACAATGGCACTCGCTCTGCACTTCTGATTTGGGCACTCCTCCAGTTCGTTTTATCAAAACCAAATTCCTCGAGTATGTCCTCCGGGGGATTAGAAACATATTCATTAATACCGTAGCTGCCGTAATCATCCGGTTTGAACCAATTCGTTGGACGTTCTTCGGGCCGGCAGCCCCAGGCTTCATTTCTGCTCCCTGCTCCGGTTGATGCTCCGCCAAGAGTTTTAGTAGCATCAGGACAAAGACGTATTTTAGGCTCGTTGCTGTAGTAAGAACGCAGCGTCTCGGTCCACCTGTGACCATGTGCGAATCCGCCTGTACTTGAACCTGTCCAGCCTGTCCCGAAACAGCCGTTGTTATCACCCAGATACATCGAAAAAATAATTGACCACTGCTTGAGATTTGATTGGCAGATAACGGCCTTCGCCTGCTTCCTGACCCGTGCCAGGGCCGGCATCAATATCGACATCAACAGCGCAATAATCGCGATAACAACCAGAAGCTCTACTAAAGTAAAACCCTTATGCCTGTTCATAAGGATAAACTCCACTTTCAAAATTGGCGTTAGAATCCTATTTATACTACCATATTTCGCGGTTTTGTCAAGATTTATCTTTCATCTCAACCCGATACTTGAAACGAAAAAAACATGCACTAAAATGGCGTTAAAATTAAATTTTTTTACCGGAGCAAAAGGGAAAAAATGTCTCTTCATACGTCCACAAAAAATTGGCAAAACAAAAGGGGCCTGTGCCAAACTCAATCAGCACAGACCCCAAATTACCTAAAAATAAAATGGTCAAACCGCCTTAGTATTCACCAAAACTGTTACGGCCACAACATATCTGCTGCGAGCCAGTTGTCAGCAAGGGCGCTAAAGTCCCTAAGGTTAACAACATCCCTGTTCTCCTCATTATAGGGGCCTCCTGGAGGGTCCTTGATAACTATATTGCTGACTGTCTCCAGCGGCAAATACTGCATGCCCGTCAAGCCCGAGAGCCCCATAACCTCACTTAACTCAAGTGCCCTGGTGTAGATACGAACATCGTCTATAAGACCGTTAAAGAACCTGTTGGCCGACCCCTGCTCATAGTCCCAACCAACGTAAGTAAGACCGTCAAACTCTTCTATATCATGGTTCACAATGTTTGTGGCAAAGGAAAATGTTGTCCCGTCACTCATATACATCATCGCCTGCGTCGGCTCAACCACAACAGCAGCAAAGACCCATTCGTTATCAGGCACGACTAACCCAGAATCCCAGTCCCAGTTATCATCATTCCAATGGTATGCCAGGGTCTGTTCCTCTCCAACGCTAAGTCCGGCACAGCTGTTGGCGTCCCGGCTAAACACTATGCCTGCCCAGCTAATCTGGCTGTCTTCTCCCTTTATCCACGCCGATATTGTCACCGTATTTGAATCAAGATTAAGAGCCGGAATTTTGACATTATCACTCAATCCATCAAAGTCCAGCGCCCAGTTCGGGTCACCCGAACCAATAGCCGGCGCGCCGGGACTAACCCATAATGGGTCAGATGGATTTTTAAAGGTGCCGTTAAGACCGCTGCCGCCGTCTCCACTGTTATAGGCAATCGTGCCTGTACCCTCATCAAATTTATACCACACCCACGGCGGGTCACCTGATGGATCCGCCTCAACCTCGCTGTCACTCATCAGCCATGCCTGTGCCATAATTTCCATATCGTAACCGTCAATGGTACAGTCGCCATCGAAATCGCCGTGAATACGAGTAAGCTCCGAACGGCATCGGGCCGGATATAGTCGAATATTGTCAAAATATACATACCCACGGCCGCTCCCGGAAATACCCAGATAGATTTGCGAGACGTCTGTCAGGTCAAGCTCGACATTGGAACTCATCAGATCCTCGAAGTCAATGTGCCACTCGTGCCAAGATTCAATCTGCAGGTCGTTTATATCATGGTACGCGACCATGCCGGTATCGCCGTCTGCATCCTCAATAGCCACGTACATAATGTCACCAGGGGTGACCGGGTTCTCTGCAACGCCCCTGAAGACCAAATGCAGGGCCTTGGCGCCGTCTATCATCCAGTTCGAGCCAATTCCCAAATCGGCTATCTCTGCGTAAGCATCGGAACCTTCAGAAGAGTCGTTGTCGTATGTAAACTCCATTGAGTTACCATCGCCGTAAGTGAAATTAGGGTCGTCTGTCGTAACGTAAACTACCGCACCGCTGTCCTCGTTATCGAGGCAATACCAATCGCACCATACACCTCGCATCTCGTCATCGTCCGCATAAGTGTCGAAGTCGTCCACGTCAATATATCTTCGGACCCTGAAGTTCCAGGTAAGCCCTTTCACGATGCTCTCGTCGGAATCATTGACCTCGTCAACCCGCCAGTAGTAAGTCTTTTCAAGTAACAGCTTTACAGGTATATCAAAGCTGTTCACATCTAACTCGGCTGTAGGAGTAGTCGCGCTTTCCACAGCAGCCTCGTCCGTCCCGAAGTAAAGGTTGTGTGAATCGGCATAATCTCCCGGCGACCAGCTCAGCTTCGTTACATCCGGTGACACCCACCTCGAGCAATGACCAGGACTCGGGTTATATGCCTGACCGAGGCTATACTGGAA